>Ga0099364_10010428_pt1 | contig 12777 bp, 10 predicted proteins | sample TergutTh196P3_FD_73070 | JGI IMG/M metagenome (GOLD analysis project Ga0099364, IMG submission 73070) | Microcerotermes parvus P3 segment gut microbial communities from Pointe-Noire, Republic of the Congo - Th196 P3 | ecosystem: Host-associated > Arthropoda: Insects > Digestive system > Gut ... | reverse complement strand
AACGCTGAAAAGTATTTCCCGATTTTCTCGAAGGCGTAACTTTCCTTTGCCTCCTTGAACTCTACAATCTCGGTTTCTGCCGGAAGCGAAATTGCGTCCGACAATACTTTATGTAACTCTTTTTCTGTCATCATATTTTCGGCTGCAAAATTACTAAAAAAATTGAATTATATACATTTTTTTGGTACTGCGCACAAAATTTATTCTATTAGACTTCGTTTACCCCTCACTCGTATACTCCCTCGGCGACATCCCCGTTGCTATCCTTTCGGGCAACATCGATTTATTGGAAAAAGCGCTATTAGAAAAGAAAGTAGCCGCATTGGAAAGCGAGCGCAAGTCGTTTGGCAAAAACAAGGCGAACACCGATGTAAGCCAAAAGGACGCACTGTTCAAAATAAAACAAATTTTTCTATTTCCCGCGACACCCATACACCCTTTCACCGCTTTCGTTTATTGATACTTTTCAAATAATCAAGCAATTCAACAGGACGATCCGTTTGAATAATGTCTGCGCCGTTTTTTACCACCCAACCCCAATATTTATCAGGGTCGTCTACAGCCTTTTCATCATCATGTCCTGCATTCATATGGGGCCAAAGGGTATTAATCCAAACCTTTATACCGGCTTCCTTCATTTTCCGTATCTGTGCGAACATGGGCGAATCTTCGGTTCTGAAATTAACCTCAAATGCTACCGGCTTATAATAACTAATAAAATCGTCGACAAATGCATCCAATTCACTGTGATTATCTCTTATCATAGGCATATAGATGATATTGTCCAACAATTCGCCATATTGCTCGCGCACTTCATGGTAGGTATCATAGCTCTTAAACACCACCTGTCTCTCTGTTCCGGTTTCTTTTAAAACCTCGTATACCTTGTCCATATACATTTCTGCTTTATCCACATTGACTAAAATTTTGTCCTTGCAAAGCAGCATCACTTCCTTAAATGTAGGCACTTTTTGGGTTAATGTTATGCCAAGTCCATCCTTCAGATAGAATTGCTGCAGTTCTTCGAACGTCAAATCTGCGACATTTCCTTTGCCTGTGGTGGTTCTGTCGATGGTAACATCGTGCATCAGTATAAGGACGCTGTCTTTGGTCATACGTACGTCCAATTCTACCATATCTGCGCCCATCCTGATACAGCGCGCCATCGCTCTCAACGAGTTCTCGGGGGCGTTGCGCCAATCGCCCCGGTGAGATACAACGAAAACATAATCGTCCGAGGCATTGTACAGTTTGGATAACAAGGTATCCACCCTGTTTTGAGCGTGTAGGCTTCCACACGCAATTAACAATAGATAAATAATTACAATTTTGATTTTCATTTCTTATTCTTTTTTTTAATTTTAAAATTACTCCAATTTTCCATTTTTCCAAACCATTTTTTCGCCCCACATAGGCACATATGTACGCTCGTGATTAATTCTTGAGGCTCGTTCCAATGCCATATTTATCGACCAACGTGAATCTTCTACTCCATCATGAGACAATTCTAAAATATGCGACAACAGCACATAATCAGGCGATACTTGACCGGAACCGGTACCCAGAATATTGTTCTCGGTAAGCGCATTTGGCGCATAGCGAGGAATCAATACATTGACAGCGCCGTCTACATTAGAATATTGTGCGGTATTATAATTGCTGTCGCCAACGTGCAGAAGCGTAAAATTACCGGAATCGCTGCCGCAATCAATACGAAAAACAGTAACAAAATTTCTACCTGCTGTGGTATTATTGTGGTCGGTTATCGCAGTTTTTATTGTGAATTTGCCGATAACATAATCCCTATTTGTTGTTGATGTGAAGGCATATCCGCTACCACTTCGCAAATAATTGGACAGTACCGGTTTATTCGCGTCAAACATTGCCTCTATAAGTTCTACACTGTAATGGTCTTGGTGATTATGCGTTACACACATAAAATCAAGATAAGGCGCAAATTCTTTTGCCCATCGATGATAAATATCTATTCCGAAACTACCGGAAGCCGTTTTTACAACAAAACCCTGATTGTAAAGCATCCAAATTACAATCGTCCCTTCTTCTACTCTGTCATTTTTCAGCCCCTCTAACACACGGTCAAAAGCCATGCGGTAACAAGTCAAAACAGGATTATTCCTTTCCATACTTTCGCTTGATTGATTAATGCTGGTGAGGTAACTTTTGAAAAAACTTGCTAAACAATTATCAGCATATTTCTGAATTTTATCAAGTGCATCCTCCCTTTCGGCGCTCATTTCAAATGGCGTGGTTAACCAAAGTTGTTGCATAGTTTGAAATGCTTCACTTGGCACAGGCGTATCAGGAGGCGGTTCTTCATCAGGAGGCTTTGGACAAGCGTACAAAACCGCAGTTGTCGCAAGCGTTCCTGTAATTAGGAAAAATTCACGCCGATTGATGTTTCTTTTGATAAGATTATTCTTCATCTTTTCTATCTTTTTTATTAAAAAGGTGGGAGTGTGTCTTTTGAAATCACACTCCCGCCGTAAAAATTATTATTGCTGCCTATTTGTTCCATAAATATTACTGCCTCTCATGCTACTCCATGGCGCCGAAGTATCAAGATTGCTTTCAATAGGTATTGCCAATAATCTACCGCCGTTTGCTGGTGAGGATCCTATTGTTCCTAGGTAAAGACGTTGGTCGGGTCCAATCATAGTGCCTGCCAATAATTGCTCGTTGCTATCGTATTCGAACACTATTGCGCCAGTGGCTGCATTTATTCCATATAATTTCCATGGATTAGGCGCCACGCGGGTTTGAGTTCCACAATATATTATTCCCTTGTCGGATAAAACAAGTCCTGAATAGGTAGGACGGGAACCCAGATGTCTTTGCCATTTCAACGTACCGTTGGGGTTTATGGCAAATAAATTTCCGTCTGCTTCGGTATTGGCTGTGCCTCTATTGGTAAAGAATATTGTGCCATCAACGCCTACCATAGGGAAGTATGAATCGTTTGTGCCCAAAACATCGTTGAAAAGCCACAAAATGTCGCCAGTATCCATGTTTACGGCAACTAAACCACCATTGGATTTTAGCGCTGCGTAAAGCGTATTTCCATTGATAGCAAATGCTCCGCGTTCGGTAACGTTTATTCCGGTAGTATTCCAAATCTGTTCGCCCGTAGCGCTGAATTTCCAAATTCCTGTATTTGTTCCTACATAGACTGCGCCGGAAGCATCAAGCGCCACTGCGCCGCCTGTGTTGCCGGTAAGTTCCCTTTCCCACATTATGTTACCATTTGTTGTGTTTATGGCATACAGTTTTGTGCCGTTTGAAACGCAATACAAAACACCATCTGTCGACAAGGCAGGGAATGCTCCTATTACTGCATCTACTTCAGCCGTCCATTTTTTCGAACCGTCATCGGGGTTTAGAGCGTACACTCTTCTATCTGTACCACACTGATAAATAACGCCTTCGGGATCTACAACCGCGCCGCCGCCATAAGTAACCACAGAAATTTCTGATACCCATTTAATGATGCCTGTTACGCGGTCAATAGCAAAGACATGACCCGCCGGGTCTGACGTTGGCAAGTAAATTGTATTTCCATCGGGCGAGAATACCGGATTGGATACTTTTACAAAACCTGACAAATCGTCTGCCTTCAAATTTACTGCATCCCAAAGATACGCCAGCGGTTCAGAATTTGGGGTTGCTTTGGTTTGAACAACATCAGAGTTGCCGGTGGGATAAACAGCATACAATGAAAACTCATATTCTGTTTCGTTGACAAGATCGGTTACCTCATACTCTACCAAATCTTTAGAAATGGTTATTTCCTGATTTCCCGGGGAAATCGTTAAGACATAACCGGTAAAGTTTTCGTTTGTCGGTTTTGTCCACACAAGATTTACCGATTTATCGTCAGGAATTGCCATAAAATTGGTAGGCGCCGGTCGTGACGACAAGGGTCTTACTGTTGTCGAAACTCTTCCTCCGCGACCGTTACTTCCATACTCGGGCTGAATGTTAAATGTGTACATTTCCCCGTTTACCAATCCCTTAATTGTTGCAGAAGTTACCTCGGTGCCAAAGTTCCTTTCGCCGCCATCAACTTCGGCAGCGCTCGCCGTCCACGTCAAAAAATAGCCCGCAGGATTTGAGCCTTCCGCCGGTTCCCAAAAAAGCATTACCTCGCCATCACCCGCTTGAGCGGTAAATGATTCAACTTGATGTACATCCACAGAAGTGGGTACTTCTTCTTTACATCCTGTCAAAACTACTAATGCAATGCATGATACTAAAAAAAATACTCTTTTCATTTTCAATATTTATTTTTGATTTTTAAAAATTATTTATTATTATTTATATTATTTATTACAAACTATCTGTCATATCCAGGGTTTTGCCACATTAACGAAGGGTTGTTTATCCGTTCTATTTCAGTACTTGGTACAGGAAACAGGAATTGATAATCGCTGATTGTTAATCCTATGTTAGCCATCGCTTCTTTTGCAAAGCCCATTCTTACCAAGTCGAACCAGCGATGCCCCTCGTATGGAAATTCGCGTTGACGTTCCACAGAAATCGCTCTGCGAAAACTCTCTTTGTCGGGCAAGGTTGAAATATTGATTGGGTCGAGTCCTGCGCGTGTGTGTACGGCGTTCAGACTTTCCAACGCCGGCGACGTTGGCGAACTGCTGTAAGCAATTTCGTTAAGCGCTTCGGCATACATCAGCAATACGTCGGCATATCGAAGCAATATTTGGTCGTTGCCCACATTGTTTGTAGTCGCATTGCGTGAGTCTGCGAATTTTTGTGGAACGCAAAGACTGCTTTCACCCGGCGCCACAACGTATGTTATTAAATCCCTTCTTTTATCACGCGGGTCGGTAAAACACCCCAACAATGAAGAGGTTTGATTGTGATTGTCCGATAAATTGGGGAAACTAAACCAAAATCCGTGCCCCTCGCCGGTTACCGTTTTGTTAAATCGCACTGCAAAAATGACCTCGGCGTTCATTTTATTGTTCACGTCGAACACTGCTCCCGGCTCCGGTAGAAGCGAATAGGCGCCTATCACGTTCGACAGTACGTCTCTTGCTTCTTCCCACCTGTGAAAAGTCAAATATACTTTTCCAAGTAATGTGCGCGCCGCTCCTAACGTTATTCTACCTACATTGTTGCCGGAATAAGAAACCGGTAACAATTCTTCATCGACAATCTTTTTCAAATCGCCGGTAATCAGTTCATACATTTCTTGCTCGGAAGCACGCCCAATACCCAACGCTTCGTTGATGCTCACTACTCTTTTGGCAGTTGGCACACCGCCCCAGGTGCGATACATATTGAAATATGTAAATGCGCGAAGGAACAACATTTCGCCTCTGTACTGGTTTTTCAGGTTGCTGTCAAAATCTGCATCGTCAATCTTGTCTAACACCACATTGCAACGATAGACAGTGTTGTTGAAGTTCATCCAAAAATCCTGTAAAAGACCGTTTGCGGGCGTTTCTCTAAATTGGCTGATGTCATACCTGTCTTGCGTTCCGGCAGTGGGAGCCGGAATAGACAAATTATCGCTGCGATATTCGCAGCACTCGGTGTAAAAACTTACCTGTCCCTGCAACCGGGCGTAGCATCCTATTACGGCTATGTTAAAATCTTCAGCAGTTTGAAAAAAACTGTCGGTGGTAACGTTGTTGCTGGGCTGCAAATCGAAAAAACTTTCGGAGCAGGCGCTTGTCAAAACCATTATTGACAATATAACTGTGATTTTACTGAATATTTTCATTATTATCTATTTTTTTATTGTTAATTTACTTAAAATGTTACGTTTAATCCTACCGTATATACTTTTGCCAACGGATATGTGCCGTAGTCTTCGCCGGGCGAGAGCGCATTTCCCGGACGAAGATTAACTTCGGGATTATAGCCGGTGTAATTTGTCCATGTATACAGGTTTTGTCATGCAATATATACTCTTAAGTTTTGTATTCTAACGCGGCTTGTGAGGCTTTGAGGAAGTGTATAACCCAGCGACATGTTTTGCAGACGCAGATAAGCGCCGTCTTCAATGTGCCACGTGGATGTGCGTCCATTATTTCCGGTTTGCTTTCGATTTGCCCTGTTTACAATTCCGTTGCCTGGCTCTTCGGGGCTACGCCAGCGATCGAGCGCAATAATCGTTCCATTGGTATTGCCTTCCAAATTGTCAATATAGCGACGGTTCAGGTTGAGTATCTTGTTACCGTAAACTCCCTGAAAAGCAATTCCGAAATCGAAATTACGGTAATTCAATGACGTCGCCCATCCGTAAGTGAACGTTGGCATGTAGTTTCCGGCAATATCGCGGTCTTTGTCTGTATCCATTATGCCGTCTTTATCAATATCGATAAAGCGGAAATCACCCGGACGCGTATTGGAAAAATGAGGATACCTTTTAAGTTCGTCCTCGTTTTTGAAAACCCCGTCTTGAATCAACACATAATAACTGCCAATAGGGCTTCCCACACGTGTAATATAGAAGGCATGGTCAACGCTTCCGGTTGCAATGAGCGGTGCATCGCGGTCGCCAAGCGCTTTTACTTCGTTGATGTTTCTTGAAAAATTGGCAGTCACATTATACCTGAAATCCTTCGTGATACTCTTTGTTGAACTCAAATGTATTTCAAAGCCGCGATTTTGTACTTTCCCTATGTTCACGCGCGATGTGTTGAATCCTGAAAGACGAGGCACAGGAACGTTCAAAAGCATGTCGCTTGTGTTACTGTTGTAATACTCAACCGTTAATCCGAACAGTCCTTTCAACATTTGCATATCGAAACCAAAATTTACCATCGACGTTTTTTCCCACGACAAATCATCGTTTCTGACCCTATCGGGTCTATATCCCGTAACTCTAACTCCGTTGCCCGTTCCCAAAATATAATCTTCGGAAGACATTGTTGATAAATGCTCATAATTTCCTATCTGAAAATTACCGGTCATTCCATAACTTGTTCTTAACTTCAAATCATCGATAAAGTTCAACGTAAAGAAATTTTCATCGCTTATACGCCATGCTGCCGAAGCCGAAGGAAAATATCCCCATCGATTGTTTCTTCCGAAACGCGATGAGCCGTCAGCGCGAATTGCTGCCGAAGCCATGTATTTCCCGCGATAACTGTACTGAACGCGAGCCAAATACGATGCCAACGACCATTCCACTATATTAGAATTGCCTTGTGAAACGGTTCCGCCGGTTATGGTCTGTATAAAATTATTAGGATAGTTGGTAGCAGTGACATCGTTGCGTTTCAGGGTTTCCTTTTGCGCCGACTGCACCAATACGACATTGATAAAATGCTTTTCGTCAATCCGTGTATTGTAGTTTATCTTGTTTTCTACCAACCAGTTGAAATAGAACGATGCTGAACTGTATCCCGAAGGATTTGACTCTCTGCCATAATTTTGCCAACCGCGAATTGGAAGTGTAGACGGTCTGAATTGATTTCTGATGGCGCCATAAAAATCGCCTCCGAAAGAGATGTTATAACTCAATCCCGGTAATATTTCATATTCGGCATAAACTTTTCCAATCAGCGAATAACGGTCATATACATTCGACTTCAAAACCGCCATGGCGACTGGATTCAGTATTTCGTTGTGTTGATAGTCATTTCCTACTCGCCAATAGCCATTTCCTTGAAAATTGAAACTACCATCGGGGTCGTAAACAGGAAACGTTGGGAACATGGAAAGAGCAGCCTGAACAACGCCGGAGCTCGTATAGGGACCGTCACCGTCTACCGTGTTGGCTACTGAATAGGAAGGCGCAAAGTTTACGCCAAATTTAAACTTGTTATAATTCCCGTCAAGATTAAGACGCATACTGTATTTTTCAAAATCGGATTCGATAATAATTCCCTCGTTTTTCATATAATTCGCTGAAACAAAGAATCCTACATTATTTCCCCGTCCGGATAGCGAAATATTGTGACTGTGGGTATTAGCCTTTCGGAAAATAGCGTCCTGCCAATCGGTATCCTGCAGTCCGGGCTCGCCGTTGAGATAAGGAAACAATTCTTCGGGTATTTTGTGATACGACTGCGGGCGCATACTATTGGGGTCATCCGGCGAACTTCCCGGCACTTCATCCAAATAGGAGTTGGTGTGACCATCGCGCGCCGCCTCTGCAAATTGATATGCGTTCAACAACGGCAGTTTCTTCGACACTTGCGACACACCGAAATATCCGTCGTATTGCACCGTCAATCTTTCCGAGCGTCCCTGCTTTGTTGTTATCAGAATAACGCCGTTTGAACCGCGCGAACCATAGATAGCAGCAGAAGAGGCGTCTTTCAGAACTTCAATTGATTCGATGTCATTGCTGTTCAAATGATTAAATCCTCTTTCTATCGGCATTCCGTCAATCACGTACAGCGGATCATTACCAGCGGTAGCCGAATTAATGCCGCGCACCCTGATGCTTACGCTGCCTTCGGGTCCGCCCGAAGGATTAAGTATTTGTACGCCGGGCATTTTGCCTGCCATTGCCTGCCGAAAATCCGAAACAGGAACGTTCGCAAGGTCTTCAGACTTAATTTGTGAGATGGAGGTAGAAACGTCGCGTCTGTTCTGGGAACCGTAGCCGATAACGACTATTTCATCAAGTTGGCGAGCTCCTTCGCTCAACGCAACGTCAATCACACGCTGCTCCCCCACCAAAATTTCCTGACCCGCATACCCCACAAACGAAAACACCAACACCGCATCTCTATCAGGCACAGTGATTGAATATCTTCCATTTACATCGGTAATAACGCCGGCAGTGGTTCCTTTGACCACCACGTTCACTCCCGGAAGCGTTTCGCCGGTATTGTCCCTCACCGTTCCGGTAATACTAATACCCTGAAAAACAATATTATTTATCACCGCCGCTACATCGTCGTCTATCTGGGTGATAACGATATAGTTTTCCACCATTTGATAGCGAATGTTCGTTCCGGCGAACAACTCGTTCAATAAGGCGGAAATAGATTGGTTAACGGCGTTCAGGTCTAATTTTACGAAGGTGTTAACCACAGCGTTGTTATAGAAAAACCTGTACTCCGATTGTTTTTCGATTTCGCGGAAAACGTCTACCAGCGACGCTTCCGTCATGTTCAAATTCACGCGCGTCTCTTGCGCGTATCCGGTGCTTGCATGGAGGCAAAGCGTTCCGGTTAAAATTAAAATAAATGAAAACTTCATTATCAAAATTATTTTTTTTATATTTATTATTTGCATTATTTTTACTATTTTTACATTTTTTTTATTAAACATTAATTCGACCTTTGTTTTGATGTTTACCGGATTGAGCGTCACCTCATTCCGGTTTTTTATGTTACTTTTTTACAGTCTTTTTTTTATCTATCCATAGGCATTGCGGTTTTAGGTTATCACTACGTAACTATCTGATATACACTGTATCCCGTTCGATATTGTATCTAATCGGGGCGCTGGCGCTGATGACTTTCAGGATTGTTTCCAATGAATCGTACTGCCGGAATGTACCTCCGAATGATTCCCTTTTAACCCTTTCGTTTTCAAACACAAAGATTACATTAAAGTTACGTTCAAGGCGTTTAGCCAGTTCTTCGAATGACATTTGCTCGAACATCAGTTCGCCGTAACGCCATCCTGTGTGTATATCGGTGTTTGTCTGCTGGCAACTTATGCGTCGTGTTTCTTTGTCAAACTCGATTATTTCGCCGGGTTTGACATCAAAACTGTAATCGCCAATCTCAATTGTCACAGCGCCATCGACTAATACCACGCTTTCGATATTATCGTTTCCAAACGCATATACATTAAATAATGTTCCCGTAACACGACAGGTCATGTTTTCGGTAGATACCACAAAAGGTGTCGAAGCGTCTTTGTGAACATCAAAAAAGGCTTCGCCATTTAAGAATACTGTACGCGTTTGTTTGCCGAAATCATAGTCGTAGCTTATAGAGCTACACGCGTTGAGCCACACTGTTGTATTATCCGGCAGCGTAATTTTCGAGCGTTCACCTTTGCCTGTTTCTACCTGTGCAGTAAAATGATGTATTGCCGTTTGTTCCTTATTTAGAAACGATTCCACAGCCTTCATGCACAACAGACCCAGCACAAAAACAGCAGCATACCGCAAAATCTTCCGGCTGATTACAAAGATTGGTTTTTCAGCAGGTTTTATCTTTCGGAGCAATTTTTTCCATTCTGCTTCGGTGTCGCTGCTTTTGACAAGAAATTCAAACTGCCCCAAATCAAAAGCATCCTTCAACGAACGGAACTGTTTACGATTGTCTTCGCCTTGCGAAAGCCACTCCAATAACTCCGCTTCTTCCTCTGCTGAAGCCACTTTGGTCAGATATTTGACCATTATTATATGTATTCTTTCTTCGTCCATACAGTATATAGACGCGCAAGTGGGGGTTACTACTTAAAGGATTTGAAAAAAAAATTTTTTTAGCGTAAAAAAAACCTCATTTTCACCTAATCCAAAAACAAAACAACCTCAGTAGCTGTTGATTATCGTTATCTATATTACCTAATTACCTAATTTAACGAATAATGAGGTAATTAGGTTGATATTTGTGGGCTAATATTCTGCTACTTAGGTTGTTTTGTAAGCAAAATTAGGTGAAAATTAGGTTTCATTGATAGTAATTGCGACATATTAATTATTCCTAAAAAATATGTAAACGCCTGATTATCAAAAGGCATCTGTTTCACCTGCATTTTTCATGTTGCGCACAGCAAGGCTGCGTAAAACATTGTCTCGTTTTTTTAGTTCTTCGAGAATTGTTTCAACGCTGTTTGTTCGCTGGTAATCGCTACCCTGCGAACTCGCACCCTTTCGTGCAATGTTTTCTTCAAGGTTGTCCCTCACTTGCGGTTCCATGGCAAATAATCTTTTACGACAATGCTTTTTTTATGACAAAAATATCAATCATAATCAAGTGCAAAGATACACATTTTTTTGTTGGATTTGAAAAAAATGCGTATTTTTGCACTGATTATTAAAATAACATGAATACAAATTTCGATGATAACATGGTTATATAAAAATTTCCCAAAATCAATTTGCCGAACAACACCATCAGAAAACGACAACTCAACTAAATAATCATTGAGGTAGCGGGCATGAACAAGTTTGATGATTTTGCATCTATAAATCTGTGGCATTAAATTTTATTTTTGAAACGCAAAGATACAATGTTTTTTTGTATGTACAAATTTTTTCTGTTTTTTTAGAAAAAATCTTCAAAAAAATTTCCACCTGCATCTTTCATGTTGCGCACAGCAAGGCTACGTAAAACATTGTCTCGTTTTTTTACTTCAAATTCCAAATTTCCAAAAAAACAATGCAATCAAAGGAAGATAATCCTTCAACTCTTCCTTAATGACTTTCAGCGCGTTGTAAAGGTGCGCATCAACAGTGCGAACCGATATACCAAGTTCATCAGCTATTTCCTGACTTTTCATACCCTGGTAGCGGCTCATCATAAACACTAAACGACATTTTTCAGGCAGATTTTCAACGCATTGTTGCAGCAGTTCGTTGATTTCTTTCAGATAAAGCTCCATTAACGGATTTGGCGTTTCCGTATGAAATTCCGCTTCTTTCAATTTCTGTTTTACTGAATCTTCATAGGCAGCATGTACCTTTAGCGAACGAAAATGCGAGATACAGCGGTTATGAACAGCCCTAAACAAATACGATTCGTAAGAAACAGTTATATCATCGCGATTTTCCCACAGATTGACAAAACATTCCTGCACAATATACTTTTTTTTATTGCAAATATTTTTTTTTCCCAACTTCCAACTTTCAATCTGTCAATTATGCAAAAATTATGTAATTATGTAAATATCACCTAATTATGTAAAACATGCCGCATAATCCACCTGAAAAAATTGACAAATTGCCACACGAAATGTACAAATTGCTACCTTTTTTACAAAAATTACCCTGACCTTTGCCGAAATTTTTATTTAATAATTTTCTAATATAATATATATAAATATGTATTCAAAAAACAGTAATATTTTAGGACAGATACAGAACAGTCATTCTGAACTTGTCGATTTGTTGAACGCCACCGCTCCTTTAGTAGAAAATGCTTCCGCGCGCGGCATTATAGACGACGAATTCGTCAACGATTTCAACGAAACAGTTGGCGCCATAAACGAAATCGGTGGATCTATCAACGACCTCCTGGCGCTTACGCCCGATGAGCTGGCAGCAGCAGACAGTTCGGATTTAAACGACATCCTGACAACAGTCGTCGATTTGCGCCCCTCAATAGTTGAAATGAAAAGAGCGATAGAGGAAGGGTTGTCGTAGTAATTTTTTTATCATTACATAAGTATGAAGAAGATAAAAGTCTTTTTTTTGATGGTTTTAGCGCCCGTAATGTTCGGGTTTCAGAGCTGCGATGATATAGAGGATATCATTGACGAGATGCTTTCCGACGAGGAAGTAATAAGCCTTACTGGATGGCTTCAGAGGGATGAAAAAGTTGAAAATATCCCTGTGGATATTAGTCCGTTGTTCGGTTCTAGTTCGGGTTCGAACAGAACGAGTTTTTCGATAGAAAACCGGTTTCCTCCTATTGGCAACCAGGGTCAATATGGAACTTGTGTGGCGTGGGCTGTGGGCTATAGTCTGAAAACCGCGCTCAACGGCATTGAAGCAGGATGGACGGCGGCGCAGTTGGCAAACCCCGACAATCAAAGCAGTCCCAAAGACTTGTGGTTTTCTATTCCATCCGGCAGTAAAGGAGCAAATTGCGGAGG
>Ga0099364_10010427_pt1 | contig 12777 bp, 8 predicted proteins | sample TergutTh196P3_FD_73070 | JGI IMG/M metagenome (GOLD analysis project Ga0099364, IMG submission 73070) | Microcerotermes parvus P3 segment gut microbial communities from Pointe-Noire, Republic of the Congo - Th196 P3 | ecosystem: Host-associated > Arthropoda: Insects > Digestive system > Gut ... | reverse complement strand
AGCCGGTTCTGTCCCTGTCCCAGTGGACGCGGTGGATGGTCTCCTTGGCGAGGTCGCGGCTCTTGTTTTGACGCGTCCCACCCCTGCCGTGGCGGTCGTTCCCCGCGTTCCGGAAAGGGCCGCTCCGTACCCGGTGGAACCAACGTCAGCGAAATCCGCTTTCGCTTCTGATCGACGGCCACGACCCAAACACGGACAATATCGCCGACGGAGACCCGTTCGTGGGCGTCGCGGATGTACCGATCCGCCATGTGGCTGATATGAATCAAGCCCGAATCGTGTAAACCAATGTCAACGAAAGCACCGAAATCAACGACATTCAAAACCGTACCAACCAATTCCATGCCGACGACCAGGTCTTCGAGTTGGAGAACGCCCTTCTTGAAGATCGGAGCGGGAAGCGCCTCTCGCGGATCTCGTCCTGGTCGAGCAAGGTTTTCGAGAATATCCCTGATGGTAAACGGCCCGGCGGCGAGTTCCTGCGCCAATTCCTCAACATTGATCGACCTGCACTTTTCGGCGACTTCCTTGGCTTTTTCCGGGCACCGTAAGTCATCGGCGACGAACCCGAGTTTTTCTAGAATCTTCGTTGCGGTTTCATAACTTTCAGGGTGGACCCATGTCGCGTCCAGTGGATTCATGCCCCCGGGAACTCTGAGGAATCCGGCGGCGTGCGTGAACGCAACTTCGCCGAATCCAGAGACCTTTTTGAGGTCGGTCCGGCTACGGAAAGGGCCGTGTTGGGTGCGGTAATCGTAAATCCGCTTGGCGGTCAGCTGGTTCAAGCCGGAGACGTAACGTAAAATCGCCGGTGTTGCCGTGTTCACGTCGACGCCAACGTGGTTCACACAGGATTCGACGACATCGGTCAGCGTGTTCCGAAGGTGTTTGCCTTTTAGATCGTGCTGGTACATGCCAACGCCGAGACTCGCCGGATCAATTTTTACCAACTCGTTCAGCGGATCCTGGAGCCGCCGACCAATGGAAATCGCCCCGCGGAGCAACACGTCGTAGTTCGGGAACTCTTCCTTCGCCCAAGGACTCGCGGAGTAAACGCTTGCCCCGGCTTCGTTGACGATGACGTAGACAAGGTCCTGGTCGGTGAAGCGCTCGGCGATCATTTTGGAAACGGCATTTTCCGTATCGCGGCAACCGGTTCCATTGCCGATGGCAATGACCGTGCTCTTACATTTTTCGATCATCTCGGCGATTTTTGCAACCGCTTTATTTCGTCGTTCTCCGCTGCCGGAAAGATAAACCGTTTCAAAGCCGAGAACATTACCGAATTCGTCGAGAGCAACCATTTTGCAGCCGTGCTTGAAGCCGGGGTCGAGCGCAAGGACCCGCTTTCGATGGAGCGGCGGCTGGAGCAACAGGTTGCGCAAATTCTTGGCAAAGACGCGGATCGCTTGATTTTCGGCGTTTTCCGTCAGTTCTGTTCGGAATTCCCGTTCGACGGCAGGGATGACGAGTCGACGTAGGGCGTCTTTCAGGCAACCCCGTAAAAAATCACCGTGGGGATGGTTTTCGGGGACGCAAAGTTTATCGAGAGCAACCGTTATGGCGTTTTCATCGTTCTCAAACTTGACATGGAGAACTTTCGCCTTTTCGCCCCGATTGATCGCCAAAACCCGATGAGGCGGAAGATGCCGAACACCAACCGAAAACTCGAAATAATCACTGAACTGTCGCTCGAAATACTCTTTCTGTCGTGCTTTGAAGTCGTCTGTTTTCTTCTTTTCCTCGGCCCGTTTTTCAGCCTTTTTCTTCTTTTCGAGTTGCTTCTGTGACCGAACGGCGGGAACTCCTTTTTCCTCTTGAGCGGCCTTCCATTCCGCAAATTGTTCCGTCACGGCTTGGACGTCATCGGGAGCCGGGACCTGTGGTCCTGATTCCGGCACCGGGACCACAGGGCCCGGCTCGGATTCGTGGTGCGGCTCGGATTCGGTGATCGCCGTTTCGTCATCTCCTCCGCCCGCACCGGAATGATCTTCTTCGGAATTCGTCGGTTGCGTTTCAACAACGGGCGGCACTTCCTCAACAGGCGGTGTTTCAACAACGGGCGGCGCTTCCTCAACAGGCGGTGTTTCAACAACGGGCGGCGCTTCCTCAATGGGTGGTGTTTCGACAACGGACGGCGTTTCCTCAACAGGTGGAGTTGTTTCAGCAACGGGGTCCGGTGCTTCGGCGACAACAACCATAGGTTCCGCTTCTGTTTTCCCTTTCCTTTTCCGAGGTTGCTTTTCCTGCTTCGGCTTGGTTGCCGTCACGGCGGCGCGTTCGGTTTTCGTTTCGATTTTTGTTGTAACGAGTTTTCCGCTCCGATGGACGAACTCGCGGACCTGCTGAATCAATTCGATCTTTTCACTCATTGTCTCGGCGATGATATGTCCGGCCCCAAGCAGGGCGTCGGCGACCGATTTGATCTTTTTGTCCTCGTTAATGAACTCGGATGCCCGCTCGTCGAGTTTTTCCGGCGAAACTCTTCCTTCGAGGATTTCGAGGGCCAACGGTTCGAGGCCGGATTCCCTTGCGGCGGACGCTAGGGTCTGCCGCTTTGGCTTGAACGGCAGATACAGGTCTTCGAGTCGTTTGGCGGACTTCGCTTCCCGGATTTTTTTATCAAGCTCCGGCGTCAGTTTGCCGAACGAGTCGATCGTCTTGAGAATCGCCTGCTTCCGTTCACAGAGTGCGCGGGTCGCTTTGAGTTCCTCGTCGATGAGCCGCAGGACGTCCTCATCGAGGTTTCCTGTTTGGTCTTTCCGATAGCGGGCGATGAACGGGACGGGAAATCCTTCGTCGAGGAGGTTGACGACCGCTTGAACTTGCTCCTGCGGCAGTTGAAGGTCTCGTGCGAAGAAACGGATGTTAATCGTAACAGGTTCGACCATGACGGAAACGTCCAGTGGTTTTCGGAAGGCGACAACAGGCGAGCCGATCTTTGGCGCGCGCCAACCCCGCCCGACAGGGAACGGGAAATCCAATCGTAGGCAAAACCGCTTCGGTTGTCAAGGATACACCGCGAAAATACACAAGGATTACCAAAGGCCAAAATGGGACGGCAAGGCAGGTCGACGACGGGACAACAATGTTCAGTTGCGAATCCGGACAAGTTTCCCTGCTGGGTCAAACATCCTCGCACGCTCGGGGCGGTCGTTGCCAGCAAAACGTCGTTGCCGCTTCCGCCTGCTTTCTCCCGGAGTGAAACTTGCCCATCAAGCCTCGGCGTGGTAGGATGAACGTTATCGGCGAGACCTTAAACTTCCTTGGAATCCCTTCACCCATTCTTTCGATGTCTTTTCCCGATGCCTTTGACCGTCTTCGGATCGCTTCTTCGGCGTTTCAGGAGTCCTGTGTCCTGATCGCGGCGGCGGAGCTTGATCTTGGTACGCGGATTCTCGAACACGCCGGGAGTGCGACGGCAGCCGATCTTACGCTGGCGTCCAAGCTCGACCTCCGGGCATTGACCATCCTGCTCGACGCCTTGGTCGGGCTGGGATATTTCACCAAGTCGGCTGAAGCCCGGTATTCGATCGCGGAGCCGTTCGTCGAGCTACTCGACAGTCGGCATCCGGCAACATTTGTTCCGATGCTTCGGCTCTTGGGCAACTGTCTGCGCAGTTGGGGACAACTTGCACGGGTTGTCACCGATGGTACTCCGACACAGAGGCACGATAGTATTCTTGGACCGGAAGCGGACGGTGTTTCGTTCATCCTCGCAATGAATTCGATTGCCCGAACCCTTGTCGGACCGATGGTCGCCGACTTGAAAAAGTCCGGCGTGTTGAACTTTGCCAAGGAAGACGTTCGCTTTATCGACATCGGCGGCGCGTCGGGGACCTACACTCTGGCGTTTTTAGAGGCTCTTCCCCAAGCAAAAGGAACGATCTTCGATCTTCCGGTTGCGATCCGTGAAGCCCGGCGACGTTTTGACGGGACGCCGTTTGTCAATCGGGTGTCGTTGGCCGAGGGGGATTTCTATCGGGACGAGTTTCCGGACGGTTTTGACTTCGCGTGGATCAGCGCGATCATTCACCAACACGGTCGGACCAAGAGTCAGGCTCTTTACGGCAAGGCGTTTCGGGCACTGAATCCCGGCGGTCGAATTGCCGTCCGCGATTTCGTCATGGAGTCGAACCGCACATCGCCGCCGCTGGGAACACTGTTCGGCGTCAACATGCTGGTCAATACGCAAAACGGAATGGTCTACACCTTCAACGAGATTCAGGCCGATTTGGAGTCCGTCGGCTTCATCGACGTTCGGCTTGCGGTGCCTGCCGAAACGATGTCTGCCGTTGTCGTTGCCGAAAAACGCCGCTGAAACGGTTGACCATTTCCTTCAGGACACCCTGTATTATGAATACATTTTCCATCGTTTCGCTCGGTTGTCCGAAAAATCTCGTCGACAGCGAGCGGGTCGTCCGCCGCATGGAGCTGGAAGGCAATGTTTTCCGGACGGAACTCGACGGTTGCGATACGGTCATTCTCAATACCTGCGGCTTCATCGGCCCGGCAAGGGCGGAAGCACGGGACTACATTGGTTCGCTACTCGACCTGAAACGTCAAGGCCGAATTCGGCGGATCGTCGTTCGCGGTTGCCTGACGCAGTGCGAAGGGATCGAACCGTTACAAAAAGAGTTCCCCGAAGTCGATGAATGGTTCGGCGTCGAAAGCGACCTCGTGGAGCCGCGACGTTTGCTGACGGAAAAGCACGTCGCCTACCTGAGAATCGCCGACGGTTGTGATCGGCGTTGTACTTACTGTACGATTCCGAAAATTCGAGGGCGATTCCGCAGCCGACCGATGGAGGAACTGCTTGCCGAAGCGGCGGAACTTGCGTCGCACGGCGTCAGGGAACTCGTCGTCGTCGCTCAGGAAACGACATTCTGGGGAACCGATCTGTACGGAAAAACCCGTTTGGCCGAATTGTTGCGGAAATTAGAGGAAATCGAGGGTCTGCGCTGGATTCGATTGATGTACGCTTATCCGATGTTCTTCGACGACGACCTGATCGCCCTCTTCGCCGCGAAAGGAAAACTGTTGCCGTATATCGACCTTCCGTTACAGCACGCCGCTGATCCGATACTGAAACGCATGAACCGTGGTGTAACGAAATCCGAGACGGAGCGACTCCTCGAAAAATTTCGTAACCGTATCGACGATCTCGTACTGCGAACGTCGCTGATCGTCGGATTTCCCGGTGAAACAGAGCAAATGTTCAACGAACTGGTCAAATTCGTCGAGCATTGGAAGTTCGAGCGGGCCGGCGTGTTTCCGTTTTCGCCGGAAAAGGGAACCGCCGCCGAGCAGTTCGACGGCCGGGTGCCGGAACGACTCGTCAAGAAACGTTACGAAAAACTTTATAAGGTTTGCGAGGCACATTCCGTCGCCTGGGCCGTTCGCCGGAAAGGAACGTTCCTCGACGTCCAAATCGACAGTCCGTACGTCGACGAATCGGGCCGACGCGAACCGAACCTGTTCCTTGGCCGAACCCGCGCCGACGCTCCGGACATTGACCCGATCGTTTACGTAACCGGTACAAATCTCGTCGCCGGCTCATTGATTTCGTGCGAAATCCTTGAAAACAACGGTTGCAATCTTGTCGCCGTTGCGGATGATTAAGACCGAGACGACGTTTTTTCCGAATTGCCTTGTTTTTCATCGAATCCGCGACATCATGGAATGAAGCCGCTAATCACGAATTGCGTATGAAATGTATTGTTCTCTTTTCCGGCGGCCTCGACAGTATGTTGGCGACCAGGGTGTTGCAACGGCAACATATCGAGGTCGTCGGCCTGAATTTTGTAACGCCGTTCCATGATGCGTCCGCCGATGCACAAAAAAGGGCGGAAGCTCTCGGTATTGAATTGGTCGTCTACCGTAGCGACGATTCCTATCTGAAACTCATTGCGAATCCGCAATGGGGTTACGGAAAAGCGGTCAATCCGTGCATCGATTGCCGTGTCGAAATGTGCCGCGTCGCAAAAAAACTGATGGAAGAATGGGGAGCGGCGTTCGTCGCAACGGGAGAAATCGCCGGACAACGACCGAACAGTCAGAAACAACACCAGCTGAACCTGATCGACCGCGCTTCGGAGCTTGACGGTCGGTTGTTGCGACCGCTTTCCGCCGGTGTGCTGGCTCCGACCAAAGTTGAACTTGATGGAACCGTCGACCGCTCGAAATTGCACCGTTACACCGGTCGGGGGCGCGGACGGCTCATTGCCTTGGCTCATCGTTACGAAATCCCGAAGATTCCTCAGCCGTCGACCGGCTGCTTTTTGTGCGAAAAATCTTACGCTCCCCGATTGCTCGATTTGTTCAAATACGAACCGAATCCGACGAATTGGGACGCCGACGTCCTGAACGCGGGCCGTCAAATACGAATCAGTCCGACGGTCAAATGCGCCATCGGTCGGAACGAGGAACACTGCAACCGCTTATCGGCCCTCTTTGATCGGTCCGACGCCAAGCCGTCGATGCTGTTTGAGCCGGCCAATTTCCATGGTCCGTCGGTACTCTTGGTCGGGCCGACTCCGGAAACTTGTTCGGCGGAGGAATTCGAGACGCTTCTCCGTCTCGGCGGAGCAATGATTTTACGTTACACTAATTCGGCGAAGTACGAAGGCGTTGATCCGATGATCCGCATCCGCTATGGGGCTGTCGAGCGGATCATTCCTGCCGCTGCTGATGAATGCGCCACGGGATTTCAAGTGATATGACGAAACTCTCCACCACGTCGGGACGGACCATCCGCCGACGTTAAATGGAATGGTCAATCCGCTTGGACAATGGCGGATGATTTATTCATAAACGACGTCGAGGATCGTAAACTCGGTGAGACCGGCGGGGACCTGAATCCGGGTGGTGTCACCCTTCTTTTTGCCGAGAAATCCTTGGGCCAACGGACTCGTGACGAGAATCTTGCCCTCGTCGTAGTTTTCTTCGCCTGCTCCAACAAGCGTGTACTCCTGCTGTCCGCGACCACCCTGCCGCTTCACGGTGATTTTGGCTCCAAAGCGGATTTCGTCCTGCGGCATCGCAGACGTATCGACGATCGTCGCCCGTGAGAGTTTGCTCTTCAATTCGTTGATCCGTGCCTGGAGCAACCCCTGGCTTTCCCGGGCGCCGTGGTATTCGGCGTTTTCCTTCAAATCGCCTTCGGAACGTGCTGAAGCGAGCCGTTCGAGAATCACCGGCATCTCTTCGGTCTCCATCCGTTCGATTTCGGACCTGATTTTGTTATATCCCTCCCGGGTCATCGGAATGGAATCCATATTTTCCCTCTAATTGGCCTTTACGAGTAATGTGATTTTGAATACGATTCGCGGCAGGCGGTAGGCCAAAAACAGGTTGCCGCTCCTGCCCCCCGCCACTCATCCCCCCAACGTCCAACATCTGCAATGTCCGATCTCGACCGCGAACTGTTGTCCCGCTGTTTGGAAAACAAACAACGGGGTTGGGAAGACTTCGTGGACCGATTCCTCGGTCTGGTGCTTCACGTTATCGATCACACGACGCTAATGCGGGAGATCCACCTCAGCCGTGACGACCGTGATACCTTGTGCGAAAAAGTCTTTGCCGCCGTTGCTCACGACAGCTTCCGCCTGTTGCGTAACTATCAAGGCCGCAGTAGTCTGACGACCTACCTGACCACGGTGACTCGGCGTGTTGCTGTGCGAATCCTACAGAACTATTCCTTCGTCGATTACGACCGACGAACCGCCTGAAAGTACGCCTCACGGCAGCCCCCCCCGCGAGGGCTCATTATCATATCACAAACGGTGGAGAAAAGTCCCTCCTCCATAATTTTTGGCGGGATATTCGGATTTTCAGACAGATAAAATCTCCTATTCCCCCCATTTTATGAATGGAGGTGTACTCGGCTTGTTCGGAAACGGTCCTGACGGCAACGTTTGAGGCCCAATAAAGGAGATCTTTTCGAACAAATCCGTCTCTCCAATTCCCCCAAACCGCCCAAACTGACGTTTCCGAACAAGTCAATTCTGTGCCGTCTATTTTGATTGCAGAACCGCCGCGTCCGGGCGCCCTGATGCAATCTTCCTGCGGCCTTGTGTTCGGTAACGAGGTGGGGTATACTGAAACGGGTTGTTTGAACGTCCCTTTTCGGTTCTTTTGTGCGATGAACGACTTGAAGGTTTTCTCCGGACGCGCCAATATTGGTCTTGCCAAGAGTATTTGCGATTATCTCGGCATTCCGCAGGGAATGTTGACCGTCGGCAACTTTCCAGACGGCGAAACGCAATGCAAAATCGATCAGGACGTTCGTGGACAGGATATTTTTATTGTCCAACCGACCTGTCCGCCGGTCAACGAAAACCTGATGGAGCTACTCATCTTGATCGAGAGCTTCAAACGGGCCAGTGCGGATCGTGTCACGGCAGTGATGCCCTATTTCGGATACGCCCGGCAGGATCGAAAAGACGAAGGACGTGTGCCGATCACTGCCAAGCTCGTCGCGAATCTCTTAACTCGGGCCGGAGCCGACCGTATCCTCACGATGGATCTCCATGCGGCCCAGATTCAGGGGTTTTTCGACATTCCGGTCGATCACCTGACGGCGGCGCCGGTTCTCGACAATTTCATCAGGTTTCTTGGAGTTCCGGAAGAGCGAATTGTGGTTATTAGCCCGGACGAGGGAAGCATCAAGCGGGCGGCAGCGCATGTCAAAACGCTCGGCGGCAGCTTGGCAATCATCGACAAACGTCGTTTCGGCAACCGCGTCGAACAGACGAACATCATTGGTGGTCCGATATCGGGAAAAACCGCATTGCTTTTCGACGACATGATCAGTACCGGAGCGTCAATCTGCGGAGCGGCCCATCTGGTCAAGCGACATGGCGCCGAAAAGGTTTACATTGCGGCAACGCACGGTGTCCTCTGCGGCAACGCCATTGAAAACATCCGCAATGCGCCGACCGATGCCGTCGTACTGACCGACACCATTCCGTTACCGGAACAACTGTTGCCGAACCTGAAGGTTCTTAGCGTCGCGCCCCTGCTCGGCGAGGCGATTCGACGCATTCACTGCCACGAGTCCGTCAGTCGCCTGTTTAGTGACATGCAACTGTGGACCGGCAAGCAGTAGAGGGCCGGGGTGAAGCGGAGTTCTTCCGCCAGAACAAATCAGGTTATCCGGCAACCGGTTTTGCGGCGGTTTGAGCCAAAAGCCGACCCGCAGAGTGGCAGGTTTCCCGGACGGCCTCCGACGGTCGATATTTTACCTTAATGGGTTCGTGGATCCGCGTCCACTGTAGTTCTTCAATGGAGTGGGCAAGGTGCTCCACTCCGGCGTGTGCCCAGCCGCAGGAACCAAAGGCAAACGCCGACTTCGACGAAAACTTCAGACCGCGAATATAATTCAAGACGGCGGCCATCTGCGGCATCATCATCATATTGAGCGTCGGACTGCCGAGAGCGACGGCGGCGGCATCCAGCATTTCGGTGGCGACCCGGGTCAGTGTCGTCTTGCGGACGTGTAACAATTGCACGTCGACACCGTTGTTTTCTTCCACCGCACCCCGGAGAATCGCCTCGGCCATTTGGCCGGTACTTTCCCACATTGTGTCATAGAGAATCAGTGCCTTCCGGGCATACTTTCCCGATGACCAAGCTTGATAAGCGGCGAGGATTTCCGGAAGGTGCTTGCGCCAAATCAGACCGTGCGATGGTGCAATGATTGAAATCGGCAGTCCGGCGGCGGCCTCCAGAGTTTTTTGTACCTGTTTGCCGTAAGGCGTAACGATATTAGCGTAATATGTTTTCGCCTCTTGGAGCAGATGCGGCAACGCCCATTGATCGTCGAATCGGACGGAGGTTGCAAGATGCTGACCAAAGGCGTCCATCGAAAAGAGCAGTTTCTCTTCGGGAATGTATGTAAACATCGACTCCGGCCAATGGACCATCGGCGTGTTGAGGAACGATAGCGTCCGGTTGCCGAGCGAAATGCTTTCGTCCGGCGATACGACTTTAACACTCCAGCCGCTGATGTCAAAATAGGCGGAGAGCGTTTCCCGGCATTTGGCGTTGCAAAGCAGTGTCGCGTTCGGCAATGCCTGCATGACGGCAGGCAACGAACCGGCATGGTCAAGCTCGGCGTGGTTACAAACGACATAATCGACCTTCGAAAGTTCGATCTTTTCCGCAACATTCCGCAGAAGCGTGTCGGCGAATGGGGCTTTCACGGTGTCGACCAGAGCCGTTTCCGTGTCACGGACCAAATAGGCATTGTAGGTTGCCCCGCGGTGCGTGTCGTAACTATGAAAATCGCGGATATTCCAGTCGACGTGCCCGACCCAATCAACATGGCGAACGAGTTCCTGCATAAGTACAAAGGAGTTATATTGAGAACCAGACAGCGTGTATTTTCGCAGGCTCACGGAGAAGAGTCAACTCGGGACCGTTGAACGAGGCCGACAAAATTCCGACGCGCCCTGAAAGAACGAATTCCCGAAAAAAATCAAAAACGCAGCGACTATATAGCATCACAGTAGACGAAAGATCAACTTTTCGCCCTGAAAGGACGAAGCATTACAGCCCAGGGCAAGGCGTACTCGCCGCCGCCCTAGGTGAACGGGGCTCTTTATTCCGTTTCAACAACATCACCCATAAAAACGCGACGACGATCATGGCCGCTGCAAACACGGCAATCGACAGCGGCAGTGCCAGGCATCCCAGCAGTGTTACGAGTCCTGCAACGTTCCGATGTGTGCGCCGGTCGAAGGTCATCCGTCGTCCGATGACGATGCAAAGCCAATAGATTCCGTACATTCCGCCGATTCCGACGAGCGCAACGAAAACGGTGCCCCATCGGTTGTTCGTCTCATTGGCAAAGCACCGGGCGGAGAGTTCCAATGTTCCTTGCGGTGTTGTGAACAAAAACTCCCGTCCGCTGAACGGAATTTCAATATCGAGACTCGCCGTCCGCATCCGTAGCGAACTGCGACCTGTGGGCGCAGACTCTGGCGAACTGCGATCTGTGATCGCAGTATCCGCATAGATGAGTTGCTGATTCCGTCGAACGGGGTCCCCAGAAAAGAGAAGATGCTCAGAGTCCGAGGAAGGCTTCGTTTCGATCAAATCAATATTAGCGGGCAAATCGGCAGTTCCACCACTTTCCTGACCGTCTCTTGCGTCCATTGCCCCCTGAACGCCATGCACCGAAGGCGAAGGAGTGTACATGGTTGCCCCCTCCGTGCCGCCGCCCATGCCGCCCATGCCGCCCATGCCGCTCATGCCGCCCATGCCGCCCCCCATAACAACGGAATCGGTGGGCGTATAACCGCCGGACCGTGGAATCACGGAATTGCTCTGGCTGAACGGCACAGAAAGGTCCGCCGAAAAATCCATCGGCCCGTTCAATTTGACTGTTACATTGCTTCTTCCCTGCGGCTTTCCTTCCGTCACTGCCCCCCCCATGCGACCACTGAACGGATTATCGGCGACGCGTACCGTAGACAATCGTTGTTCTTCCAACGTTTCTCCCGACTCCTTTGTCCCGCCGGTCGCACCCATTGGGTAACTCGGCTCGTCAACACGGGGAACCGATTGATAAATCGCGCCACCGCTTCCAGCAGACGGCCTCGGCCTCGCTTGAGGAACCATCGGCGTGGATGCAGAACTTGGAGTCCGCACGACCGGCGGCATTGTGGGCAAACGATTGATGACCACCTGTTGATCGACCATCTTGCCGCCAACTTCCCCAGACCACGTCGGATCGCTCGGCGGAGACGGTTGATAGACCATCGCTCCACTCGCATCCCATCTCGCCCCCGCATCCAGCGAATCAATCATCGAGGAAGAAGTGTCCTCCATCTCAACAAAGAGATTTTCCTCTACTGCCAACTCACCGATGAGATCATCCAATTCGAGAGGCAACTCGGCCATTGGGGCTTCCTTTTCATCGGCAACGAGCATTGGTGAACTTCGTAGCGGCGTCAACCGCTCGGAACCACTTCTCCCGCCTTTCCCCGCCATGTCGTCGGCCTGTTGCGATTGCGGTTCGGGTTTGCTGCTTTCGACAATCGTTCCGATGGTATAAAAATTCGATGGATTCTGTACAACAACGTTCGACGCCTTCAAGTTTTGCTGTAGCGCAAACTCATTCGACAACCTTGCATCGTTATAAATCGCGCTGCCGCTGAGCCTCCCTTCTTCTTCTTCCTGAATGACGACTTGCGGCGCAACCATCATTTGCACTTGATCGCCTCGCCCAACAGCATCGTTGCCGCCAAATGCCAGCGTTCCTTGATCGCCGAGTTGCAGTGTTCCGGCTCCGCTCTTTTGAATACTGACGTTTCCCGAAAACATAACGTTTCCCGAATTATAGATCGCCCGATTCTGTGCAAAAACATTATCGGACTGGATCACCTGTTGCAGTCGGTCCGTTTGCCGCTGAATATAAGCGGTTTCCTCTTGCCGCCGGGCTTCCGTTGTTCGTTCCTGCTCAACGTAACGCAAATTGCCGTCGAATCGGTAACGGAAATTGTCCGGCAAATGCAATCGAACCAGCGACCGACCGACCGGAATGTTCAAGACTTCCGGAAACGGAAACTCGATCTTCGACAAATTGCGCAACTGATTTGATTCGCCGCCGTACACGATCCGAATGACGTAATCGAGATCGCCGCTCTCCGTCTTGACCAACGGAATTCGTACAACATCCTTAGCCGTCGCCAAACACGTCTTGACGGGTTGACCGAAATCTCCGCGTTCGCCGTTTTCCTTGCGGGTCCACTCCTCCGCCGTGAGAATCCG
>Ga0099364_10010426_pt1 | contig 12777 bp, 13 predicted proteins | sample TergutTh196P3_FD_73070 | JGI IMG/M metagenome (GOLD analysis project Ga0099364, IMG submission 73070) | Microcerotermes parvus P3 segment gut microbial communities from Pointe-Noire, Republic of the Congo - Th196 P3 | ecosystem: Host-associated > Arthropoda: Insects > Digestive system > Gut ... | reverse complement strand
AAATGTAGACATTTCTTCAAAAAGAATCGTATTTTTAGAAAAAAAGGTTACCTTTGCACCTAAATCGTGCCAATGCTCATGGAAGAAAAAATATCTGTAGTTATTAACACATACAATTCAGAACGCTATTTAGACCGCGTTTTATCATCGGTAAAAGACTTCGATGAAATCGTTATTTGTGATATGCACAGCACAGACCGGACGTTAAAAATAGCCGCCCAATACAACTGTAGAATCATCTACCATGAAAAATGCGAAATCGTTGAGCCTGCCCGGAATTTTGCCATTCAATCGGCCTCGCATCCATGGATATTGTTGATTGATTCCGACGAAGTAGTGCCTAAACCCCTTCAACGCTATCTTTATCAGCTCATAAAAGAAAAAAGAAACGTGCAGGGCGTATGGTTAGCCCGGAAAAATTTTATCAAGGGTCATTTTCTGCACGGAAAGTATCCCGACTATAATATGCGTTTCTTCAGAAAGGACAGCGTTGAGTGGTCTCCGTATGTACATTCCCGTCCTAAAGTCAATGGCCGCACATTACGTCTCCCAAAACGACGTAAAGAATTGGCTATTATTCATTTAGTCAACAACGACATCACTACAAGGCTTCAGAAGATGAACTTATACACAGAAAATGAGATCATTAAACGCTCAGACAAAAAATATTCTTTATTGAAAATGTTTGTCTCTCCTTATTTTCGTTTTTTTAAATCATATTTTCTGAAAGGCGGTTTCAGGGACGGAAAAGTAGGCTTCGTGATTGCGGGGTTAGATGCTTTTTATAAATTCGTTACCATCGCCAAAATATGGGAAAACCAAATTCAGGACAAGGAAATAGATGATGAGCGGAAATGACCCCGCAAATTGTTCTTCCACTTTTTTATCCGCAAAAATCGATTTTTATAGCGCATCACAAGCCGAATCGCATCGGCCTTATCGGCGCTTTTTTCCCGCGACTGTGAATATGCGACGGCAAGATGCCGATAAATATCGTCATCCCCAAAAAGACGGGCAAAATTCCGGCAGCCGCTTCTGAAGCCGACCGGCCTGAATTTCATCCGGTTCACATCTACCATGACAAACATATATTGCCCTGCATCCTGCCGTATCAAAATATTTCCGGGCGAATAATCTAAATGATAGATGCCCGCGTCGTGCAATGATGCACTGTAACGGGCAAACGCATCAATCAAAGGCTCATTTCCGGTAAGAGGCCCGAAATAACAGGCGCGAATCTCTTTCATATCGCGATAATGCAAACTGATAAAATAACTCTCCGAAAGCAACCCGTTGACCCGTAACTCTATAAATGCAACTGCTTCGGCCGTATCAAATCCCTTTTCTGCGAGGCGGATGGTGTTATGGTACGACCTGTACGCTTTCGACTTTCGGAAAAAGGTATAGATGATGCGATTCAGCGGATGGGGCTTATGAAATTTTTTAACATTCACTTCCAGGCCGCCCTCCGGCGAAAACACTTTGATGCAATTTCGCCTGTTGTGAACAATCAAGCCGCCTTCTTCAAAAAAAGACGGTATTTTCTCTATCCAATCCCTCAAATACGCATATTTTTGATTGATAACAATGTTCATACCCCTCTTAGATAATCGTTTACTTTCCCGGTAATCTGCTCCGGTAAAATCTCACGCATACAGGCCCAGTCACCCCGATAGCACGGCTTATTGCCGTAGATGGAACAGGGGCGGCACGGCAAATCAACCTGTATTGCCAGGTCTTTGGGTTGACGGTATCCATAAAACCCTGCATACGGATGGGTAGCCCCCCATACGGATATAACCTTTGTCCCTGCAATTGAGGCTAAGTGCATATTGGCCGAATCCATACTGACAAGCACATCCAACCGGCTCATAAAAGCTAATTCCACCGATAACGCATAACGTCCGGCCATATTGACCGTATTTTCATATTCTTCTGCCCAGCGATTCAACAGTTCTTCTTCTTCCCCACGGCCTCCGAATAAAAATAATGTGATATCGTCCCGTTCCGATAATTGCGCCATCACTTGCGCCATCTTTTCTACCGGATATATTTTCCCCTTATGTTTCGCAAAGGGGGCGATACCTACCCAAAAGCCTTTTTTTTCACCGGCCATGTCGACCGGCATTTTTTCATCTGCCATTTTTTCATCTACCGGCATTTTTTCAAATAAAGAGGTAAACGTTTCATCAAAACGGTATCCGGCGGCATGAAACACGTGCGCATAGCGATCAACCGTCTGAAGCAACGGCTCTATTTTTTTGGGAGGACGCCGGACGATGTTTCTCCGTTCTTTACGCCCCTTGTCGATGATAAAAACTTTTTTCCCGCTCAGGCGAAAAAAAACATCCGCGATCCGCGAACGAATGACGCTATGCAGGTCAAGCGCTACGTCAAAATTACACTTCCTAAGCCGAAAAATATACATGAGGAACCCCCAAATCGATTTTTCCGTACTTTTGGTATTTACGCCCTTCACGCTTACATTCGGCGGACGATTGATGAAAAGCGGCAAAAGGTTTTCATGCGTCAAGACAGTAAACGCATCCTGTGGATTAGCCTCAGCAGCCGAATAAACGACGGGAATCGTCATTGCCACATCTCCAAGCGCTGAAAGTCTGATGATAAGGACATTCGACATCTCTATTTTTTCCCGTATAAAACAGGGTTCAACGAAGGATCATTGTACATCTTCATCTGCCTGTAGACTTTCATATATTTACGCCCTTCATTGATATCATTCAGTAGCTGATTCAAGGCAAGCATTAAGTCCTGCTTTTGCTCTAATAAAACGGCAAGTTTTTTAGTGCAGGCGTCTATATGCTCTTGCGGTGCATCCGTCCGCTCTACTTCGCGTTGGATATGGTAAATTTTAAGCGCCAGAATGGATAACCGGTCTAATGCCCAAGCCGGACTTTCGGTATTGATTGTGGCATCCGGCAATACCTCTACGTCCTTATATTGATCTAAGAAATAACGGTCTATCGTCTCCACGATATCCGTCCGTTCCTGATTCAAGGCATCAATCCGACGCTTGATCGTTAATGCCTTCTCCGCCTCGATGTTCGGATCGCGTATTTCGTCCTCCAAATGCCATTGCACCGCATCAATCCAGTTTTTCTTATACATATAATACGCAAGGCACGACTCCTTAAAAGGATTCTTCAAAGGAGTATCCGTATTGTCCGTCCTGTGATAGACCTCCGTTGTCTGTTCAAAAATGATATAACAAATTTCACTGTATTTTTCCATCTTTCTATTTTTTGGGCAAAGATAATACAAACTGAGCATAAAATAAAATTATTGTAATAACTTTTCGATAACGGCAGGAAAACAGGCATACTCCAATTCATGTACCTTTCGAGCCACGTCTTCAGGCGTATCCGTCAGCGAAACGACGCAGGAAGCCTGAAAAATAATCGCGCCCTCATCATATTGTTCGTTGACGTAATGAATCGTTATACCCGACTGCTTTTCCCCGGCAGCTACGACCGCCTCATGCACACGCATCCCATACATGCCCTTACCGCCGTATTTCGGCAATAATGCCGGATGAATATTGATGATCCGATCCGGATAAGCGGTTATAAGCGTCGGCGGAATCTTCCGCAAAAAACCGGCTAATACAATAAAATCGATGCCGTAGTCGGCTAACAGGCGTAAAACAGGCGTTCCTTCCTTCAGCTCCGCCCCCGAAAAGCATATTGACGGAACATTCCATTTTTGCGCCCGCAGATGAACGCCGGCTTCCGGCTTATCCGATAAAATAAGCGTTACCTGAACCTTACGACTATCACGAAAATATTTGATGATATTTTCGGCATTAGTGCCTGAACCTGAGGCAAATAGAGCAATTTTTTTCATAAGTGTTATTTTCATTTATATGCACATATCATAAATTTATGTGCATTTTAATTCATTTTTTGCCAAGAATATTTGGATGATGTCCAAAAATATATGTCCTTTGCGGTGCAAATATAAAAAATATCAAGTGTTTTAGTATTCATTTAAATTAAAAAAATTATGTCCGATGTATCATCTCGCGTAAAAGCGATTATTGTTGACAAATTAAGTGTTGAAGAATCAGAAGTTACGAATGAAGCAAGTTTCACCAATGATTTAGGTGCGGATTCTTTAGACACGGTTGAGTTAATCATGGAATTTGAAAAAGAATTTGACCTTCAGATTCCTGATGACCAGGCCGAAAAAATTTCTACAGTAGGTGACGCCATTGCTTATATTGAAGCTAACGCGAAGTAACTTAATCCTTGTCGTATGAAATTAAAACGAGTTGTAGTAACGGGTCTTGGCGCCATTACGCCCTTAGGCAACAGTGTGACGGAAACGTGGCATGGGTTGATTAACGGCATAAGCGGCGCTAAGCCTATTACGCACTTTGACCCGTCCAAGTTCAAAACACAATTTGCATGCGAAGTAAAAGGTTTTGACCCTTTAGCCTACTTCCCTGATAAGAAGGAAGCGCGTAAATGTGATTTGTATTGCCAATACGCAATAGCGGCTGCCCAACAAGCGGTAATCGATTCGGGGATGGATTTGGAAAAGGAAAATAAAGACCGCATAGGGGTTATTTTTTCCTCCGGTATAGGCGGTATTTCTACTTTTCAGGAAGAAGTGATGAGTTATAATGTAGAGCGAGGACCCCGGTTTAGTCCGTTCTTTATACCCAAAATCATTGGTGACATCTCCGCTGGGATGATCTCTATGAAGTATGGTTTTAGAGGCCCCAATTTTGCGACGGTTTCGGCCTGCGCTTCTTCTACCAACGCTATTTCCGACGCATTCAATTACATTCGTCTTGGAAAAGCCAATGTGATCTTGACAGGTGGCGCTGAAGCGCCTATCACCATTGTCGGCCTTGGCGGTTTTAACGCGATGAACGCGCTTTCTACCCGGAATGATTCGCCGGAAACGGCCTCTCGACCGTTCAGCGCCAGCCGCGACGGATTCGTGATAGGCGAAGGCTCAGCCTGCCTGATTTTAGAAGAGTTAGACCATGCACTGGCGCGCGGTGCCAAAATTTACGCCGAAGTAGTAGGCGCCGGCATGTCCGCTGACGCTTACCACCTGACAGCGTCGCACCCCGACGGATTAGGCGCCCTCTTAGTGATGCGCAACGCCCTGGAAGACGCCGAGATGCAGCCCGAAGAGATTGATTATATCAATGTTCACGGCACGTCAACACCGGTAGGCGATATCTCTGAAATAAAAGCCATCAAGGACGTCTTTGGCGAACATGCCTATCAACTGAATATCAGCTCTACAAAATCCATGACCGGTCATACGCTCGGCGCTGCGGGAGCCATTGAAACGATGGCTGCTATTCTTTCCATTTATGAAAATATCGTTCCCCCCACCATCAACCATGCCGAAGGAGACGACGACCCCCAAATTGACTATCAATTGAATTTTACTTTTAATAAAGCTCAGGAAAGAACAGTCAATGCAGCGCTTTCCAACACGTTTGGATTTGGTGGCCACAATGCCAGTGTTATCGTCAAAAAGTATCATAATTAAAGTGATTCTCAAACACATACATAGATGGATAAGGCTCTTAAAAAATAAAAATAAAGAGCCTTACTTGTCTATATATAAAATGTTAGGCTTTTATCCGAATCACATTGACCTCTATGAACAGGCTTTTATCCACCGCTCCATTTCGTCAAGTCCCGACGGCCATCGCATAAATAACGAGCGGTTGGAGTTTCTGGGCGATGCTATCTTAGACGCTATTGTCGCTGACATTGTATACAAATATTTCCCGTTTAAAAAAGAAGGCTTTCTGACTAACATGCGCTCGAAAATCGTACAGCGGGAAAGCCTGAATCATGTTGCCTTAGCCTTAGGCATCGATAAAAAAGTGACCTCCATGCCTTATGCCAGCGCCCATAACAAATTCATGTACGGCAATGCCCTCGAAGCATTGATTGGCGCTATCTATTTAGACATGGGGTACCGGCGTTGCTGCAAGTTTGTGGAAGAACGGATCATTCAGCCCTATCTTTCGTTAGACCAATTGGCTACCCGTGAGGTAAATTTCAAATCGAAACTCCTTGAATGGGCTCAGAAATCAAAATTGCATGTTGATTTTGAACTCATCAACGTGGCTACTGACAACGAAGGGAATCCGGTTTTCCAGACAAGCGTCTCAATAGCAGATACGCCGTTAGGCGTCGGTATCGGAAACACGAAAAAAGAATCACAACAAATTGCCGCTAAAAACGTCTTACGTAAAATACATAAAGACAAGGACGTCAAACAATTTATCGACGGACTGAAACACCGCCGCGTAGCCGATCCGGATGATATGTAAATTTTTCACCCTTAAAATGTTTGTATGGATCGTATAACTAAACTGATAGCTCCCTTTTTTTCAGCCAGAAGACGAAAAATCGATTCTTTTGGCAAGCAGGCTATCGACATTCAACATAAGCAGTTTGCACATCTTGTTCAGACGGCAAAAAATACGGAATGGGGCAAACGTTTTGGGTTTGGAACGATTACCGGTTATCAGGCGTTCAGCCAAAAAGTGCCGGTCTCAGTCTACGAAGACCTGCAACCACTCATCGAACGGATGATCAACGGCGAAAAAAATGTCTTATGGCCTTCCCGGGTGCGCTGGTATGCAAAAAGCAGCGGTACGACCGACAACCGAAGTAAATTTATTCCCATCACCCCCGAAATTCTGCATCATTGCCATTATCAAGGCGGATTTGATACCGTAGCCCTCTATCTGCATAACCATCCGCAAACACGTTTTTTCTCTAAAAAAGGATTGATCTTAGGCGGAAGCCACCGCCCATCGGCGCTGAACAAAAAATCGCATTGCGGCGACCTGTCGGCAGTGCTGCTGCAAAATCTGAACCCGCTTGTCAATTTAGTGCGCGCGCCTCGCAAAGCTATTATTCTGATGGACGAATGGGAAACAAAAATAAAAGCCATTGTCGACAGCACGTGGAATAAGGATATTGTGAGCCTTTCGGGCATTCCCTCCTGGATGTTGACGCTTATCAAAGCCTTGCTGCAAAAAACCGGAAAAGATACGCTTCCGGAAGTATGGCCAAACCTGGAAGTGTTTTTTCACGGCGGCATCGGTTTTGAACCCTACCGCGCGCAATATCAAAAACTGATTCCTACGGAAAATATGCGTTATATGGAAACATACAACGCCTCGGAAGGTTTTTTCGGTATTCAAAACGACCCCTCGGATAAAAGCCTTTTATTGATGCTTGATTACGGCATGTTTTATGAATTTATTCCGATGAACGATCTAAAATCTTATGATTATTCAAATGCCGTTCCATTGGAAGCGGTCAAGACAGGCGTCAATTATGCCCTCGTCATCTCAACCGAAGGCGGCCTGTGGCGTTACTGCATTGGCGATACCGTCCGGTTCACCTCCCTGTTTCCGCACAAATTTGTCATTACAGGCCGTACCAAACTCTTTATCAATGCCTTTGGAGAAGAATTGATGATAGATAACGCCGAACGGGGCATACAGGCAGCCTGTGCCCAAACCGGCGCGCTTGTGAGAGCCTATACGGCGGCGCCGCTTTACTTGTTAGACAAAGGAAAAGGGTGTCATCAATGGATGATTGAATTTGAAAAAATGCCGCCCTCCATCCATGAATTTGCGCAGCAATTAGACCATGCGCTCAAACAGTTGAACTCCGATTATGACGCCAAAAGATATAAAGATATGTCGCTTCAACTGCCGGAAATCATGCCGGCAAGAGACCGTTTATTTTACGACTGGTTGAAAAAACACAATAAATTGGGCGGCCAACATAAAGTGCCCTGTTTATCGAACAACCGTGAAATTATTGACGAACTGATCGATATGAATATGTTTTCCCCCCTTTAATCACATTCGGAATATGCAATATCAAACTATCACAGACAACAACTATCAGATGGAAGCCACCATCGCATCTTTTGAGAGCGAACGAGGCGTTTCCGAATACCATCTCATCATTCAAAAAACGGAAGGTAGCCAATCCTTTGCCGAACAGGCCGAACGGCTCTTTTCCTTTTTTGAACATCTTCGCGCAAACGTTTTGCATGGAGCAACCGTCGTTTTCCAGCGCTTTTTCCTGAGCGACGCAGCTAATCAGGCGAGTCTTTTATCGGCATTTCTGCCCGACAACAAAAGCAATACGTCTATCATCGAACAACCGCCGCTAAATGGCGCCAAGATAGCGCTTTGGGCTTATCTTCAGACTAATGTAGAGGTTGTGGACGCCGCTCAGGATTCATCCGGATTATTCGCCGTTCGCCATGGGAGTTATCTCCATCTGTGGAAAGGCTCTGCTGTCTGTCAGGCGAATGATTCCGAATGGCAAATGAATCGCTTGCTGAAAGAATATATGGAACAACTCAGCCGGTATGATTGCACGCTTAGCAACCATTGCATCCGTACCTGGATTTTCGTGCAAAATGTAGACGTCAATTATGGCGGAATCGTCAAAGCCAGACGCGAAACGTTTGCCGAAAACGGCTTGACTGAAAATACGCACTACATAGCCAGTACCGGCATCAGCGGACGACATGCCGACCCGAACTCCATCGTCATCTTTGACGCTTATGCCGTTCAAGGTCTCCAGCCGGAACAAATTCAATATCTTTACGCCAAAACGCATTTAAGCCCTACGCATAAGTATGGCGTGACATTCGAGCGCGGGACTTGCATCCGGTACGGCGACCGTCGGCACACTTTTATTTCGGGCACGGCCAGTATTGACCGGAATGGACTGATTGTTCACGAAGGAGACGTCGTCAAACAAACATACCGAACGATTGAAAACGTTGAAACCCTGCTGCAAGAAGCCGGCCATGAACTGCATGATATAGCGCATATCATTGTGTACATGCGGGATATAGCCGATTATAACACCATCCGACCCATTTTCGACCGGCAATTTGCCGAAATACCGAAAGTATACGTTTTAGCTTCCGTTTGCCGCCCCGGTTGGTTAGTCGAAATGGAATGTATAGCCATCCGCCAAGATGAAAACAACAGCTTCGATCCGTTCTGATCTCTGTGAACCTCTGTGTCCCCCGTGCCTCTGTGCTGAAAAAAATTAAAATAAAAATAATATGTGGATTATTTGCGCTGATTTAGAAGGAGTTTTTGTCCCCGAAATATGGGTCAATGTAGCCAAAATTACAGGCATAGAAAAGCTAAAACTCACAACACGCGATATCAAAGACTATAACGAATTGATGTCGTACCGGCTTCAGGTTTTAGATGAAAATAACCTGAAACTGAAAGATATCCAGCAGGTCATTGCCACGCTCAAACCATTAGACGGCGCATTAGACTTCATTCGCCTGCTTCGTAATATATCGCGTCTAATCATCGTCTCCGACACCTTCATCGAATTTGCTCAACCCCTGATGGATCAGTTGGAAAACCCCCTCCTGCTCTGCCATTCATTGGAAACCGACGATACCGGACGCATCACGAACTACCGCTTACGCCAACCCGACCCCAAACGCAAAGTCGTCGAAGCCTTCCAAAGCCTCCAATACAAAGTCTTCGCTTTCGGCGATTCTTACAACGACATATCCATGCTGAAAGCCGCCGACCAAGCCGTTTTATTTGATCCCCCCGATAACGTAGTCGCCGATTATCCTGAATTTCCCGTCACCCGAACCATCGACGAACTAAAGAAAAAAATCTCGTACTATGTCAATGACATTTCGTAAAAAATCACTACAAATAGTGATTGTTATTTCCGGTCTTTTGATGTTCCTTTGCAGCCGGACTTTTTTATTGAATATCGTATGAAAAAAATTATGCTATGTATGTCATTCTTTGGTTGTTGCTTATTGGCTTCTGCCCAGGAAATAACGCTTCAAGACACGGTTAAGACTTTTAACCTCGATGAAATCGTCATTACCCCGTCTTCTAAGGAAACAAACGACTTGCGAAAGTTGCCCGGCTCAGTCTCTATTCTCTCCCCGCAACAAATTGCAGGCCGACAGGTGACGTCTATCAAAGACATCAGCTCCTTCGTCCCTAATCTGTATATGCCCGATTATGGCGCTAAACTGACTTCGGCTATCTATATCAGAGGGATCGGGGCGCGCAGTAGCGGACAATCCGTCGGGTTGTATGTCGACCATTCACCGTATTTAAATAAAAGCGCTTTTGATTTTGAACTGTCTGATATTCAGTATATTGAAGCGTTGCGCGGACCGCAGGGCGTCCTTTACGGGCGTAATGCGATGGGAGGCATCATTCATATCCACACGCTTTCGCCTTTAGATTATCAGGGAGGTAAAGCCTCGCTCTCTTTTGGAAACTACGGACAATTGAACGCGAAAGCATCCGGATATGCTAAATTAAGCGAACATGTCGGCCTCGCGGCTGGCGTCTATTTTGACCGGTGCAACGGTTTTTTTACGAACGCTTTCACAGATAAAAAGATTGACAGGGAAGAAACATTCGGCGGAAATTTGAAGTTTCACTGGAAAATAACGCCCAAACTGACAGCACGCTACTCGGCTTCATACGAAGGCGTCGATCAGGGGGCGTTCCCTTACGGTCTGTACGACAAGACGACGGGCAAAACCGCACAGGTCAATATCAATGACGTATCGACCTACAAGCGCATCTTGCTGAATCAAAACCTCTCTTTGTCGTACCAAAATGAAAATGTACTGCTAACGTCCGTCACAGGCTATCAATTATTAAACGACTACATGAAAATGGATCAGGACTTTTCCGACTATGCGATGTTTGTCCTCAATCAGATTCAAAAACAGCATACCTTCACCGAAGAAATAACAATGAAAAGCCTGACAAACCATCCGTATCAATGGTCGTTCGGCGCTTACGGATTTTTTGATCAATTATCTACCAAAGGGCCGGTTGAATTTAAAAAAGACGGTATCGATTCCATTCTTCAGAAACAGGTATTCGATGCGTTAAGTCTTCAATTGAACCAACTCGGAATGCCCGGCAAGTTACTCGTGACGGGCGAATCGTTATATATTCCGGGGAATTTTGAAACGCCCTCCTTTGGCGTAGCGATTTACCATCAGTCTACGTATAATGATCTTTTTACCGACGGGCTTTCGATTACAGCAGGCATTCGATTGGATTATGAGAAACAGAAAATGACATACATTTCCAATGCAAAAATGGGTCTATCCATGCAAATGTCGCCGATGGCGCCTCCGATTGATATGGGAAACATGTATCCTGAATCGGTCATTGACGAAAATATCGCGCAGGAATTTTGGCAGGTTTTGCCGAAATTATCCCTAAAATATGTGTGTTCTCCACGTACCTTCACCTATTTTTCGGTGGCTAAAGGCTATAAGGCAGGAGGGTATAATGTGCAAATGTCGGCGGACGTGATGCAGAGCCTGATGCAATACGATGTGATGAACGCTTTTAGCGAGCGGATGCCGGCAGATGTCCTTGAACGTTTTAAACCACAGACTATCAAAGAAGTGATGTCGTATCATCCGGAAAAAAGCTGGAGCTACGAACTCGGTATGCGCAGCGAGCTAATCAAGCAACGCCTGCATGCCGAACTGACTTTCTTTTATATGGATGTGAAAGACCTGCAAATTACAAAATTTGTGCCGGGAGGCAGCGGACGCTATCTAAGCAACGCCGGAGAAGCCGACAGCTATGGCGTCGAACTATCTCTGCGGGCTATCCTGTGCGACGCATTATCTGCTGATCTGAATTACGGATATACCAACGCTACATTCCGTAATTACAATAACGAATTAGAGGATTTCAAGGGCAAAACGATTCCTTATACCCCTCAAAATACGCTCAGCATTGGATTACAGTTCAACAAGCCATTACATAACTGCTGGATTAATCAGATTTTCGCCTCCGCACAATGCAGCGGCGCAGGCAAAATCTACTGGACGGAAGCTAACGAGCTGTCGCAACCTTTTTATGCCGTTCTCAATGCGCAGGCAGGCATTCGCAAAGGCATCGTTTCATTCAATCTCTGGGCGCGCAACCTGACGAATACGGATTTTTCAACCTTCTTTTTCGAATCGTTCAACAATCCCTTCATGCAAAAAGCCAAACCCCTCCAATTCGGCGCCAAAATAAATGTAACGTTTTAGGGATGCATCCTTGATGAAATTATAATTAATAGATTTAATGAACAAATGAAGACAATTATTCAAACCAATCAGGCCCCGGCTGCAATAGGCCCATATAGTCAAGCCATCGAAAAAGGGGGCATATTATTCACCTCCGGTCAATTAGGCATCGACCCCGCTACCGGAACGTTTGTTGAAGGTGGCGTACAAGCGCAAACCGTTCAAATTTTCAAAAATATCCGTGCGCTTCTTTCCGAAGCCGGATATACCATGTCCGACATCGTTAAAACGACTGTTTATCTGGCCGATATGTCAGATTTTGCAACCGTCAACGAAGTCTATGCCGCACAGTTCGAGAGCGCATACCCCGCCCGCTCAGCCATCGCGGTAAAAACGCTCCCAAAAAACGGTTTAGTTGAAATAGAAGTAATCGCTATGAATTAACGATTACCGGGTACGCAGACATCAGAACGTATCGTCATTGTGAGACACCAATGAAATCATCAAACAGGCGAAAATGACAAAACTAATACGGGGTGATTCGGCATAATGCACCGAATTTTTCTGGATTGCTTCGTGCCTCGCAATGACGGGTACGTGCTGACGTTATCGTGTACCGTCATTGCAAACTGTGTACCCGTCATTGCGAGCTTGCGAAGCAATCCAGAAGAGACTGAA
>Ga0099364_10010425_pt1 | contig 12778 bp, 12 predicted proteins | sample TergutTh196P3_FD_73070 | JGI IMG/M metagenome (GOLD analysis project Ga0099364, IMG submission 73070) | Microcerotermes parvus P3 segment gut microbial communities from Pointe-Noire, Republic of the Congo - Th196 P3 | ecosystem: Host-associated > Arthropoda: Insects > Digestive system > Gut ... | reverse complement strand
CTATGATAATAGCGAACGGACAAAATCCTGAGATTTTATATGATATATTGGAGGGTAATATCGCGGGAACTATTATAGAGAATATATGATATATTTAAGGAGAATAAAAAATGACGCAGATATTTTTATATGTACAGGAATATCAATTCTGACGAGTTGTCTTACCATAATCAACAGTTGTATCTCGTAAATAATCAAATCGGCGCGGGTGAATCGTATGCGGGCGCAAATTATTTTGGGCAATGGTATATGCGTAATTTAAAAATATTCGCAAATCTGCAAAAAATCTGCGAAAAATATAGACGGGTATTCGTACTGTACGGTGCGGGACATCTATATATTTTGCGTGAGCTTATAAATCTATGTGAAGATATGCAACTTGCAGACTATCGGGATTATTTGTAAATGCGTAGAAAATTTATATTATGTGGAGATATTAATTATGTAAAATCTTTAATAAAAAGCAACTCTGCTGTTTTGCTTTCGTCAGATGAAATTGGTCTTGCTTTATTTGGTTCAAGCGGATTATATGAATTTTACAATCGGCATATTTTTATTAAAAAAGGAGAAATTTTATTATGAATACAGATAACTTAAACTTAGAAATAGCGAATTTGTGCGAAAAGGCAAAAAAAGCTTCTTACAGCCTTGCGTTGTCATCAAGCGAAACGAGAAACGACGCTCTGAAAAACATTTCGGACGAACTGAAAAAAAGCGAGGTTATACAAGAGATAATCGAAAAAAATCAACTTGATATAAAAAATGCGCGTGAAATGGGCATAAGCGAAGCATTGATTGACAGGTTGACACTAAACGAAAAGCGGATATTAAATATAGCCGCCGCGCTGATAAAAATAGTGGATTTGCCCGACCCTCTCGGCAAAGGCGATAGATGGGTTCGCCCGAACGGGCTTAAAATAGAACGTGTGAGCGTTCCTTTGGGCGTGTGCGGCATGATTTATGAATCGCGCCCGAATGTTACGGTAGATGCCGCTGCGCTGTGTATAAAAGCAGGTAACGCCATAGTATTGAGGGGCGGTAAAGAAGCCATAAATTCAAATAAAATTTTAACGGATATAGTCAGACGTTCGATTGCCAAAGCGGGTATTGACCCTGATATTGTGCAGTTGATAGAGAATACGTCGAGAGAGAGCTCGACAATCTTGATGAAGCAAAACGGAAAAATTGACGTTTTGATACCGAGGGGTGGTGTATCGCTGAAAAAATCCGTAATTGAGAACGCCTCGGTTCCCGTTATAGAAACAGGAGCGGGTAACTGTCATATATATATAGACGATATGGCGGATTTTGATATGGCGGTAAATATTGTATATAACGCAAAAACATCAAGACCGTCGGTGTGCAATGCGGTTGAAACAGTATTGATATCAGAGAAAATATACAAAGAAATATTGCCGTTAGTGAGTGATAAATTAGCAGAAATGAACGTAGAGTTGCGCGGCTGTGAAAGGACGAGAGAAGTCTTAAAGGATATAAAAGAAGCTACAGAAGATGATTATTACACGGAATATAATGATTTTATTTTAGCGTTGAAAGTAGTAGATAATTTAGACGAAGCGATAGAGCATATAAATAAGCATAATACAAAGCACAGCGAAGCTATAGTCACGAAAGATATAAGCAGGGCGAAGGAATTTCAGTTGAGGATAGACGCCGCTTCGATATATGTAAACGCTTCAACAAGATTTACGGACGGCGAAGAATTTGGTTTCGGCGCGGAGATAGGAATATCAACATCAAAACTTCATGCGAGAGGTCCTGTGGGGATTACAGAGCTTACGACGTATAAATATCTTATAGAAGGCGACGGCGCAGTGAGATAAGTATCTGCGGCGAATGGCAAAAAATATAAAATAACTAAAATTTTTTAAAATAAATCAAATTTCGCTTGACAAACTAAAATTTATGTGATATAATAAAAATGATATAAATTTTCTACAAACAGTTCGCCGTATTTTTACGGCGGATTGTTTTTTGTAAAGAGAAAACCACTTGCACAGTGAGTGGTTCAAAAAAGACTACCCGTTGAATAAAATCATCTTATATTATTTTGTAATCACTTTTATTTAAAAATAAATCTGTGATATTATGTAGGGACGACCGCCCTCGGTCGTCCGTGAAAATAAATTCAATACAGCGCGGTCAATGATGCCGCGCCCTACGATTTTTATATGTTTTAGTTTTTTATACGATTGCCATAGCGTTTTATAGTTTTTACGGCGTGCCGAGGTCGTCACGCCCTACAGAGCGGGCTATAATACTCTAAGTTTTGATAAAACATTAAATCCTGAATCCGACAAAGCCGATATTTTTTCGTTTATTTGATATTCAGAGTATTCTTTTGTAAAGAAAAATATCTCTTTGTTTCCATCATCTCTGTAAATCTCTGAATTTTTAAATATTGATTTAATAGCGTATTCGGGGTCGCTGTTAACATAATCCATTCTGATATAACGGCGTACAGGTTCTAATTTATAGTCGGCGACATAACTGCCATCGGATATATCCCATGTCATATTTTTTGTGGTTTTCAATATTGCGTCCATAATATCGGCGACTATCGCGCTCGCGGTCGGAAGTTGACCCGCGCCCCTGCCGTAAAACATGACGTCGCCTATCGCGTTTCCGTTTATTATAATTCCGTTAAAGACATCTTCTATATTATATAGCGGACAAGAGTTGTGTACAAACATCGGAGAGACAATCGCATTGACAGAATCGCCGTCCGATACTGATTTCGCGATAAGTTTTATTTTATAGCCGCATTTGGCGGCATTTTTTATATCTTTAAGATAAATATTCCGTATTCCCTCTGTGTATACTTTTTCGGGCGGTAATTGCTTTCCGAAAGCGAGGGAAGATAAAATACAAATTTTTCTGCAACTGTCTATCCCGTCTATATCTGACGACGGGTCTTTTTCCGCGAATCCGTTAGCTTGTGCAAGGGAAAGGCTCTCGTCAAAACTAAGATTATCTTTTTCCATTTTTGTAAGTATAAAATTCGTTGTGCCGTTTATAATCGCCGAAACGGAATTAATTTTATTTGCGGCGAGACAGTTGTACATCGGGCGAATTATAGGTATGCCGCCGCCGACGCTCGCTTCAAAAAAGTATCTCGCATCGGTTTCAGCGGCTGCGGCAAGGAGTTCGGCACCAAATTTAGCGACGATTTCTTTATTCGGCGTTACAACGCTTATGCCTTTTTCAAGAGCAGCTTTCGTATATTCAAACGCGGGATGCGAACCTACCATAGCTTCTACAATTAAAGATATTTCAGGGTCGTTAATAATTGTATCAAAACTTTCCACCTGATTTTTTGAAAGAGCATGGTTTTCTATTTTCCGCAAATCCAAAATATATTTGACGTTTATCTTGTTGCCGAGCTTCTTTGAAATAACGCTTTCATTTTCCGCAAGGACATCTGCCGCCCCCGAGCCTATAAGCCCAAATCCGATAATAGCTATATTTATCATAAAATTCTCCTAATCAAAAATAATATATAATTATAACATATTTTGTCGATATAATCAAGTATGATTTTTTATAAAAATTACAATCAAAGCAACTTATTTCCCCTCAAAAAATAAAAATATATAAGAAAAACAATTCCACAAAATATATCTTTTGTGGAATTGTTTTTCTTATACAAAATTATAAATATATTATTATATTCACTATCTTGTAGGGGTCGCAGTCCCCTGCGACCCGCAAATTTGATTTTACGTTGATAGACTATACATAAAAAATACAGGAGACGAATATTAAACTCTCTCCTGTACTATATTTTATTTTGTATTTATTTTTGAAATTATACCGTCTCCGTTTTTCAGCATAAAATTAATATGTTCGTTTGACGAATGTTTAAAATGCTTTTTGCCTTTTTTAAGTTCGACAATTAATTTTGACTTAGCCGCCTCAACTTCTTCATAAGAGTTTAAATTTTTCGTATCGACTAAATATTTATACAGAGAATATATTGACAAAATTATATACTCTCCCGAAATTTGTGCCGTCCGTTTATATTCAATGCCTTTCATATTGTCGAATATGTACTCTGATACGTTTTTTATCAGATTTTTATATAAAACGGCATAATTATTTTCCGACGTTGTTTTCAACTGTTTCTTATTATCTATTTTGTTTTCATCTTCATTTCCAATCTTTTTATAGCTTGCCGTATTATCTTCTTCAGATTCTAAAGTTAATCCCAAAAGATAATCTGAACTGACTTCATAGTATTTCGCCGCCTTTATCAGAAAACCGAGTCCGCACTCTCTTACGCCCTTTTCATAGTGAGAAAGCAACGCTTGAGATATTCCGAGTTCCTGCGCGACAGTTTTCTGCGATATTTTTCTTTCTTCCCGAAGTTTTCTTAATATTTTTGAAAAATTTGTTTTGCTTGCCATAATAACTACTACTCCTTGAATATAAATTTTTTGCAAAAAATTTATTTTTATTATAAAGATATGCAAACAGTATAATTATTATGTTAACTTACGATTTTTATTTATTTTTCAGCATATAACCTATGCCGCGTATTGCGTGAATAAATTTCACCTGATATTTTTGGTCTATTTTATTTCTCAAATGTCTTATAAAAACATCAACCACATTTGTATTGCCTATATGTTCAAATCCCCAGACGTCACCGAATATTTTTTTTCTATCCAATGCCTGTTCTTTATGCTGCGCCAAATATAACAAAAGCTCAAATTCTTTTTTTGTCAAGAGAATTTGTTCTTCTCTATAATATGCCGTTCTCATGTTTTCATCTATTGTTAAATCATTTATTCTAATAATTTTGTTTTCTTCTGTTTTTATTTTATTATTTTTATTCAGAAATATTTTTAATTCTTTAAAAAATTGTTCTGTATCAAAAGGGCGGCGTACATGAATTATATTGTTTTTTTTAATTATATTTTCGTTGAAAATCAACGTCATTCCGCCATATGAAATAAAAATTATACTTGCGTCCAGCATCTTTTTAGATAAGTTTATAAACTCACTGTAACTGTTTTCATATTTTTTAAGTTTATCGGGAATTAATACAATTAAATCGCAATGCGAAGCGGTACAGTAATTAATAATGTCCGAAAAGTAGTAATTATTATCGCCGTTTATTTCGTTAGATATATTAAAGTTTTCGCAGATATATCCACTGCGTATAAATTCAAGTTCAATCATTCGTGAAAATCTTATATCATTTCCTATAATCGCGATATTCTGAACTTTTGTGTTTTTTTTCGGCTGTTTTTTAAATTTGATATTCGTCATTATTTTTTACGCCCTCTTGTAAATATATTTTATATAATAGACCTGTCCCAAACCCGTATTTCTACGGGTTTCAGGACACATCTAAGTAATTAAGAATTAAAAACTCTTCTAAACATCAACAGGACCTTTAAACGAAACTCCATCTATAGATTCACAGCTTTTATCCGTGTTCATCTTAAAAACAAACCACGAAAGCATATCGCCCGTAAATGTGATATTTTTTTCATGCAATAAATCAAAAAATGCCGCGTCAATTATATAATTGGTGAAATATGTGCCGAAAAATTCATCACAATTAAGCCTTTTTGGAATATATTTGCGTACAGTATCAAGCGAGCGTTTGTTGATTGCTGCCTGCAAACTGTCTGTAAACTCTATTACAGGAGATAATAATTCGGTAAGTTTTTGATATTCACCTTTGGTTTCATCAAAAATCGGCACTTTTATTTTATATCTATCGCCAATTTTTTCAAGTTTGCCTTCTTCTATCAATAACGCGATATGATGTGCTTCTCTTTCGAGAAATTCCGTGTTCGTGTCAGTGTCAATGTCGTCAAAACTATAAAAATTGTCTAATACCTGTGCCGTTACCTCGCTTCGTCTGTCTTTAAATCCCGGCATCGATACATAATATTCTATAGAATTATTCATCGAACCGTACCCACTCCAACTTAAACCCCCGCCGTTAAGCCCTGCAAGTTGACGGTCTTCTTTACAGCCGAGAATATACCAAGATTTATCCGTTCCCTTAAACGGAAGTTTATCGACATCGAACATATTACCTTTTGTTTCTTTGCATACTGTTGAAATAAGCATAGGCAAAAGGCTCTCAAAGTCTTTATCACAGCCGTAAAATCCTAAATTTTTAATATCGTCTTTCAAGTTATACAGCATATCAAAGATTTTATCAACTTTTTCTTTTGCCATATTCAAATTACCAAGATAAATATCTTTCTCTTGTTCCCCGTCGATTATCGGAAAAGCAGTCTGGTATTTGTTGCTTGTATTTTCAATTACTTGTGTTTCAAGCATTTCGTTTAGTATATCCTCGACATAATCCGCCGACGTACCGAGCGCGGACGCCAATTCTGTTACCGTCATAGGTTTTTCATACGCTAAAATAGCAATATTTTTCGCAAGTAATGTTTTGAGGGCAGTATCCGCTCCCTCATAGCTGCCGCGCCAATCTGATTTTCCTACCCAACCGCCGAATCTCGTAAATAAATTTTGCGCTTTTCTGTAACCGTTGCTCATATAATCCATTTTTTCAAGCTCCTCTCTGATTTGACTTTTTGATTGATTTAAACGCCATTTAACAGAAGAGAGAGGTATGGAAAGCTCATTAGATATTGTATTATAATCTTTTTCCTCAAGGTAATACATCACCACAACATCACGGTAATTTTTTGCGAGATATGAAACGGCGCGCCTTAAATTAAATATCTCCTCGTTGGCGATATATTTTTCTTCGGGTGTTTCATAACTTATACCAACGCTGTCAATTATATAATTTTCTGCGACGGGAATTTCTCTGTTTGCCCTTACAGACCTTAAAAACACATTCCTCGCAATTCCCCACAGCCACGGCAATATTAAGTTTTTATCTCTTATGCCGTGATATGAGCGTAAAGCAGATAAAACTATTTCCTGCGTCAAATCTTCAGCCTTATACGAATCGCGTGTTCTGTTATACGCAAACTGATACAGTCGGTCAAGTTGTTCACACAATACATCATGCAATTCTTTTTCCATTTTCATACTCTTTCACTTCCGTTTTTTTAGCGTTATATATAATAAGTCTCTTGAAAAAAGCATTTGTTAGGCAAATTTAGCATATTATTATAAATTTTTGCAAGAAATTTTAGAAGCCATTCTCATAGAAAAATATATTGTGGATTTTGATTAAATTGTAGGGCGCGACGACCTCGGCGCGCCGTATAAAAAATCTGTATTGATGTAAATTCGCGGCATTGTTCAAAAGATATTAATTCATCGTATAGGTCGCACATCGGGCAACCCACAGATAAATAACGGTGCAATGCGGGTTTTGCGGGACGTTGAGACCGCATATGCGTTTGGTCAACATAAATAATATATGAACGTAGGCACGACCACCCTCGGTCGTCCGTGAAAATAAATTCAATATAGCATATATTTACGGCGTGCCGAGGTCGTCACGCCCTACAAATACGCTATGAAAATAGCTTTTTAATTTTTTCAAAACGAAAAATAACAGGGTATGCCGTTCTGATATATTACCTCTGGTTCCCCGATAATCAACGGCGCGATATATTTCAGACATTCATCGGTGACATTATTTTTTGCTTCGTTTATATATTCCAACGGTACGGTTTTTATCTTATTTGCGATATTCTCTATTTTTTCTTGTTCTATGATAATCTTATACGGCTCGGAAGATATTCTTTTATAAGTCATCATGATTCCGCTTTTTTCCTCTTTTGCCGCCGCTTCAACCGCTTTTATCCCGATTTCCTCGGATTCGTTTAAATCGCACAGCGACGCAATATGCAAGGCGCATCTTTGAGGGGTGTTTAGTTCAATTGCACGCACTTTGCAGTCGAATCTTTCTTTTGCCGCGTATTTTAATTTATCTGCAACCCCCGATAACTGCATATGACCGAATATATCCGTTTCATAATTTTCTTCGGTTTCACAGACGTATCTGCCGTCCGCATATCTTAATCCTTCCGATACAGCTATTACTATATCATTTCTCTTCTTAAATTCTCCCTCTATATCCGCGAAAAATCTTTCGTCAGAAAAACCGGCTTCTGGGAGATATACAAGGCTCGGAGCTTTTCCTGCGTATAATCGAGGCAAAGCCGCCGCCGCCGTGAGCCAGCCCGCGTCTCTCCCCATGATTTCGACTATGACTATGGATTTTATGGGATAGTTAGCATTATCATGGCAAATTTCCTGCGTGGTCGCGGAGATATATTTAGCCGCGCTCCCGTAGCCCGGGGCATGGTCTGTACAAATCAAATCATTGTCTATCGTTTTCGGAACTCCGATTATTTTTATGTCTATATTATTTTTTTTAGTATAATAACTTAGTTTTTTTACGGTATCCATAGAGTCGTTTCCGCCGATGTAAAATAAATATTTTATGTTTTTTTCAATCAAAGAAGCGAATATATTCTTGTATACCTCAACGTCTTTTACGTCGTTCGAATCGGCGGCGGGAAGTTTAAGTCTGCAAGAGCCGAGAGCGGAGGAAGGCGTATTTTTAAGCAGTTTTAAATTTTCTTCTTTCGCGAAAATTTCGTTTAAAATTTTCACGTTTCCGTTTAAAAATCCTTCTATACCGTTAACCATGCCATAGATTTTATCAATATTTTTATTTTGAAATACTCCTCGGATAACCCCCGCAAGAGTGGCGTTTATCGCGGCAGTTGGTCCACCAGACTGCCCTACTATTGCGTTTCCGTTCATTTTATTCACCTGCTTATTATTTTAACTTTTTTCTAAAAATTTCTATTTATTATAACACGCAGTGCTAATCAAAGCCCTCTTTTGTAAAGAGAGTGGCAGACGTTAATCTGACGAGTGTTTTTTTCCGTATTTTCCCTCGTTTTTATATTAATTTCAATAGCACTACGCATTATTATATCTATATTTGCACTCTAATGTCCGCAATATTATTATACTACAAAAAGATATATTTTTCAATGACGCTTACAAAAAGTTACATACGTCTCTTATAATTTTAACATTTTTATTTTATAATACTATCAAAAATATAAAATATTTAGAAAAATAAATATCATGAAAATAATTAAAAACGGAAATTTAAAAGACCGCGTATCTGACTTTTATATACAGACATTTTCTATGTTGTTCTTCCCCGACGACAATATCTTCGGCAAAAACAATTCAAGCGAAAATTATATAGAAGTTTTTGTCAACGGCATAAACAGAGAACACGACAATAAAACAAAACTAACCACAGATAATAATATAAATATAGATATTTTAGTAAAAATATGCTATAATAAATTAACGGAACAGAGCAGCAGATTATACAGTCTTGCAATTGATAATTATAATGATGAAGAGAACTTCAAAAAAGACTTGATTGTTGAAATCGGGAAAGCTTTCTATACGGCGGCGTCAACTCTTACGCAGACAAAACCGCCGTGGGGAATCCATACGGGGATAAGACCCGCTAAGACTGCGGAGAAAGCATTTAACGACGCAGAGGGAGATAAAAGCGGAGCGATAAAAATTTTAACGGAAAAATATTTGATGGACGAAAAAAAAGCTATAACAGCTTTAGACGTTTACATAAACGCGAAAAATGTTATTGCAGGGAATGATGCGCCGTCGGTGTATAATAAAAAAAAAGAGACGTCTTTGTATATATCAATACCTTTTTGTCCGACTAAATGCCGCTATTGCTCATTTGTATCATATTCCACGCCCAAACTGTTGAAACTAATTCCAGAGTATATGAGGATATTACTGAAAGAAATCGAGAATATAGGAGTGATAATAAGCGAAAAAGAGTATATTCTCAAAACAATATATATCGGAGGGGGAACCCCGACAACTTTAGACTGTGATATGTTAAATATGCTTTTAGAGAAAATAGAGCGAAGTTTCGATATGAACAATGTTATAGAATATACAATTGAGGCGGGGAGACCCGACACAATAGATAAAGCAAAACTTGAATTATTTAACAGATACAAAGTGAACAGAATAAGTATAAATCCGCAGACTTTAAACGATGAGATATTAATAAATATCGGGCGTTGCCATTCTTCAGATGATTTTTTTGCGGCATATAAAACCGCAAGGGACATCGGAATAAAAAATATCAATACTGACTGCATAGTCGGATTATTCGGGGAAAATAAATTGAGTATGATTGAAACAGTACAAAAATTAATCGAGATTGAACCCGAGAATATTACTGTGCATACGCTGTGCATAAAAAAATCTGCGTCAATAAAGACGGATAATGCAAACGACGACGTTATATACAAGCCGTATTCGCCCGAAGTCAACTATGCTTTGGAAGAAATATATGAACTTTTGCGTCAAAACGGCTACTTGCCGTATTATATGTATAAGCAAAAGTATGCCGTGGGCAACTTGGAGAATACAGGATTCTCCAAAAAAAACCGTGAATGTATGTATAATATATATATGATGGACGAATTGCAGACAATTTACGGAGCGGGCGCGGGAGCGACAACAAAGATATTATATCCCGACGGAAGAATAGAGCGTATTATAAACCCGAAGTATCCGTATGAATATATAGAAAAATATATTGGTTTAAGAAATTAAGAAGTAAAAGGCGCAAGTATATAAATTTTAAGGAGGAAAGTAATGTTTTTACAATGGGATTTGAATAATAAAAATTTACATCAAAATTATGTTGAGCTGTGCGAAAAAGTCTTTGAAACGTATTTTGATGAAGTGGTGCAGAATATAGTGGCATTTCATAAGCAGCATCTAAAGGTATTGACTATAGCGGGTCCCACGTCGTCGGGGAAAACGACGATAGCGTTAAAGCTCTCGCGGGAATTGAGCAAGTCGGGTATAACCGCGAATATAGTATCAATGGACAACTTTTTTAAAAATAAAGTCGATATGGAAAAAAAAGAAGATGGAAAGCCAAATTTTGAAATACTCGAAGCTATCGACGTTGAAATGCTGATAAAGTGTATCAACGAAGCTATTCAATATGAAAAGACAAAACTGCCCGTATTTAACTTTTTGACAGGGACACGCGAAGACGAGCTTAAAGATTTTACACTCGGCGAAAACGAAATAATGATTATTGAGGGAATACACGGATTAAATCCTAAGATAATGGATAATTTTGCAAAAGAATATCTTAGAAGTATTTATGTGACTGTGGGCGAAAAAATATTTTTGCCAAACGATATAGTTTTTTCAAGAAGAAGTATAAGATTTTTAAGGCGGCTTATAAGAGACTATAAATACAGGGGCGCATCGCCCGAACTGACTTTTATGCTGTGGGAAACGGTATGCGAAAGCGAGGGTTTATATATATTTCCGTATGAATCTAACGCCGATATAAAAATAAATTCGTATCACAGACATGAACTTTCCGTAATGCGAAAACAAGCGGAGGAATTATTAAGCAATATCGAAAAAGACAGCTCGTACTACGAACGGGCGCAAGGGCTTATACGCAGACTTGTGTACGTTCCGTATATAGATGAAAGCCTTGTTCCAAAATCTTCACTGGTAAGGGAATTTATAGGCGACAGTATTTATTATGAAGATATATAACAATTATAGGGGCGACCCTATGCAGGTCGCCCGATAATTTTTTATATGAGTTAAATAAATTATAATTTTTGAAAGGAATGTTAAAAAATGAAATACGAAGATTACAAAAAGAGCGCGGATTATATAAGAGGGAAATTAGATAATATTCCCAACACGGCAATTATTCTTGGTTCGGGGCTTGGAAATTATGCCGAAAGGCTGATAAATCAAAAAGTCATCAAATATGAAGATATTCCGAATTTTCCAAAATCGACGGTTTTTAATCATAAAGGAGAGCTTGTATACGGAGAAATAATTGACGACGAAGCAGACGAGAAAAGAGCCGTATTGCTGATGAACGGACGCTTTCACTATTACGAAGGCTAATCAATGGAAGAAACGGCATATCCCGTCGGCGTATTTTATCTTCTCGGAATAAATAAAATTATTGTCACAAACGCTACGGGCGGAATAAACAGGACTTTCCACCCCGGCGACCTTGTGTGCGTATATGACCATATAAAATTAGCCGCCGAAAGCCCTGTGAGAGGACCGAATATACCCGAGTTCGGCGCGAGATTTTTTGATATGCAGAGCGTTTATTCAAAAGAGCTTATAGAATTGGCTAAAGATTGCGCGTTAAGACAGGGATTGGTGTTAAAAGACGGCGTTTATGCTTATATGTCAGGTCCACAGTATGAAACTCCCGCAGAGATAAGAATGTTGGGTGTTTTAGGCGCAGATTTGGTCGGTATGTCAACGGTCGCGGAAGTCATTCAGGCGGCGCAGTGCGGGATAAAAATATTGTGTATTTCGTGCGTGTCAAATTATGCGGCGGGAATTACAAACGAGCCTCTGACACACGAGGAAGTCTGTGAAGTCGGCGAGGAAGTTTCGAATAAATTTAAAAAGCTTATAGACGCGATTTTATTTAAGATATAGCGTATAAATATAGTATTGGTGGTACAAAAGGAGTACATGATGAAAATAATTGAATGTACTGAAAAGCAGTTTATAAATGACTTTTTTGATTTAATTGTGGGTTTGTGGTATGGCGATAAATATGATGCGAAAAACGGGCAGCATATCGAACACGTAAAACGCAAAATCCACGTTATTTTTGAAGATTTCAGTATAGCTCTTTGTGCATATACTGACGAAAATGAACCGATAGGCTTTTTCTGGTATAAGCATGACACAGGACTTGAAAACG
>Ga0099364_10010424_pt1 | contig 12779 bp, 8 predicted proteins | sample TergutTh196P3_FD_73070 | JGI IMG/M metagenome (GOLD analysis project Ga0099364, IMG submission 73070) | Microcerotermes parvus P3 segment gut microbial communities from Pointe-Noire, Republic of the Congo - Th196 P3 | ecosystem: Host-associated > Arthropoda: Insects > Digestive system > Gut ... | reverse complement strand
GTGGGTGTGCGGTTGCCGGGGGGGAGAGGAAAAGGGTTAGGTACAAGGAAAAGAGTGCCTTCTTTGCCGCGGCTGTTTTAAATAAATTTCCCCCCCCCCCCATTTTAACATTGTTGACTTCATTTTGATTTTATTGGAAATGCGGACGCAGTGTCCCCGTGTTACGGCTTCGTTTTGTCTATCGGCAATTCGGCGGAGCGGACTTGGGAGAAACCAAAAGATGGTAAAAGATGACGATTATGCGGGCAACGTTCACAGAACTGTGTTTACAGAGCCCGGAGCGGAAGCTCCGGAATCAAAAAAACCGGTGCTACCGCTCCGGGCTCTGTGAACGCGGCACGTTTTCCGGCGGGTCAACATTGTGCCGCCCTATCGGGAGACGTGGTACAGTCTATGCCGGAATGTAACGAAAGTGAAAAGCCGGGTCGGGCATTATGCGAAGAAACTTTTCGCAAGCGTCACGGCTGCACTGGCGTTGTCGCTGTAACCATCGGCACCGATGACTTTGGCAAACTCGTCCGTAACCGGTGCACCGCCGATGATCACTTTGGATTTGCTGCGGAGTCCCTCCTCTTCCAACTTTTCGATAACCTTTTTCATCTGCGGCATCGTCGTTGTCAAGAGTGCCGACATCGCCACGAGCGTGCCGTCTTGCTCTTGGACAGCCTCGGCAAATTTTTCCGGCGAAACATCAACACCGAGGTCAACGACTTCAAATCCGCCCCCTTCGAGCATTGCCGCCACTAGGTTTTTGCCGATGTCGTGGAAGTCCCCTTTGACCGTGCCGATGACCACGCGGCCGATTTTCTGCACGCCGGAATGGGTCAACAAGGGATTCAAAATTTTCATTGCCGCCTGCATCGCTCGGGCGGAAATCATCAATTCGGGAACGAAGTATTCCCCTTCTTCAAAGAGCCGACCGACTTCCTGCATCGCGGGGATCAGGTCAGCGTCCATAATGTGTTGCGGCAGAACGCCTTCCGCAAGACAACGTTGAACCTCATCCAAAACGGAGTCCAAACCGCCGTCAATAATGCCCTGTGCGAGCGGTGAAAATTGTGTGTTTGACATAGTGATTTTGACAACTTACGCGGGGCCATTGTATCATAAATGGGAGTAGATTGTAGAGTGCATCTAAAAATTTCAATTTACTCGCAAGTCTATTGCGAAAAACTCATCTTGACCTTTTTGCCCTGAAAGTTTATCCTTCCCGCCTATGAATCGGCAGAGGTTTGTTTTCCGAACGTTGGGAGTTATTCTGTATGCGCCCTTGTCCTTCGTTTGGCAAGTGCTGAACCAGTTTCTCCTTTCCCCCTGGGGACTCATCGTGCCGATGACTCTGCTCTTGGTGCTTTTTGCCGTCCAGCAAATCCAGAAAACACCCGCCGGGCTTGCCCTGTTTTATGCGGAACAATTTGATACCTGTGATGAGTCAGAACTTCCCCGATTGCTCCACGCCCTCGTTCAGATGGGGGATGCGGGAGTTCCCGGCCTGGTTCAGGGATTGACCTCACAGCGGGAAGCCGTCTTTTCCGCTTGCCTCGCCGTTTTGCAGCATGAATTCGGGCGCTGGCAAGAATCCGAACACCGGGAACACCATTTCCGCATTTTTTCAGAAGCACTCTTGAATATGTGCCCTCAATTTTCGCCTGCCGCCCAAGCCGAGGCGGTGCGGTTTGCGGATCAAATGATGCAGGTACGCCATACTCCTACGTCGCCGGAGTCGACGGCAGACCGTCAAAGGGTGATCGTCCTGTGCGGACAGATACTCGAACAACTGGAAGGGATGCGCCGGCGGCGTAACGAGCCCGCCCACGATGCCTTTTCACCGCCGAACGAGATGACGGCTGCATTGAATCGGCGAACGCAGCGTCCCCTACTTCTTGCGTCCAATGGTCAACCCTTTGTGCCGGCTTCCGCTCGGCCAGATTCTGCACGTCAAGAGGGAAGTAGTGAAGCCCTGCTTGCCGAGTCGGCGACGGTCAATCCCTTTGCCGTTCCGAGGGCTGACCGCCTCGTCGCCTATCAGAGAACGCAGCAGAACCGTCCGGCGGAGAGTGGGGGACATCAGCGTCTTTCGGAGGAGAGGGAACTGCCGGGAATGGCAAGTTTCGCCCCTCCCTCTGCCTTTGCCGCTGAAATATCGCAACATATTGCTCAGAATTTTTCTGCCGAGGCTGCGGAGACGAACCAGCCGTTCGATATTTCCGAAGAATACCGAAACCAAAAAATGCCTGAGATGCGGGGAAGCGGCGGAACGGATCATTTCCTCTCCCCGGAATTGCAGAACACACCGTTGGATCGTCTTCCCAATTTACCGACGACCCAACTCATGCAACTTTTACACCATCCGAATATGGCTTACGCGGAATCAGCCCGGCGGACACTGGCGGCACGGGATGGTTTTCAAGAGACCCATTTACGGCTTGCGTGGCGGCTTTATCATCCCCTTCCGGCCGTTCGGCAGGAAATCGTGTCTATGCTGCCGGGCACGGCGAACGTGCGTCCTGCGGTCTGGCTGACGGCATTGCTCAATGATCCGAGCAACGATGTGCGTTATCGGGCGGCATCTTTTTTGGCAACGACAAACGATCCCGCACTGCAACGGCTCCTGATCGACAGGGGTAAGCGGGATAGCGATGCCCGAATCGTCAATCTTGCAGAACGGCTCAATGAATCACAGAAAACCATCCGCCGCTAGTGTCTTGTAAATCCAAAAAGATGGGATTCAGCAATCGTGCTCTCTCTCTTTGTGTCCCTTGTGGTTCATTCTTTTTTAACCGCAAAGGACGCAAGGGAAAAAATAACATCGGCTCCTGTTTGATGTTTATCACTTTCCGGCAGAAACCTAACCGTTCATTTTCACAGCACCTCAATTTCATACCACACCGTCTTGTATTGCGGCCCTAACGCGACACGGTTTCCGGTAGTGTTAATCATTTCTCGGCGATTGCCGCTCTCGTCCAAAGGATAAACACGAATCTCCTTCGCCCTCAAAAATCGCAACAAAAAAGGTATTCCCTCACACAACACCGGATCGCTGCCGTTGCGGTTGCCGTAAGTAACGCGATTGCCCTCCAAAAACTCCAACGGCATATCGGTATTCTGCATCAAACCGGTCGCCGCGACCAAAATCCGTATCGGCTTGCCCTGTGCCTTCGCCGGATCAAATCCATTGCCGTTGATCGACACCATCGAAATCGTCGCCCAATTCAGACGCGTTTCGCCCACTCGCATGCTTACATCGATAAGTCCTATGCCGCCTCTACTATCGTTAAAGCCAGTGAACACTCTCGTATTTTCTGTAACAACCAACATCGAGCGTCCGAGTCCGCCCATCGCTGACATCCAAGCAAAACCTCTGCCGAATCGAGTAATTGCATCGGGCACTTCGGGAATCTGCTGTTGCTGTGCAGTATGCTCCCCCGTTACATCTAACGCCGTCTTGTGTAACAACGTCAATCGCGGATCCAACCCGATACCGCTGAAATTGAAGTTCCACGGTCCCGTCTGCCGCTTGAAAAGTTCCAGTTCCGTTGCCGGATCGAATTTTCCCAGCACCAATGATTCCCCCTCCTTCACATCGCCGCGTACAAACATTGCTACGCATGCCGGTTGATGCACCAACTTCGTGGTGTGTCCGACCATATCGAAGAAACTCGTCGTTCTTTGCGGCTCAAAGGAGTTTTTATTGTGCGAGTAAGCGAAATGAAAAAATCCGTCCCAGTCCTGAAAGCGGCCGAACGCCGCCAAAATCGGCAACGCTTCCGCCGCATATTGATTCGGAAAGGGTGCGTCAAACTCACTCACCGTATAAGGTTTTCCATAAGGACGCGCCGTACCCAGCCGAGGCAAAATGTCCCGGTCGAGAGAATTGACCAACGCCCTATTGCTTATCGTCCAGTTATTCTGATCCCACGGTCTTCCCGGGAAAACCGGATGATTCCAATAGGCGTGAACATCGACGTAATCAAGTTCCGATTGAATCGTCGTCGAACCGTAATAGAGTTGCGTTCCGCTGATCGGCTGCTTGACTTTGAGGTCATCTTTCAAGAATCGGTACATTCCAAGCCAATACTTTCGTTCGATGTCGAAGAGGAATTCGCAGAAGTCGTCCCGTGCGGCTCTGGGTAACGAAATCGGGACTTCGCTTGGATCAATCGCCCCAGCAGTTACAACGGTGAATCCATCCCGGTCGATGAGCGGAATGTTTCCCGCCAGCAGCGTTTTCCCATCGGGCAGACCGGTGTTTCCGCCTGGCTTGAGCGTGCCGTCAAGAAACTCGTAGGCAACGTCTGCTTGGAGACTGCCGATGTCGAATCTGGCATTTTGACTCGTTGCATTCGGAACGAATGTAAACGTGAACGTTTGCCATTCCGTCGTCAGCGGTAACGTAGCGGAGAAGCCGAGGTTGCCGTAATCTCCTTCATTTTTTCTTGCCCCGATGGTAACTTCGGTGGGTTTGTCCGCCCGCGCTTGGATCGAAAAGGTATAAAGTTTTCCTTCTTCGAAGACGTGCGTCCGGGAAATGAGTTGTGGTCGCCACGCTTCTCTCCCTTTCCGTTCGACTTCAAAACGGAACACGCCTCCTTCGATGTCCCGCTTTCGGCTGATGGTAACATCATCGGTTTCGGCGAACCATTTTTGACTCTCTAAATTGCCGGTGAGCATTTCCGCACCGAGCGGCACTTCTTGGAATTGCCACGCCTCCCGCAGTCTTGCATCGGTTTCGTATTTCTGTTTCAGAAAGTCATTCCACTGCTTTTGGAATTCGGTGATATAGGGTGCCGGCATGGTCAGGATTTTGGGATTGCGACTTCCTCCCCATTGCGAAACGATGGAATTTTCGTTATTGATTTCGACCATTGCTACGGCGGACTCGTCGGTATAAGCCGTATTGGTGTAAGGATTTACGTGTGTCAAAAGATCGCGGGCAAACTTCTTTTGCAATTCGATAAAGGGGGGATAAAAGTTGTCGAGTCCCTTGTCGTAATCGGGACGCTCGGCGGCGTGGGGAAAGCCGTTGCGGTCGTCGAACTTTCGGGAAACGTGCAGGTTGATATTGACGTAAATACCGTGCCGTTTGAGTTGGTAAATCAGATAATCAAGTTTATCGAGTTGTTGCGGGTCAATCGTTAGAACGCTGTTGTTAACGTTGGCTCCCCAGATGTCGCGGGCATCCATATGATGGAGTCGGACGCAGTTGAAACCGAATCGTGCGAGTCGGGCGGCGAGTTTTTCGGATTGTTCTTTTTCGGGAAAGTTTGCGGAGAAACAGAGATTGGTTCCCCAGACGAGAAATCGCCCGTTATTGTGAACGAACTTGCCGTCTTCGATGCGGATGATGCCGTGTTTTCCGGCGGGAGCGTCGTTCCAAGCGGAGATGTTGACGATGTTGTCGGGTGCGTCGTAGGAGATGACGAAGGGAAAGAGTGGGGCGAAGTCTTCGTCGGCAAAGGCGGTGATGGGACAAAGCAGGAGGAGGCAAAGGAGCGGAACGTATCGCATGGCGGGCAATTTGTGTGCGGAAGTCAAGACATCGCCCGAATTATACACAAGACATCGCCCGAATTATACAGGAGTCGTCGGAGAATTACCAGTTGTTACGCCTTACATGGGGACAAATGGGCAGTCCGCTAACAAGTTTTTTGTTCAAACAGGCAAAGGAGTCTCCCAATAGCCGAGTGGTGGAGATTTTGTTGAGATAACTCAAATCGGTACCTGCCGACCTACTCGCCCAGCGGTCAAATGCCTACTTTTTCAATCCTGGAAGTGATGACAGCAACATTGGGGGAGAAAACTTGTTAGCGGACTGGACAAATGGGACGTTTTTTCTTTGCGAACTTTGCGGTTAAATCTTTTTTAACCGCAAAGGATGCAAAGGATGCACAAGGGACACAAAGTCCAATTTCATACCGTTTTCAGTACACACAGGTACACTTCCGAATTGCATTGTTTGTAAAATCCTGTAAATTAGTCGGAATGAAGTCGTATAGAGAAGTGATTACCGTCAATGTTCCCCAGCGGATGGATTTTGTGAACATTACGCCGAAGGTTGCCGCCGCCGTTCAAAAAAGCGGGATCAAAGAAGGATTGGTGCTCGTCAATGCAATGCACATTACGGCATCCGTCTTTATCAATGACGACGAATCGGGACTGCACCAGGATTATAAGAAATGGCTTGAACACCTTGCCCCTTTTGACGCCTCCCCCCAACGGTATGCCCATAACCGGACGGGCGAAGACAATGGCGATGCCCATCACAAACGACAAATCATGGGGCGGGAAGTTGTGGTCGCCCTCACCGAAGGCAAACTTGACTTCGGTACATGGGAACAAATCTTCTACGGCGAATTCGACGGAAGACGAACCAAAAAAATACTCATAAAAATCATCGGTGAATAGAATAGGCAGTCTTGCCGGGAAAATTTTACACAAAACAAACAGAGACCAATGGCACAGAGACCTGTTTACAGAGCCCGCGGCTCTGTAAACACGTTTTTTTTCTTTGCGTTCTTTGCGCAATTCCTTGCGTCCCTTGCGGGTATTCTTTTTTACCGCGAGGGATGCAAAAGTGCTCTTGACTCAAAACAGAAAAATACTGTATGGTTCCCCAGAATCTCTTCGACGAATATGAATTGACGACATGAAAGTTTCGCTCTTTCCATTCCTTCCCGTCTTGCTTTGCATGATGGGTGCGATGATTATGCTTCTCGTCGTGGCAGCGCGGGATGTTCGGGAATCAGCAAACGCCTCGCCCTCCGAAATCGCAGACCTAGAAATAACGGATACACCCACACTGACCCTTGAAGAAGCCGAAGAACTCCGTTATAAAATCGAAGCGAGCAGCGACGATGTCGATTGGTACGCCGAAAATTTCCGCCTCGCCCGGCAAAAAGCCGAAGAAGAACTTGCCGACTATCAGGCACGACTCGCCCACGCAGAAACAGCCACACAAAAAATCAGGGATGAACTCGCCCGGCTGGAACAACTCGCCCGGCAACTTGATACGGAAACGCCCGCAGTACCTGAAGAAGTAGAACACCTCAAACGCCTACTCGCCCAGCAACAACAGCGGCTGACGGATGCTGAATTGGAACTTGCCGAACTGCAGCAAGAAGCCGCCCAAATGAAAAAATCTTATGCGATTGTCCCCACTCGCCATGCGAACGGCACGTTTCGCCGTCCGATTTATATTGAATGCCGAGACAACAAAATCATCCTGCAACCGGAGGGTGTGGAACTGGGTCCCGCCGATTTTCAGGCTCTCGACGAACCGGCAAACCCCTTTAATACCGTGCTGCGCACCATCCGGCAGTATTACACTGAAACAGGACAAGTCGCTCGGGGCAGTGAGCCCTATCCGCTCTTAATCGTCCGTCCCACGGGAATTGAAATGTACGAAAATGCTCTCACGGCAACGGGGGATTGGGTCAGAGATTTCGGCTATGAAATCGTCAACGAAGACTGGGATATTCAATATCCAGAACCGAGCGACGAACTGCGCCGGCGAATCCAACAGCAACTGGAAATTGCACGGGATCGATTGAGCGGCTATCTGATGGCAAGACGGCTGGCAACACCGATGCAGGGATACGGCAGCGATATGTCGCAACACTATCGGGTGGATCATCGCGGAAACATCGTCCCGACGGGCGGCGGTCTGCAAGCGAATCCTCTTGCCCCGCAAGAAGCGGAAGCAAGACGGCAACAGGGAAGTTCACAGCAAGGAAGCCCTCAACAAGGAACTTCTCAACAAGGCCCCCCTCTTGCCGGGCAGGAGGCGGAAACAAGACGGCCGCTGGGAACCCCTCTTACAGGGCGCGAGGCGGCAGCAAGACGGCAACAGGGGAGTCCTCAACAAGGAAGCCCACAACAAGGGAGCCCACAACAAGGGAGCCCTCTTGCGGAGCAAGAGGCAACAGCGAGACAGCAACAAGGGCATCCTAGTGCCCCGTCAGAGGCGGACGCATCAACGGGACATCCCGGTACGGCATCGGCGGAACAGCAGATGATGCCGCGCCCGACGCAAACGGTACAACCGCGTCCTCAAAATTGGGGCTTGAAGGGGGTTACGCAGTTTTCAACGAGCATGTCCCGAGCGGTGCTCATCCGCTGTGAGGCGGATCGGCTTATTCTTCCTGTCCAAGCCGGTTTGCGGGAGGAACAGGTCATTCCGATTGGCGATTCCGTTTCGGCGGCGGCGGATCAACTGGTACTGGCCATTTGGGAATTTCAGGAATCTTGGGGGAGTGCGGGTGCGAATATGCATTGGCGGCCGATTTTACAGGTTCGGGTCTCTCCCGGCGGCGAATGGCAACTGCAAGAACTCAAACTCCATCTGCGAAGCAGCGGGCTGGTCATCGAAGAATAGACACAGCCGTACCCGGCACGGAACGTCGTGCCGTCTTGCCAATGTGCCGCAACCCCCGTACAATACGGAGTGTAGAACAGGGAGCGGACGATAGAATATACCGTAAACGGCCTGCGATTGGACTTTGCGCCCCCTGCGCGTCCCTTGCGTACTTTGCGGTAAAAAAGAGGATTTAACCGCAAAGTACGCAAAGGGCGCAAAGCCCAATTTCATACCGTTTGCAGTGTAAGGTATGGGCGGACGACGAAATATGATGAAATATATTGTACAGTACGGAGCGATGCGGTTGCTGGGAGTCTTTTCACATCCCGAACTGGTTCTTCGGTATGGAAGCCGGGTGATCGTGCGGACTCCCCGCGGACAAGAGACCGGCATCGTCCGTTGCGAAGCCGAACCGGAAATTACGGCAAAACTAGATGCCGGCTTCGTCGAAGACCGTATCCTCCGCTTAATGACGGCAGCGGATGAGGTTGACTGCAAAAAACTCCAGCAACGGGAACAAAGCAATTTGGCACGCTGTAAGAGGATTATCCAAGCCTCGGGAATCGTGATGGAATTGGTACGTGTCGAACACGTTTTCGGCGGCGAGCGGATTGTCCTCTATTACACTGCCGAGGGGCGGATCGATTTTCGTGAACTGGTTAAAGAACTGACTGCCGAACTTCAAACACGGGTCGAAATGCGGCAAATCAGTGTTCGGGAGGGGTTGCGGCTCTACTCGTGTCTCGGCGACTGCGGACGGGAACTCTGTTGTTGCAGTTTCTTACGCGAAACACCGGCCGTAACGATTAAAATGGCGAAACTTCAAAGAGTCACGCTTGATCCCGCCAAGATTTCCGGTCATTGCAGCCGTTTGAAATGCTGTCTGCGTTACGAATATGACCGTTACGTCCGAAAACCTTCCGAACCGCCATCATAAAGGGAACGCTCTCATAGACCTTACACGAGGACATGTGGGACATTTTCTTTGCGGACTGTTCGGCTACTGTGCTGGCGGGAACTGTTTACAGAGCCCGTGGCGTAAGCCGGGGAATCGTTCGGTTATTCCCTGGCTTACGCCGCGGACTCTGTGTGATGCGGCTCAGTGAACAGTTTTTTATTCTTTGTGTTCTTTGTGCACTTTGTGCTTAAAACGAATTAACCACAAAGTGCACAAGGGACATAAAGGAGTGGACAACACATACAGAAAACGGGCGTGGGATTGGACTTTGCGCACCTTGCGGTTAAATCCTCTTTTTTCACTGCAAAGAACGCAAAGAAAAACGTCCGTTTTCTACCCGTATAAGGGGGGTATAGATTCACTCTAATCCCGCTCCGCCGAGTAACCTTCCTGCGAGAGAGCGGTCAGAATCGTGTTCTTGTGTTCGTTTCCGAAGGCTTCCACCGTAACGACGAGTTCCGTCCCCTTATCGCTGGTGCGGTTGATGTCCACAAATTGATTGTGCTGCAACTCGACAATGTTGCCTCGCTCATTCGCAATAATGCCGGCAATGCGGTACAACTCGCCGGGACGATCCGGCAAACGAACACGAAACGTAAAAATCCGACCACGCAAACGAAGTCCATGCTGAACCAATGACGAAATCGTAATCACATCCATATTGCCGCCGCTTAATAGGGCAACCACGTTTTTGCCCTGTACATCAAGCACTTTGAGTGCCGCCGCCGCAAGCAGACCGGCATTCTCGACGACCATCTTGTGACTCTCCATCATGTCCAAGAAGACCCCCACGAGTTTGGTGTCTTCAATGGTAACAATGTCATCAACATATCGTTGAATGTACGGAAACACGATATCTCCCGGCGTTCTAACGGCAACGCCGTCGGCAATCGTTTCCACTTTGTGCAATGATGTTACCTGCCCTGACTTCATCGACATTTTCACGCTCGCCGCCCCGGAAGGTTCTACGCCGATGATTTGAATCTCCGGCTTGAGCATTTTGGCAAGCGTTGCTAGTCCGGCGATAAGTCCTCCGCCTCCGACGGGAACCAAAATAATGTCTGCCTCCGGCAACGCACGCAAAATTTCAAACGCCAACGTTCCCTGTCCTGCCGCAATGTCGAGATCATTAAAGGGATGCACGAATTCAAACTGCTGCTCTTCGGCAAGTTGAATTGCATGTACGTAGGCATCATCGTAGATGTTTCCATGCAAAATGATCTGCACGCCGTATGATTTAGTGTTGTTCACTTTGACGAGCGGAGTCGTTTCCGGCATGACAATCGTTGCTTTGGCGTTGAGATGTTGGGCGGCGTAGCCGATACCCTGAGCGTGATTGCCGGCGGAGGCAGTGATGATTCCATGCTCCCGCTGTTGCGGTGAAAGAAGCGAAACCTTATACAGAGCACCGCGAATTTTGTAGGCACCAGTCAACTGAAGGTTTTCCGGTTTGAGCCAAACATTGTTACCCGTCTGTTTGCTGAAAAACGGACTGTACACCAGTCCGGTATCCAGAATGACATTCCGCAGGACTGACTCCGCCGCTTGAAATTTTTCGAGTGTGAGCATAAGCCGATAGATTTTACACAAGTTATCGGCAAAAAACAGGCACCCGCTGCTTTGAGGGAATGTAACATTTAGGCGGGTAGCCGTTTTTTCGTTATTGCGCGATTTTCTTTGCGCACTTTGCGCAACTCTTTGCTGTTAGTTCTTTTTTAACCGCAAAGAACGAAAGGAAAAGGAAAATCGCCCACTAATTTTTTACACATCCGAACTGATTGTGAGCAAGCAGACTCGGCTTGTTTTTTTTCTTTCAAACGCTACACTGGGGGTTGCTGTTTTACCTAAGGAGTCATCACTATGTTCCGAACCATTCCCTTTTTTTCCCTGTTGCTCACGGCACTTTGCTTTTCGACATTTGCATTCGCCGATGAACGGTTCCCCGACGGCGATATTCAATGGATACTCGACCAATACCAAGTTACCGAACCGCTGTCGCTGATCCCCGCCGAAGGGTTGTCCGGCTGGACACGATACGGCGGCGGAGCAATGGCTGAACAATCGAAATGGCGAAACCAAGAGGGGAAAATTATCTTTGAAAACTCCGAAAATACCCGAGGTTATCAAGGTGGAGACATTGTAACGGCAAAACAATACACCAACTTCATCCTCGATTTCGCATGGATTGCATCCCGAAGATGCAATAGCGGCATCAAGTACCGTCTCAAAGACTTCGGGCGCACGGGAGCGGCTCATGCCAGCGGCTGGCTCGGCTGTGAATTTCAAATTTTAGACGACGGCACCAACAGTAACCGTGAGTCCACCGCATCATTGTACCATGTCTTCGCACCCGACAGAACCAAGAAAAGAGTGAATCCCTATGGACAAGTCAATACAGGACGCATCGTCGTTCTGGACAATCATATCGAACATTGGCTCAACGGCGAAAAAGTAATGCAGTGCGAAGTCGGAAGTGAAGAGTGGAAAAAGGCCATCGCAGAGAGTAAATTTATTAGAGATAATGGCGAGTTTTTCGGCTTCGGCGAAAACCCGACGGGATTCATCATGCTGCAAGACCACGGAGGTACCATTACCTTCGAAAAACTGGTCATTCGGGAAGTCGGAGAAAAGAAGTAAGAGACTTTTTTCGCCAATGTTCACTGAGCCCGTGGCGTAAGCCAGGGAATCGTTCGGTTGTTCCCTGGCTTACGCCACGGGCTCTGTGAACGCGGCTCTGTGAACAGGTCTCTTCTTTGTGTTCCTTGTGTCCTTTGCGGTTAAAAAAGAATAAGTGTGTCCTTTGCGGTTAAAAAAGAATAAGTGTGTCCTTTGCGGTTAAAAAAGAATAAGTGGGGTATGCGGTTTGCTCCTCCTAGAAACCCGTATCTCCTTTATAATCAATGAGATGCGTCGAATTTTGAGAGTGGTGGCCTGTGTATACCTTGTGGTATTCGTGGGCATGAATACCTATCTTCAAATCACCTATTTTACCAAAAAGTCACCTTTTTGGTAAAATAGAGAACCTTGAAAAGGGTTGTTGCGGAACAAAATGTGGAAAAGTATAAATGAGTCAACTCTCTCTAGAAAACGGTCTTGAAAAACTTGAACAGGGTGTTGCAGTAACTCCGTGAAAAGGGGAGTCCGCCGCGTCCGGTCTGCTGGACGAGAAATCGTTGAAAGTCTATCAGTGCCGCTCCGTCAACGTCAGAAGTGTCGTCAAGCGGTCGGAAGTCGTGGTACAGGGCGAAAACCCGTTTTGTACTGTTTTCGTCCCGCTTATCAAGGGGATTTTTGTACGGTTCGTTGTTTCGATCGTGTAGATAACATTCGAGGTAAGCGTTCACGGTCAATTTTCGTTGATAGGTTTGAATAGACTCGGCGGAGGCAGACCATGAAGAAGACTCAATATCGACTCCCGTAAAAACGACAGCACATTCAGTCCCCGGTGCTTACACGTCGCCAATA
>Ga0099364_10010423_pt1 | contig 12780 bp, 9 predicted proteins | sample TergutTh196P3_FD_73070 | JGI IMG/M metagenome (GOLD analysis project Ga0099364, IMG submission 73070) | Microcerotermes parvus P3 segment gut microbial communities from Pointe-Noire, Republic of the Congo - Th196 P3 | ecosystem: Host-associated > Arthropoda: Insects > Digestive system > Gut ... | reverse complement strand
GAGAATTGGAATGGATAATGGATAATGGACAATGGATAATGGATAATGGATAATGGATAATGGACAATGGATAATGGACAATGGATAATGGACAATGGATAATGGATAATGGATAATGGACAATGGATAATGGAAAATGCCTAATGCCTAATGCCTAATGGAGAATTCTTAATTCTTAATTCGGATTGTATTATGTTTATTTATATTCTTAACATCGTATTAATTTTATTTTGGTATTTTATCCTATCTTACAAGAAAAGTGCCAAAAAGGAAGTATGGTTTCTTTTGCTGACAGGGTTGCAATTGATACTATTAGGTGGTCTGCGTGGGCTATCTGTAGGGACAGACACAAATGCTTATGCTTATGAATACGAGTTTTTCAAGATGTATGGCATAGCTCGTTATTCTGGTCTGGAGTATGGTTATGTAGGCATCATGTCGGTTTTGAGTTATTTCAATGCAAATTTTATCTGGCTCAAAATGATAGTGGCTTTCATCATAGTATTTTGTGTATTTAAGGCGATTTATGATTTATCTGCAAATGTATTTTTGAGCGTTTATTTATTTATCTCGATGTATTTTTATTATTATAGTTTCAACGGGATAAGGCAGTGTATTGCAGTGGCGATTTGCTTTTTTGGTTATAAACACTTATTAAATAGAAAACTTTTGAAATATATACTCTGCATCTTGGTGGCAGCACAATTTCATACGACAGCTTATATTATGCTTCCTGTTTATTTTATTTATACTTTGACAAAACAGAGAAAAAGACTTTTTGTCTTTTTGATAATGCTCTATTTTATGGTAGTGTTTATTAATCCGTTTATGATGTTTGTTTTAAGATTTTTACCACGATACATTGCTTATCTCGACTCTGTTTATATGGAAACCTTTGCTGGAGCAAGATATATCATAGTTTATGGAGCTTTGGTGTGTTTTGGAGCAGTAATATTAAGAGTTACAAGTTACAAGTTTAAAGTTACAAGCCCCCCCCCTACCCCCCCCATAAATGTGGGGGGAAACGATGGTGTCATAAATGAGGGGGGGTTTCCCCACACATTTATGGGGGGGGGAGGGGGGGGGTTACCAGTTTCTGACAAAAAATTCATCCTCGAATACTTATTTATCTGTATCGCCTTTGTCCTTAATCTACTGACAATTTATGGTTTCACTTTATTTACAAGGCTTGCCTGGTATTTTACTATATATTCTATCATATTTATCCCCAGCTGCTTGAGCAAAATAAAGAATAAATACACAAGGATGATTATCTTTTGGTTGATTATTTTCATTACTTTTATGTATCATTATTATTTCTTGTCTGTTAATTATCATAGGATAGTTCCTTGGGAATTAGTAATTAATAATTAATAATTAGTAATTAGAAATTACTAATTACTAATTATTTATTTTAAAGGAGATTCTATGAAAGGTATCATACTCGCAGGTGGCTCTGGGACGCGTTTATACCCTGCCACACGGATTATTAGCAAGCAATTATTGCCGATTTACGACAAACCGATGATTTATTATCCTATGTCTACCTTAATGCTGGCAGGGATACAGGATATTTTGATAATTTCTACACCTCTGGATTTACCACATTTTGAGAGTTTTTTTGGAGATGGTTCACTTTGGGGGCTAAAAATCGAATATAAAGCTCAACCGAGTCCAGATGGGATTGCACAGGCTTTTTTGATAGGTGAGGATTTTATCGGAAATGACGCTGTGTGTTTAGTTCTTGGTGACAATATCTTTTATGGAGCAGGATTGAGCTTAAAACTCGAAAATACACTTAAAGAATGCGAAAAGTCCCAAAATGCCTTTATATTTGGTTACCCGGTAAATGACCCTGAAAGGTATGGTGTCGCAGAGGTAAACAAAAATCATGAAGTCTTATCTATCATAGAGAAACCTCAAAAACCTAAAAGCAATCTCGCTGTAGTAGGTCTGTATTTTTATCCTAATGATGTGATAAAAATAGCTAAAAATGTCAAACCATCAAATAGAGGTGAGCTTGAAATTACTTCTGTTAATCAAGAGTTTTTAGCTCAAAATAGACTAAAACTCAGTGAAATGGGGAGAGGTTTTGCCTGGCTTGATACTGGAACTCATTCAAGCCTCTTGGAAGCCTCCATTTTTATCGAGACTATAGAAAAAAGACAAGGTCTAAAAATAGCCTGTATAGAAGAAATAGCCCTCTTAAAAAAATATATAGGAAAAGAAAATCTCGATAAATATCTGGCTTTTTATGGAAAATCAAGTTATGCAGATTATTTGAAAAGGGTGTTTTTTCTGTAGGGAACTGATTTATCTGTTCCGTCTATAGTAGGGAACTGATTTATCAGTTCCCTACAAATCAAGGTTTATTTGTGATTTATGATGAATAGAGCCAAGCTTTTAATAAAAAACTTTTTTGCTTATGGATTTGCTGAGTTTATCAGCAAGATAGTTCCATTTTTATGTCTACCCCTTGTAACGCGGCTGATGCCCGACACCGCTGCTTTTGGTGTTTTTAATATGTATACTGTCGTGAGTGGTATTAGTGTAACTTTGATAGTTCTCAATATGCACACAGCGGTATTTCGAGACTATTTTTTAAGTAAACCAGAGGACACAAATTATGACATCACTACCACAGGTCAAAGGATAGTTCTTTTTAACTCATTGATTATTTGCCTTATCTTGATAGTATTTAATCAATTTTTTAGTCGCTTATTTTTTAATGATGTCCAATACAGCCTTGTCATCGTATTTTCAGCGATTGCAATATTTTTTACTGCCAATAATTATTTGATTGAACTTCCCACGCGGTTACAAAATCAGAGACGGATATTTATCATTTCAAAGCTTATTAGCTCTGTAGGTTATTATGCGGTAATATTATTTTTGATTTATATAGGGTTTACATATTACAGCATTATTTTTGGAGCTATTTTTACAGCTATATTTTTGATGGCTTATTTTTGGATAAAAAATAAAGATTTTTTTTTAGAGGGTAAATTTGATAGAGACATAGCTAAAAGTCTTTATAAAACTGGTGTTCCTTTGATGCCTGCCAGTATAATGTATTGGCTTTATTCAGGGATTTCAGTTATATTGATTTCAAGGTTTTTGGATTTAAATGAGCTGGGTGTCTATTCTTTTGGCTCAAAAATAGCTCGGATTAGCCAGATACTTGCTACTGTTTTGATAGGGGGACTGACACATTTTATATATTCTACACTCAAGGACAAAGATTATAAAACCATGATTGGCAAGCTCTGGGAAATTATGTTTGTCTTTTCTACAATATTTTATTTAGTTTTATTTTTGCTCAAAGACTTTATTTTTAATACTTTTTTCACTGGTGATTATTTACAGGGTATCGTTGTATTTCCTTATTTGCTTTTAGTTCCCTTACTCAGCTTTTTAAAATTCTTTTTTCTGACGCAGTTTACTATTATCGGAAAACCGATTTATCATTTTGTGATTTATTTCATTGATTGTGCCTTGCTTTTTGCTCTGAGCCTTTTATTACTGCCAGATTATGGCATAGTAGGAGTCGCTATAGCAAATGTATGCTCAAGCTATGTGTCATTGACTATTTTGATAGTCTTAGCCGTCATAAAAAAGAAATTGATTGTCTTTCAGGCAAGCACCTATTTTTTATTCCTTTTATTTTTATTTGTTTTCATTTTTATTAATAGCAAGGATACGATATTTTTAAATCAAATAATGATTTTTGGATATATGGCGGTGGCTTTTTTGATGAATATAAAGAGAATATATAACTACTTTGGAGTTCGGAGTTCGGAGTTCGGGGTTCGGAGTTAACATTAGTTCACAACTCACTACTGCAAAATTTCTCTGTGTGCTCTGTATAGATTTGATAAAAACATTGACAAAAAAGAGGACTTGTGAAATTTTGAACAAATCTTAATAAAGAAATAATTTCGGAGCGATTAAATGATTCAGTATAAAAACAAACAAGAACTCATCGATGCTATAAACAAGGCTTATGAAAAGTTTGTTGTAGAGTTTCTTGAAGTGAAAAACGAAGATATATACACAAGGATAAAGTCGGTCGAAAAGACCCCTGCCGAGATGATTGCTTATCAAATCGGATGGCTAAGGCACATAATGCAATGGGAAAAAGACGAATTAGCTGGTAAAGAGGTAATCACACCAGCACCAGGTATCAAATGGAACGAAATCGGTAAACTTGTGCAGACATTTTATGACAGGCACAACAAGGGAGATTTAAAAAGTTTACTCTCAGAATTTGCAAAAACAAAAGAAGAGTTTATTGAATGGATAGAAACTTTGGATGAAAACACACTCTTTGAACTCAATCAACGAAAATGGGCATTCATAAAAGCTGGATGGCCTGTTTGGAAATGGCTTCATATTAACTCTGTAGCACCTTTTACAAATTTCAGACCACAGATTCGGAAGTGGAAAAAGGAGGTGAAATGACAATAGTCATTTACAAATCAATCTACGGTAGCACAAAGCGATATGCTCACTGGCTTGCAAAGGAGCTGAATTGTCGTGCTGTGAATTTGAAAGAAAACAAGCAGATAAACCTAGAAGAATTTGATACCATCATATTGGGTGGTGGTCTTTATGCTGGTGGTATTTTAGGTAGCTCGAGCTTGAAAAAGCAATGGGATAGCCTGAAAGACAAAAAAATAGTAGTGTTTACGGTTGGTTTAGCAGACCCTAAAACTACAAACTATCAAAAAATCAAAGATATGTGTTTTAACTCAGAACAACAGAAGAATATCAGTTTTTTTCATTTAAGAGGTAGCTGTAACTACTCAAAACTGACTCTTATCCATAGATTGATGATGGCAATGTTGAAATGGATAACCAAACGAAAAAAAGAGACTGAAATGACTGAAGAAGATAAACATTTTTTAGCTACTTATGGTAAAAAAGTGAGTTTTGAAGATAGAAAAACATTGCAACCGATTGTTGAGTATGTAACTCGTTCTGCCCTCCCCATGTAGCTTGCGTAGAGTCAATCTTCCCGATTGACATATGCGGAGTGGGTGGCTTGTTTGTAATTAGTAATTACTAATTACTAATTATTAAATTGATATTTAATAGCTCTTATTTTCACAGCGTTTTTATCTCTCCATTCTTCTTTTACATTTATAAACCCAGCTTTTTGCAACATCATTATTTGGTTTTTTACCGTGCATGGTGTGTCAAAATGATATATTTCATCATTATTTATGCCTTGTTTTAGTCTTAATTTTTCGCTTTCTGAAAAATGGAAATCCTCTTCCTCTTGGGTAAATACCATATAATCACATTCGATATATTGCCCATTTGGGACTAGTGCGTTGAATATTTTTTTATATAGATTAGTCTTTGTTTTATGTTCTAAATGATGTAAGGTTTGATAGGAGATTACAGTGTCATAAATATCATTTCCAAAATCATATTCCAGATAATTTGCTTTGATTAAATATATGTTTTTATCAGGAAATTTATTGTGTAGTATATCAAGCATTTTCTGTGACATATCAATTCCTGTAACATAAATATCTGGAAACCTTTTAAAGATTTCTACAAGCTCAAGTCCTGTGCCACATCCTAAGTTTAAGTAATACTTTGAATTTTCAGGTAATAACTCGGCAAATTTTATGTATCCATTTTTGATGTGAGATAATGACAACATGTGTTCTTCATACGAGTCAATTCTGTTTTCAAAAAATTCATCCATTTTTTCGAGCATGTTATTCACTATAATTCTACCTATTTCATTAGTGCCATTCTTTTTGTCTCGATAAACCCTTTAGTAACCATTCTCTGGAAGTAAATTCCGCTACTGACAGGTTTGTCACTATCATCTGTTCCATTCCACACAACACTATGTTTACCGGCATAAAAATGGTTATTGGTTAAAACACGAATTCTTTGTCCTCTAATATTGAAGATTTCTATCGAAACCATAGAATCACTTGCCAAATCAAAATAAATGGTAGTTTCAGGATTGAATGGATTTGGATAATTCCCTATTAATTGGGTTGTTAAAGGTATTTCTGTATCATCTATATCATCAACTGTAACATCTATAAACGCTGATTTGGTAATACTATCTTCACCACCATTTATTGTTAATGTAACATCATAGACACCAGTGAAAAGATATGTGAACACAGGATTCCGCTCGGTCGAGTCGATAATTCCATCACCTGTAAAATCCCAAGCCCACGACATCGCACCTGTCGATATACAAGTGAAATGAACCTCCAATGGTGCAGTACCCATAGTCGGTTCTGCAGTGAAATCGGCTTTTACTGGTTGTGTTACAACTATAAAATCAGGTTTCGTATTACTACTTTCACCATCATTGATTGTCAAGGTCACCGTATAAACACCTTTTTCTTCAAAGATAAAAACAGGATTCTGTTCTGTCGAGTCAATAATCCCATCACCTGTAAAATCCCAAGCCCAAAAAAATGCTCCAAAAGACCTATCAGTAAACCGAACTTCAAGAGGTGCATGACCTGATAAGGGCTCTGCATTGAAATCGGCATAAACAGGGGGAACTACAAGGATAAAGTCTGGTTTTGTAATACTACTTTCACCATCATTGATTGTCAAGGTCACCGTATAAACACCTTTTTCTTCGAAAATAAAAACAGGGTTTTGTTCTGTAGAGTCAATATTTTCATCACCTGTAAAATCCCAAGTCCAAGAAAATGCTCCAAAAGACCTATCTGTAAACCGAACTTCAAGAGGTGCATGACCTGATAATGGTTCTGCACTGAAATCCGCATAAACAGGTGGAACTACTAGGATAAAGTCTGGTTTTGTAATACTACTTTCACCATCGTTGATAGTCAATGTTATTGTATAAGCACCTTCTTCGTCAAAAATGAAAATAGGGTTTTGCTCTGTAGAATTAGTATTTCTTACAATACTTATACCGCTTGTCCGTGTTTGAGAAGATGATGTTGACGCAACTCCAAAATCCCAAACCCAAGAGACAGCACCTATTGACAAGTCTGTAAACTGCACCTCCAGAGGTGCAATGCCTATCAAAGGTTCTGCTGTAAAATCGGCATTCACATACCTTTCCACTACGATAAAATCATTTTTCTCAATACTTTCCTCGCCATCATTTATCATCAGTTTCACGCTATAGATACCTGCTTCCGTGTAAATATAGACAGGATTTTGTTCATTTGAATCAATCACACCATCATTATCAAAGTCCCAAGCCCAGGAATCAATTTCACCTATTGACAAATCAATAAACTGCACTGCCATTGGAGCATACCCTTTAGTAACATCTGCTGTAAAATCTGCAAAAAGACCAACATCGTGATATTCATAAGCACCTATACTTATTTCTCCATTTGTAATTCTCGGATTACCTGCCAAATCAAACTCTGGAAAAGTATAATTCGGTATATCCAAAGTTCCAGAGCCTATTCCTATTGAGTTATGTTTTAGCATTTCTGGATGATTTCCATTACCAAGAAATGATGGGATGCCATCTAAGTTATTGTCATATTCGACAGTCCAATTGTTGGCAGGAAAGATATGAATTGATTGAGAGATATCTTCAAACAAATTATGACTAAAAACGCTTGTTCCCCCTAAAGAAACGCTTGGACCATGTAATCTAACTCTATTAACAGGTTCATTGTCATAGAAAATACTGTTATAAAACTCAAGGTTCACTCTGTTTTCTGCAGCAAAAGGCCAATAATCATGTAAATTATTCACAAAAGTGCTATTTACAACTTTTACATTAAAAAGTGGGTCTGTTGCTCTTGTTGAACCATTAATAAATATAACATTTGCAGTATCACGGTAAAAAGCTCCATCATGAAAAGCCTTTGTATGTAAATTTTTTATCAATACATTTGATAATGTTGCATTACAAACTTCATTTAAACCTGTAAATTCTCTTAAATAGCCAAATCTTATCCCATGATTTCCACCATCAATAATTATATTTTCAAGATTTGCATTTAATGTAGCATATATGTGGATTGCGAATTTTGTGTATTCATATAAAGTGCCACTATTTCTATAGATTTCGATATTTTTTAACAGCACTGACTCACTTGCACCTATAGCTATACCAGCTTGTGCTGTATTACTAGTATTTCTATCATCATATCTGACATTCTCAATATGATAAACAGAATAATTCGATAATGCATAAGTGATTATTGCATTCTCTTCCCACTGAAAACCGGGCTGAGCAAAAACATTTGTTATAGTAATGTTTTTTATAGTAATATTCTCAGGTAAATCAGAAGGCACATCATGCCAAGCATACATGCCCGAACACAACCCCCAGCTGTATCCACCTACATCTATAATAGTATTATCCATACTTTCACCGATAAACTTTATCTGTGGCTTGAGGTGCAATGGAAATAGATTGCCAACATCCATATTATGAACGCCATCTGCAATGTGGATTGTGTTTATATTATCAGGATTTGCGACTATTTTTGCCATTGCCATTGTAATCGTTTTTAGTGCAGTAAAAGGCGTTAAACCATCATTATTATCGTCTCCATCTGTGCTTACATACAGATCAGCGTCAATCTCTGTAACATATCCATTTTCTATAAAAAATTCTGTGGGTGTATTGGAAAACATATTCCATGAACTGACATAATCAAAGGTTCCAGTTCCTAAATAAAAATTCTGTAAACTTGTATTATTCAGAATAATGTCGTTGTAAAATCTAGCTGTGTTAAAGTAGATATGGTTGATATTTACATCTTCACCTAATGTAATCGGTAAACTAGTTGAGACAGAATTGTAAACTATAGCTATACCTCCAGCTCGCCCCATTGACATATTTCTGTAAATAATATTCCCGTTCAAATTCGCCGATGAAAGATGAATGACTATACCGCCACCAATTGCACTAACAATATTATTATGAATAATATTGTTATTTATCGATATATTGGTTGAAGTAGTAACATAAATTCCTCCCCCTCCTCCTGAGTTTGGATCTGTAGGAATAACTCTTTTAAATCCATTTCGAATTGTAAAGCCTTCAATCGTTGTATTTTGAGCATTTATGATTTCTGCTACCGAACTAAGTCTTTGCCCGTCGATGATAGTCTGTCTTATATAAGTTGTATCTGCTGTAGTAGTGAATAAGCTGCCTAAATACAAGGATTTAGAGATTATGCTCAGATTCTCATAATAAATGCCTGGCGACACAATTATCGTATCGCCATTTGAGGCATAATTTATTGCCGATTGTATGGTTTGAAAATCAAATTCGTGGCTATGCCCTACGGTGTATGTTGCTGAGTATAAATTAACCCATAAACATAAAAATAACACGATGATTAAAACTTTATTTAGCATTGTTTTCCGCCTTATAATTCATTTTCAAATCCGTAATGGCGTTCTCCAATCGAAATATTATAATGATATTTCAATTGGAGAACCCACTACGGAAAGCTTGATGACAGTCTTGTCTTTTATCTTACCATGTAAAGAAATTTCAAAGTCTTCGGGCTCATCGCAATCGTAGAAGATTCTATAGTTACCTAAATGCTCTGCAATGAAATTTGCGAGTTCTTCCAAGTCAAGATTGTCGCCTTGCATTCTGAGGTATTCTTCTAGAATATCTGGTCTCGATTGTGGAATATGTTCATATAGTTCTACAAACCAAAATTGTTCTCTTTCCATACTTTGCATTTGCATGTATGGAGACTCTTCGGTTTCTCGGTTTGTTATTGAGTTTGAACAACCTATAAACAAACCTAACATTGTTAACATCAACAAAGATGTTAATACTACAATCTTTGCCTTATACAGACTTAATCTTTTGCAAAGTTTACTTTTGTCTCTGTTGTTTGCCATAATATCCTCCTATTGGCTTATTTTTATGTTAGTTGGTAATACATCACTAAACAAAATTGTATTAACCGACATTTTTTGAATTTTTGTCAATGGTTTTAGTTGTTTGTTTTTTTGAAGATTATCGAGGACTCGTGTTCTGATATCGGTGCTGGTCAATAAATCTGTGTCACATGCACGACATAAATTGTGGAAACGTTCAGGATATTGAGTCTTATCTATTTCGTATATTTCTGCATCTAGTTCTTTGCTTATATTTTTTAGTTTTACTGACATCTTGGGAAACATTTCTAAAAACTCCTTATCTGGCAAGCTAACAACTACCAGATTAATATAATCATTTCCCTTTTGTGATACAAGATACCCTTTGTCATAAAGACTTTTGTATTTCTCTACATTAGCGGGTTCTTTGGTAACTTTCCCTTTAATAATTTCATATAAATCATCAAAGTCTGTCGGATCGTAGTTTTGCCAGTCCGAAGGTCGGCTGTCCCATGTAGTATTGAATTGCCATGAAAGCTTTTTATCAGAGTAATAACTATTTATTTCACCATGAACATTGTAAAGTTTCTGAACATAACTGAGTTCGTTTACATCAAAATCCTCTTTGAGCCATGCAAAGGCTATGTTAACACCACCATCACTGCGTCTGACATAAAACTTTTGCAATGGTGATTTCTTATCCTGTTTTGCAAGTTTAAATCCTGTAGTAAAAGATACAATCGACCACATTAAGAAATTGAAATCATTTTTTGGAGTGTAAATTCTTTGGATGTCATAACCTTTCATTGCTTTGAAAAGTAGAGGAATGTACATATCGCAAACATGTTTTGCGTATTTCATAAATATCTGATGTTTCTTTTCATAAATAGCTTTTGACGGTTCTGTTATCATGATGTTTGTGAGGTATCTATTCCCAGAAATTTTATCAATATATCCAAGTTCTACTAAAACGTCTATCTCATCTTCAATATAAGCCGCAGGTATACAAAGGTCTTTGGCTATTTCTGAAATTGTTTTTGCTTTGTGATATACACAATAAGCAATATTTTGCCGACTAAGATTACTCATGTAGGTACCGATGTTTTCACCATCAACACCCTCTGAACCGTGATGAGCGACACCGGCAAATTTTATCATTTTCACTCTATTTTCATCTGGCATGCTAATTGTCTCCTTCAGTCGATTTCTTGCATTATAAAGATGCTTTTTAACTGTTCCCAATGGCATATCAAGTTTTTTTGCAATTTCTTTCAATTTTTTCTTTTCGAAATAATGCATCACTACAATTTCTCTCTGTATTTTTCCTAAATAAGATATTTCCGATTCCAATCGTAAATATTTAGAATCTTTCCTATTACTTTCTATAAAAAAGTCATCATAAGGTGTTTTTAAAAGTTTTCTATACTTAGCTTCTTCGCCCCAAAATCTTTTGCAAATATTTTCAGACACTTTATAAACAAAACCAGCAATGTTTTGACTCTGAACATTGTCCATTTTCAACAAAGCCGTATATACTTCATAAAGTATCCTTGAAGCCAATTCCTCAGCGTCAGTGATATTTTTTAATTTTGAGAGTGCAAAACCAAATATCTTTTCTTTATACTCCCAAATAACCTTTTCGATGAAGTCCTTATCTTTCATCAAATGCTCCTTGCAAGAAATCACTATAATATATATGTCCAAAAATGCCGAAAGGTTCCAAAAAAGTCAAGTTTTTATATTTTTTTTTCAATACCGACAATTGCGAATGTTATCTTATTTATAAATATACATATATAAGTGTCAATAAAAAAAACGGCATTTTTGAAATGAGAAGGTTTAATAAAAAAATATGAAAATATTTTTTCTCCAAAAAAGCGTTAATTGCTTATTTAATATAATGATATATCGTATATTTAGTTTTTTTATATAGAAGCACTGACTATAGACAATAATAATGGAATTGTGTTTACAGATAGGAACGGAAATATTGAGATACCTGTAATAATAGAAAGAATACAAGAGAACGAAGCACGGATACAGGAACTTAATATAGAAATAGAGAACATGGAGGCTCTGGGTGAAACTATAGCTAATACATCACAGCAAGCAAAAAATATATATGATAGTAAACTAATGGCTTTACTTTATGAAAGACAGGCTTTGCAGGGTGAAATAAATAATTTAAGAGCCTTAGCAATGGATACGGTAATATTATATGGTGAGCAGCTGAAAAAGTTTAATGCTGGTGTTAATCTCATAGAAAGCATAAATAATAATCTTTTGACCCTTAAATATGATATACTCGATTTAAAGACTAATCTGTTTGTAGCAGAGACATTTATTGAGAATTTAGGTAAGACAAGAGAGCAGATACAAAGTGGTGAGAGTATAGAATTAACAAGAGCACAGAAACGACTGCAAAACCAGATGCAGAGAGATGCAGACGCCCTAAGAAGTAAAATAAATAGCCTTGAAAATAGTTTGAGAGCAGAAGTAGAAAAAGGTAATAATATAAAGAACGCTCTTGAAAAAATGGCAATCGAGATGAATGCTATAAACGCAATGGAGCTTTTGAGAGTAGTTAATAGAGAAATTGATAATGGACAATTGATAATGGATAATGGACAATGGATAATGGATAATGTATCACCAGAGGTTAGCCAAGAAACAAAGGATAATATAAGGCGAGAGGCTCTGGAACATGCAAGGGTAAAGACAGAGGCAGAGATACAAGCAGAACAAAAACAAGCTGAAGAAAAGAGAATTGCAGAGGAAAAACAAGCCGAAGAAAAGCAGGCACAAGAAAAAAAAGCTAATGAAGCAGCAGAGACTACAAGAAAAAATAATCAAAATGTGTTTCAGCAGTTGATGGAATATGTAGATAGCTTGTTTAAAGATACTGATTTGACTACTATATTAAACGGACTAAAGATAGAACGGAAT
>Ga0099364_10010422_pt1 | contig 12781 bp, 7 predicted proteins | sample TergutTh196P3_FD_73070 | JGI IMG/M metagenome (GOLD analysis project Ga0099364, IMG submission 73070) | Microcerotermes parvus P3 segment gut microbial communities from Pointe-Noire, Republic of the Congo - Th196 P3 | ecosystem: Host-associated > Arthropoda: Insects > Digestive system > Gut ... | reverse complement strand
AGTGCGGAAGATGTCTTTCGGAATGGGAAGTAATGAGTCGGTCATTGGGAGATATTATACCATGACATTGAGAGGTTGAGTGTATTGCAATGTATCTTCAGGAATGACATTGATGACCAGTCCGCCCTGTCCCGCACTGTTTTCCCAAATGCGCCATGTGCCGTCCTTCCAAAAACCTTCGCCGAGTTCCTTGACGATGTACTCCCAACCCCGCTGCGCCAAAGGAGTGATTGTGTAAAACTGTCCCTTATTTCGACGATATGTTATTTTAGCGCAAAATGCTCATCCAACATTGTTAACACTGTGTTAATGTTGACTACACCGAGAAACTCGGACGTTTCAATCGTGTCGTCAAAGCAATGAACTACTGTTCTTTATTTGTTGCCACGCATACGGAACTCTAATTCGTAATTTTTAATAAATTCTATTTCTTCTTGCGTTAAACCGTAAAGCGGACAGATGATGTCGTCAATCGCATCAATCAACGCTTTCGAGTAAACCAATTTATATTCTTTGAATGAGTCGACCTTGTAACTACTCTGCTTGCCCGGTATTCGCTTGTTGACATTTTTTTCAATATCCGCTAGATATGCAGTATACAATTTCTGTATTTTTCGCTTTACCGCACCGGTTAGTTCAGCAAGCGGAATCTGAAACTGCTCGATTTCATAACGTTTTATATGTCGTCCGTCCGCATAAATGTTCTGGAACCACCAGAAAAGATTACTGCTTAAAAACGCTGCTATAACACTTGCAATGCTTTTATCGAAGTAAAGTGGCTTTTCCTGTGTCGAACCAGTTGCATAATCGGTAAATATCTTGAAATAATCACCGCCGCCAGTCCGATAGTAAACCGGCAGTCCTTTGGATTGAATGATATTACCTATCGGAGTGTTTTTTCGGGAAAACAATTTTTCCAAAATTGAAATCTCTATTTTCTTTCCAATGCGAGGCAACCGTCCTCTAAGGGTATAATCGAGACAGTTCACAAACTCTAACTGGTTAATAATATCCTCCAATGTGTCCTTTTCTTTTCTGCGATTCCGCTTTGTCGTCCACAATCCCGTACAAGAAGATTCCGTCTTTGTAAACAAAAGAATAGAGACCGGCGTGTGAGCATTTTTGAATATCTGAATAGGTCTATCCATATAACTGGACACAACGATTTTCTCACAGTTCTGAAAGAGTAAGTTATGTAACGCCGCCATCGAGTCAGACGATGTAAATGCAATGGAGACAATAAAATTCACTACTCCATCTTTTTTCAAGTTGTTAAAACCATTTTCAATGAACAGCGAAAAGGTATCGAGTGAACCTTTCTGTTTGCCAAGTATCGTTCCGTCTTTTTCAATGTCCCTCGTCTTTGCGCTTTCGTAATGTTTGAGAAAATAATCTTTTTGTTCAGCCGAATACTTCGCTCCATACGGCGGATTGCCAATGACAATGTCGAAGCCGCCTTGCTCGAAAACATGAGAGAAATTATCTCGCCAGCAAAAATCCGTCTCTACCAGTGAATTTCCACAACGGATATTTTTGTCAAGTTCAAGAGAAAAATCATTGCCTTCCGAACATGTCATCGACAAGCAATACTTCGTAATTTCTACTGCTAATGGATCAATGTCCACGCCGAAGATATTATCGGTCAATATCTTATATCGTTGCTTCAACGTTAGTTTTCCAAAATGTTTTTTGTGCCAGTTGAGCAAATACTGATATGCACCCAGCAAAAACACACCTGCACCGCATGCCGGATCGACGATTTTTATCTTGGCAGATTCGTCCGGCGTTTTATCTTTCAAGAGTTCGCCCAGTGTACTTTCGACCATGTAGTCCACAATGAGCGGCGGTGTGTAATAAATCCCCTGCTCCCTGCGGACTTCCCTGTCGAGAATCGATTCGTAATACGCTCCGAGGTCCTCTGGTTGCATGTCATTTCACTTATCTATCCGAAAACGCAATTCGTAATTCTTAATGAACTCCGTCTCTTCTTTTGTTAGACCATATAACGGACAGATTATATCGTCTATTGCATCTATCAATACTTTGGAATAACGGATTTTGTACTCCTTATACTTCGTGATGTGCTTGTATTCCTGAGACTCACGTTCAATGACGTGACGTTCAATATCTTTCAAGTACCGCTCATACAGTTTTTCGATCTTTCGACGTACAGTTGATATTAGTTTCTCTACGGGAATAGGAAACGATTCGATTTCATAAGATTTAATGTGAAGGTTATCGTAATAAGCCTGTTGATACCAATAAAATAGATTGCTCGACAATATTGCCCCCACGATGTTAACCAATTTTTTTTCAAAGCACACGGATTTTTCTTGCGTTGAGCCAGTGGGGGCATTTGTAACTACGTTAAAATATCTGCCGCCAGCAACACGGTAGTAAATGGGATTTCCATTTTTGTCAATCAAGTCTCTAATCGGTGTATGCTTTTTTGCAAACAACTTTTTGAGGATTCGTTTTTCTATCGGCAACGAAATCTTCGGAATTCGCCCTCGCATATAAAACTGAAGCCCATCGGTAAATTTTAGTGCGTCAAGCAAGCCGTTCAAATCTTTCCGCTTGGGCAGACGGTTCATCTTTGTTGTCCAAAGACGTTCACACTTTGTATTTGTTTTGGTCAAGCCAATGATCGTGTTTGCAACACAAGAAGTGCTGAAAATTTGTGCAGGTCTCTTTGCATATGATGAAACCTTAATTGTATTGCAATTATTGAATAAAAGATCATGCAACGCCATCATCGAATCACTGGAAACGACCGACAACGGCACGATAAACATCAAATAGCCGCCTTCTCGCAAATTGTTAAAACCATTTTCAATGAACAGCGAAAAAGTATCGAGCGAACCTTTCTGTTTGCCGAGTATCATTCCGTCTTTTTCAATGTTCGTCGTCTTTGCGCTTTCATAGTGCTTGAGAAAGTAATCTTTTTGTTCAGCCGAATACTTCGCTCCATACGGCGGATTGCCGATGACAATGTCAAACTTGTCGATGCCGAACATCCACCGGGAATCGAAATACTCCGCCGCCTTCGTGTCCGAATGATTCCATCGGCATAGAGCCTCGATGTGCTTACTCTCGCTCAGCTCCGCTAACTCTTTTTCCAATTTTTCTATTCTGGATTTTATCTTGTTCTTTTCCGAATCATGAGATTCCCGAAAATGCTCCTTCTGCAATTCTATCAGTTGGTTAAACTCTTTCACATGTTCGTGAAAAAAGAGTTCCTGACCATTGATACCCATCAACGTGTTAGCAACGACAAATTTATAGTCCAGATTCGGCAACGGTGTGATGCCGAAATTTTGCGCATTTGGATTGGGTATAATCTCTTGCAGCAATGATAAGAAAAGACGTAAAGTGGAAATTTGTACCGCCATCGGTTGAATGTCCACTCCGTAAATTACATTGCGCAGGATTTCTAACTTCTTTGTATAACGTTCTGATTGAGTTAACGTTTTATCGGGATCAATCCGTTTCATGATGGCGTTCATCACGCCGCAAGGAAATGCTCCGCTACCGCAAGCCGGATCGAGAATAGTACAACGCAATAACAGGTTTTCATCTACTGAACGTCCAATCGACTCAAGATACGCATCTAACGCCTCGTTGACCATGTAATCAACGATTTCTCTCGGCGTGTAATAACTTCCGGTAATTTTACGTCGGCTTTCCTTGTTGTCCGCTTCAATACATGCCAGCAAACATTCAAACGTTTTGCCGATAAATTCAGGATCAATGTATTCCGAATTGTCCGTTTCGTCAAGTGTGTATCTATAGCCCTTCAAAATGGTAATAAGCCCTTTGACTCCGAATTTACCTCCCAAGGCGTTGATCTTGATCGTTTTCAGACCGGAAAAGAAATACTGATTATTCAAAGCGAAATCATCGCCGGGATGCTCATTGAAGAGTCCGCCATTGAGAAAAGGGATTTTCTTATGAAGATGTTCTTTGATTTTTCCATAATTTCTCATCAATTTTGAGTACTCCAGTTTGTTCCGGTCATTTTGTTGTGTATTCAAACAATGAAAGAAAAGATTGCGCAGAATTGCATTATAGTAACTGTGTTCTTCATTATCTTTAAGGTTCTCATTGACCCAGTTTTCGTCAAAAAGTTCCGCAGGAACGAGTTCTTTTTCTTTGAGAAAGAATATCAACAGAAGCCTTACAATAATTCGCAGTGCATGGTCTGGATCAGGTTCTCTTTCATGTAGTAGTCCCTGATATTGTTCTTCGGTTGCCCAATAGTACCAGTTTCGGAGTTCTTCGTAAAACTTTTCAGAAAGGTCATTGCGTTTATCTTCGTTGATATATTTTTGCTTCAGAAAATCGAGCGCATCTTTTACGTCATCGGGAGTGCATCGGAACCATTCTCCTTCGGCGCGTTCGAATCCTCTTTCGACGAGGAGTCGGTGGACATCGTGGTCGGAGATATTTCGTTTGCCTGCAAGGGCGGATTGGTCGAACACTTTTTCGTAGTGTTGCCGTGTCGCACCGATTTGTTCTTTGATTCGCCGGTCGGAATTGCCTGCTTGTCCGACTTTTATCAAGCCGGTTTTTGTTGCGTCGTTGGGTAGTGTGTAAGCGTAAATGTTCATGGCGAGGTGTTATAGTATAGTATTGATGTTTTTTGATAGTCCGATTTTTAATGCCGCCATCATACGAACATTTCACAGGAATAAATTGCTTGTGTTTCATCGATTCGTTTCTGCGCGTACTCAATGTATTCGGGATGAATTTCTATACCGATGCAGTTTCTCTTGAGACGTTTTGCGACGACTGCCGTTGTACCAGAACCTAAAAAAGGATCGAGTACAATATCATTTTCTTTCGTGAGAAGTTTAATGATTTCCTGAACAATAAATTCAGGATACACTGCCGGATGAATGTTGCCCTTAATGGATTCTACCGTGCTTTCGATGACATCACGCTTAATGGAATTGCCGAAAATTTTAATAATGGTAAAACCTTTTGTTTCGATTTGAGTCAAGCGTCCACCGGCTTGACCGCCGTAAGGCAGAGCATGAAGTCCTTTTATTTTCATGCGAAAACTTTCCAGTTTACCCTGTTTGACTTCAGCAATAACCTCTTCTAATTCTTTGCGAGCCAGTTTTTTCTGTTCATCGGACAAGTCGGAATTTTCAATCAACTCATAGTATTTTTTTCCTATGTCGTTCCCGCCGTTTTTCCGGCTTCCATTACAATACTTGTCGCGGTATTCCAAAAATGCGTCCTTGTTAAAATAGTAATCGTTTGATTTGGCAAAGATAAAAAAGGGTTCGGTGGACGAAACCAATTTGCGAGGGTCTTGCTTGGGCGTTGGATTAAGTTTTACCCATGTCAACTCGTTAAGCAATTTTATCGACTTTATTTTTTGCACTTCAAGTGCAAAGCGGTAAGGGACGAGTAGTAAATTGCCGCCGACATACTTATCACCAATGTTAAAAACAATCGTTCCCGTCGGTTTGGTAACCCGAACACACTCTTGAAACACGGAAACAATGTTTTCGATGTACTCCTCGACTGTCTTTTCATTTCCGATACAATCACCGCCGGCATATTCCCGTTGTTGGAAATAGGGCGGACTCGTTAAGACTAAATCGACGGAATCCGAGGGTAAATTGCGCAACTCCTCGCTGCAATTTCCACAAAGTATTAAGTTTTCCGCTCGCAACGCTTTCACTGTCATAACCTCACATTCTAACCTTTTGTTTCAAATTTGCAACAGAGAAAGATTTCCCGATTGCAATGATCGACGAGTGACCGCACCGCTCTGTTGCATGCCGCTTCGGTATTCATCGACAGATAGATGAGCGGTTCGACGTTTTTGCATAGTTCGATGACCGCCTCGTCGGGATCGGAGGGATTTCCTTTGTCGAAAAGTTGTTCGTTTTTATAAATCGGTTCGAGTTTGTCCCGCTTGTAGATGATCACTTCGTCTTTATCGACGAGAGCGATGTAGGGGGCACGCGTTCTCCTTCGATTCGCAGAGCGTGGCAGTAGTAGCAGGCTTGGGCGAGGACTTCGGCACGTTTGCCTTCGCGGGTGCTCATGTCGGCATCGTGTTTGAATTCGATTGAGATATTTTCGTGCAGGTAGTCGATTTGTAGGAATTCTAATCGTCCGATGGGCAGTTCGGCGAGGATGGCTTGGCGCACATCGGCTTCGCTCTGGGCGTTTTGCAACGTGTGGAACGTGTCTTGCGGAATGGGAAGTAATGAGTCGGTCATTGGGAGACATTATATCATAAACGGCGGCTAAATCAAAAATACAAAGAACGCATCGCCCCGACGACTTCACGAACAAAACTCAAACCGCCGCCATTGCGCCATATCTTCCGAATATTCCGCCGCATCGAAAAGATACCAACCCTCAGAACGCTTTTGCAAAATCCCTCCAGAGAGTTGACCACCGTGCTGTTGATCTTTTATGTACTTTTGCAACGCGTCGCTTTTCACACCCGCCTCACTCTGCGCCGCCGTGAAACCGCCCTTCGTGTCGTAAATCCCTACACTGCCGTCCCGCCAACGAACAATATAATCAGGATAAAACGCACGCCAAACCGGCAACGCCGTTTCCGGCGCATTGATCTCATACGCTATCGCAAAATACTTACACGACTTCTCACCATTCTTGTACCACCACTCCACTGCGTCCGAAGCATCAATCCTCTTTTCAAACTCCCTTTCCGTTTCAGGACGATCTTTACGCAAATAACATCGACCGTAAGCATATTTATCGGCTTGAAAATGTTCATAGTTTTCACCGAAATCATCAGCCGCCGGTAACGAAAAATCAAATGAAGTACGCTGCCGCTTCGATTGTATCTCCTCATGCCGAACCGCCGCATACTTGTCCTTCGCAGCCTCGATACATTCCATAAAAAACTCCTGATTGACCGCCGAACACGCTATCATCCGCAGAACCTCTGCCCAACGGTGATGCTCATAACCCAAATGCTCAAACCAACGGTAAATGCCCTGCTTAATCTTCGGGTAAGAACGAGAAGGTGCATAAGGCAAAGACCAAAGACGTGACAAGTAATCAAACTCACGCTGAATGTTTTTCGCCGAAACGGTCAGCAACACCTTTTCGACAAAAGCATTCTCCATTTCCTCCGCAATCTTGTCGATATTTTGCAACACAAGATTCGACACCACCGGCTGCTTCAATTTCTCCGAATCCCATTCCAGTAACTTCTTTTCCTTGACCTTTTGCAACGTACCGTGCTGCCACCATTCCGCTTCGGTAATGCCGAATCGGTCATCCAACACTTCGATGAGAACATCTTCAAACTTCTGCATCAGATCGCCGTAATCGGTTCGGTGCAAAAAGACGCTCGGCAACGTGACATTTTCAATCCCCTTTTTCAACCTCGCCGGTTTGTTCTTGAAAAAGTCCAAAGACTCCTTCTCTTCCCTCACGGCAAGCGTCGAAATGTTCGTGTAAATAAACGCCCTATTCAAATCCGGCTCGTCATAATGCACCGCCTCCGGCATCCGCAATATCCGACCGACCGTTTGAATCTCAAACGTAATCGATCCCATCGGACGCAGCATCACCATGATTTGCGCACGCGGACAATCCCAGCCCGTCGCAATCGCCGTCTTAAATATCAACACCTCCACCGGATTGTCATTGCGCTCAATACCGATCAACGCGTCCGACTTTTCCTCCGAAAGCCAAACAGCCAACTTGCCGTTTTCGTAAGTGATATTCTTTTCGGCAAGGAACGTTTCGACATCCGTCTTCACCTGATTATCGAGATCATTCATCGACTTACTGTTATTCGGCAACTGAACCAGCATCAGCGGATTCACCGCAATTCCAGCCTCTTGATAGATTCGCAAAAGAGCGTTTCGCCTTGCCAATGCCGCCGTCAAAACGACATCGTCGGCACTCCCCGAAAAGTCCGTGTACTGCTCCACAGATGCATTGATCACCGTCTCCTGCTTAATCAACCCTTCGGCAATGACATCTTCAAACTGTACTTTTACATAACCGGCTTTCTTGTCAACGATATCTTCGGGAGGAATGACCGTTTGCGGCGTTGCGGAAACCTCAAAAGTAACAAGCGGACGAATCTCCTCGTCGACCAACCGCCGGGCATTATTTTGGGCGTTGACACTATGCAAGTGTGCCTCGTCAATGATCAACACGATGTGCCGACCTGACTCGCGTGTCTTTGTCAACACATCGGGAATACTGCGTCCGTCTTCCCGGTCGCGGACGTAAACGTTTGTCCACTCGCCGGTACGCTTGTCCGTGTTCGTGAGTTGTTCCCAATTCGTGAAAAGAATACTGTTCGCCGGCAGCGCATCGGCTGACATCTCTTCAATCGTTATGAGGGAATAGATCGAATGATGCAGATACGAATCAAGTTTGGTTTTACTCTGAAGATGCAGTTTTCGCGGGGCGATCCAGATGAAGACGTAACCGTTTTCGTTGCCTAAATCTTCGTGAGTTAACCGTTTCAGAAATTCCGCCATCATGATTGTTTTGCCGGAGCCTGTCGGGGCTTTCAGTACGCAGACGGAACTTGCCGACCGACGGAATAACCCCCGGGCTGATAGAACCAACTTGTCGACCGCATGATGTTGAAAATTTTTAAGTTGCATCTTTCTTTATTTGTCCACGAAAAGCACGAAAGTCTGTTCGTGCTTTTTTGTTCGTGCTTTTCGTGTCTTTCGTGGACACTATTTCCCCCGAAACAATCTCCGATAGACTTGCAGTATTCTTTCCGGTAGGGGTTCGACTCTCCAGTTCGGCGCATCGAAATCGCCGTCGTAACTATCGTCGCCCAACGTAAAAATGTAAATCGCCACAGGCAAACCATTGACAACAGCCGCTATCTTGCTCTTCGCCGCTTCAATCGCCGACGTATCGTAAATCACCGCCGTATATTTCGTCCTCGCCACATTCGTATAAATCTCGAACTGCCGACGACGAGGATTCACTTTACGTTCCACCAAAGTAAAAGTATTCTCCCTTATCTTGAGCATATCCGTGGAGCGGTCGACCATCTCGTACCGCACAGCATCGGTCACGCCTTCTTCTTTATCCTTCTCTACGAACTCTGTCTGAAAGTAGCGCACCTCCGCGGGGATGCCCTCTTTATCAGCATAACCTTCGATGACTTTTTTGATTCTCGGATAGGTAACATTCTCTGCGATGCCGTTTTCGTTATTGGTGCAGAGGATAAACTGCCGATGTCCGCCGTCCGATGCGTTCAACTCCAACACCGCATGTCCCGTCGTGCCGCTGCCAGCGAAAAAATCGAGAATGACAGAAGGCTGTGAAACGACACCCTGCCCCAATGACTTAAGACAAGGACGAGGACAAGTAATTTTCAATATGTCGAGAACAGCGTATAACGATTTTGGATACGGAAAATCATTGTTTCCAATTATTTCTTTTAGGAGATTCGTGCCATTGAATTCTGATTGATATTTTTTATCAGTCCATACATTCTTCAGAATTTGCTGTTCATACAGTTTTCGATATATCTGTATTTTTCCATTTTCACGTTTAGCAACGAACCATCCTAATAGGACTTTTTCGTCGAAAGTTTCTGGTAAGTTTATCCAAGTCGCTTCTTTTCCTGTCGAGGCAATGGGATAGACTTCATGAAACCCTGACTTCTTTCGTCGGGTTATCTCCAACAAATCATCGCTTACATATATGGGATACCAAAATTTTGGTTTGTTCTCTCGCAGGGTTTCTGTTCTAGAACGCATAAAAGGTTCCAATCTGTATTTTCGCCCATCTATTTCAGTTAGGTCAAAACTTGCTTTGATGTCTTCGTCGATTGCAATTTCATTGAATGCCGCATTGTTAGCATTCTTTGCATACACCAGCATATACTCACTGTTCGCCGAAAACCATCTTGTAAAATTTCTTCCTTTCGGATTATGTAATACTGTTACAATACCAAGACGATTATTTTCGCCAAATATGTCGTTAAGCAATAATCCTAACGTACAAAGTTCGTTTGCATCAATAGTACAAATTAGAAATCCTGTTTCTTTCAATAGATTTTTTGCCAACACCAGCCGTTTTTCCATAAACGACAGCCATTTACTGTGTCGATATGCGTCATCCTTTTCAACGTAATCGTTATTGTACATCCAATCTTTTGCGCCAGTATTATACGGTGGGTCGATGTATATGACATCGACTTTTCCGGGGTGAGTGTAGTTTAGTACGGAGAGTGAGTGGTAGTTGTCTCCTTCGATGATGAGGTGCGTCGGCAGGTTGCTTCCGTCGTCGGGGAGGAGGGAGGGGTGAGGGGGAAGGGACGAGGGGTGTGTCTTTTGGCAAGGGGGCATGCCCCCTTGTTTCTCCCCCCTAGTCCCTCGCCCCTCATCCCTCACCCCTAATCCCTTCCTCGGGATATGCCTTTCCACGACTTCTTTCAACACGGGCAGTTTTTCTTCGCAGAGTTCTGCGACTTCTTCGGGTTTGTCTTCCCAGACGAGTCCGAATTTTCGGCGTTGGGAGAGGTCTTTTACGAGAGCGATGAGTTCTTCTCGTGAGAGGTTTTCCAAAGAGCCGGTAACTGTGTTACCGCTGTTGCCGTTTTTGCCATTCTTCTTCATGGAGGAGAGTGTAACAGATGTGAGGGGATTTGTCAACAGATTGTACAGATTGGATTGAAGAAAATAATCTGTAAAATCTGTATAATCTGTTGATAAAACTTCCGATTGCGGCTCTGTTTACGTTTGCTATAATAGACCCGAATGACTCAATACCTCGAAGCCCTCTCCGGCAACGTCACGCCGGAAATGATCGCCGTCGCACAATCGGAATTTCTCGAACCGGAATTCGTCCGAAAAGAAATCGCCGAAGGACGACTCGTCATCCCTGCCAATAAAGTCCATCTACAAAAGAACTTACAGCCCATCGGCATCGGCATCGCTCTACGCACAAAAATCAATGCCAACCTCGGACACTCCGCTCTCGGCAACGTTTCTGTTATAATGACAACATGCGAAAAGACGGCGTTGTCATCAAACCAACGAGTGATTTGTTTATCGCGGCACTGTATTCCGCGCCGGAGAATGAACCGATTCTGCGTTCGTTGCTCAACGGTGTCATGACCGACATCGGACAACCCGCCATCGTAAAGGCAACGGTACAGAATCCCTTCAACATATTGGAAACTCCCATCGACAAGCGAATCACGTTGGACGTTCGGGTTGTCGATGAATTGAAAGCAATGTACAATATAGAAGTCCAGACACACTCGCATAAGGGATTTTTTGACCGGATGCTCTACTACTGGGCAAAAACGTATGCTTCGCGTCTAAGGCGGGGCGAAAAGTACCGAAGACTTCGACCGGTACGGAGCATCGTGATCACGGAATTTTCGGTGTTCCGAAAGTTGAAAGAGTTGCATACAGTATTTGAAATTCGTTCGCGAGAAAATCCGGCGGTGTTGCTGTCGGAACATTTTCAGATGCACGTTTTGCGTTTGGGTGACTGGCAGCGTAACAACCCGTCGGGATTGAATTCGCTTTGTGTTGGTTTACAGCGTTGGATGCAATTTTGGGGTTTAGGTTTAACAACGGAGGAAGGCAAGATGAGTGCGATGTTACAAGATGCTCCTGAAGTTTTGGCGGCATACGAAAAATTCAAGCGGTTTTCTGCTGATCCGGTGATGCGGGAAAAGGCAAGGGTACGGCGGCGGTTTATAGAAGAGCAACAAATGATTCTTTCCGACGCATGGGAGGAAGGTAAGGCAGAAGGCAAGGTAGAAGGCAAGGTAGAAGGCAAGGCAGAAGGCAAAGCGGAAGGTAAGGCGGAAGGTAAGGCGGAGGAAAAGAGAGCAACTGCGCACAATCTGGGGCTTATCTCCGGCAGATATTGCGTGCGCAACCGGCTTGCCATTATCGGAAATCGAGACAATGCTACACAAGGTAAAATGAGTATGAATCTACTGCCAATGTAGAAGTTACGTTTTTTCCTTTGCACTCCTTGCGTTCTTTGCGGTTAAATTCTTTTTTGAACGCAAATGGCATTTCCATGACATTTATGCTACAATAAAGCGTACCATGACTGAACCTGACCGTCCTCGCACCACATTTCATGCATTCTGTTCTCTGGTTTTGCCCGGCTTGGGACAACTGCTCCAAAAGCGTCCCGCGGAGGCGGTCGGATTCTTCCTACTGTTCCTGATGAGCGGATTCCTGCCGGTACTCATTGTCAGTCTGCTCTTTAGGGATCGCTTTTCGCACGCATCGATACAGATGCACCTCCTCCACATGGTTCTCTTTGGAGGACTCTTTTTCCTCTTCGTCGCCGCAATCACCTGGGCGGTCGTCGATGCCGCTCGAGGACAAAATGAAAAAACAGAAGAAAAGAAAGAAGAACCGAGCAAAAAACAGAGAAAACCCGCCCACCATAAGATTATTGACATTCTTGTCGGCATCGCCATCAGCGGTCTGTTGATTGCCTTTTTGTTGCCAGGTGTTCCTTCGGCACGCGAAGCGGCAAGACGCATGCAATGTAGCAACAACATGAAACAAATCGTACAAGCCTTTCACCATTATTACGACGAGTATGGTCATTTTCCGCCTGCTTATACTGTTGACGATGAAGGCAAACCTCTGCACAGTTGGCGAGTGTTGATTCTGCCCTATATTGATGTGGCTGGACGCGAATACCTGTGCGAAAACATCCGATTGGACGAACCGTGGGACAGCGAGCATAATCAGCAGTTTCATTCGAAGGCACCTTCTATTTTCTGCTGTCCGAGTGTTATCCCCCG
>Ga0099364_10010421_pt1 | contig 12781 bp, 11 predicted proteins | sample TergutTh196P3_FD_73070 | JGI IMG/M metagenome (GOLD analysis project Ga0099364, IMG submission 73070) | Microcerotermes parvus P3 segment gut microbial communities from Pointe-Noire, Republic of the Congo - Th196 P3 | ecosystem: Host-associated > Arthropoda: Insects > Digestive system > Gut ... | reverse complement strand
TCATGTAGTGTATGCTTTCCCATAAAAATATCAAGGGGGCACCTGACCGCCAGCTGACTGCCTGACCTAACATCTTGACGTGAGACCGAACCTGACCTCTGGCTCTATCGCCCCGCAAGAACGAAGGCGACGCGATACCGTGCAAGCCGAAAACTTCGCAAGGTAACGATTCTTAAAACCTTCGCAATCCAACTTTTGTATCGCATCGATCCGGCAGTCCTTGCCGAAGAATGCGATGAGATGTTTGCCGCAATTTTTGTATTTACATTGACTTACAGTCTTGAGATGACTCCTCGTTTCGTAAAACTTTTCCAAGAGTTCGCCGAGCGTCAACACACCAACGCCGCCGATGAGGCCATGCTTATCGAAACTCTTGCGGACATTCTCCGGAAGAGATTCGACCTTCCGGAGAACTTCGAGCGGCAGGGGTTCACCCCTCTTGCGGAACGTTTGGATTTCGGATACGATTTTTGCAACCCGATTAGCACTCGCTGAATCAAAACGACGCCCAAGATGAATCGTCCGTTGCTTGCCATGCTGACAGTAGTTAACCTGCCAAGCGCCCTGTGATGTTTTGTATTCCTTCATTGATTGATAGCATTAAAAGATGTTACGTTGATTGTTTAATCGGTTATACATAACAGATACTACAATCCTTTTTACCATATCAGCAAAAAATGTTACGATTCATTGTTATCAACATTGCTTTATTCTGCACTTCCATTGCATTCGCACAAACAAATACCAGCTACATTCAACCACATCCTTTTAGTTCCTTCGCTGATTCATACCAATACAGTATCCAAAAACTCTATGAAAGCCTTCCATTAATCACTAATACACGAAACATACCCGGCACCCGCGCGCTTGCAGAAGCAGAATTGAGAAATAACATTTCAGGCAACATAAACATCACCATGTCCGAGTGGTTTAATAACTTAACACCAATTGGTGCACATACGATAGAAGTGCGACGTGCAAAGACCGGACATTATTTCTGGTGCATTTATGGAAGAGTGCAATTTTTTTACAACAATGTTAACACACGAGACGCACCTGTTAGAACAGTCCGAAATTACTGTCTTATTTTACATTTCAAGCCCGGAAACGCCAAAGCTAACATTGATTTTTTTACTATATGGCTTGCGCATAAATAACTTTTACAATTATTTTTTCACGGTGTAGTTCCATTCCCCGTGAAAGTCATGTTGTTTTAGTTTAACACTTTCCAGTTCAGCATCACTGACTTCTATTCCTTTTTCATATACGTTCGTGTCCACCGCCGACTTGACAAACAATCCTTTTCTCGTCGATGTATTGTTGATTAAGTTGACTACTGTTACCAAGTCATAGAGTGGCTTGCCACGCCAATTCTGGGTAATGAACGAAAACAAACGATGTTCTATCTTGTTCCACTTGCTCGTCCCCGGTGGGAAATGGCAGACCGTTATATTCAACCCCATAAATGTCGCTAACTTCTGTAACTCTGTCTTCCATAATCTCAATCTGTAACCATTACTACCGCCTGCATCTGCTGTTATCAATAAACGTGTTGCATGAGGAAAACGACAACAGCCCATACGAGTCCACCAGCGACGAATACTGTTTGCTGCAAATTGAGCCGTATCACGAGTAATACCGACATTCACCCAGCCCTCATTACGACCAATATCATACACGCCGTAGGGAATTGCCTTGCCGAGTTCTTTGTTGGGAAAGTCATGGGTATTCGTTTCAAGTGGTGTTCCTTTGGGGTGCCATTCACGCCCTGCGTTGCTGTAATTACCGAGGTTTTCCTTCTTTTTTGTATCAACTGAAATGACGGGTTGACCCGCATGAAGGAATCGTTTCACCTGATCATTGATATACAAAAACTGATCATTTCTGTCAGGGTGATCTTCGCCTTCACGAGTTTTTTTATTGCCTTGCAAGCTATATTCCAATTCGTGAAGTAAAAAACGTACTGCCGAAGGTCCGACTTCATATCCTTGATGGTTGAGTTCAGTAGCAAGTAGTCTTGTACTTTTACACGTCCATCGCAAGGGCGATTCTGGATCGCCACGCACAACAGGATCAATGAGTGTATCCAACGCTTCAGGAATGTCAGGATAATGTTCTGTCAGTTTTTTTCGACCACCGCCGGAGAGCCGAGATTGCATCGGTGTCAATTCGACTTCTCTCTCCAATTCTTCGATGCCTTTGTGAATCGTTGGTCTGGAAATGCCTGTTGCTTTTTGCACAACACTGACACCACCCCAACCAAGTTGGCGTGCTTCGGCGGCACACCAAAGCCGCCGAGTACGCTCAGTAAATGAGGGAGACAGAAGCCGATATTTTTCTCTGATGCTACGAATGATTGCGTCCTTGCTCATGCCACATCATAACATGTCCCCGAGAAAAATCCAATAGAAATCTGTAAATGTTATTTATGCGCAAACCCTTAGAGGGGCGTCGACGTAAACGCTTTATACCTCCGCCGGCGGGATGGCTTTTCCCAAAGAATTGGACATTGGATTATTCTATCAAGCCGCGAGGAAAGATCATCTTCATTCGTCGGTCAACGGACGATGAGTATGTCGAGGCGATGGGACATTGGTGGAAAGTCTGGGGAGCGGGTGCACATAAATTAGTGCGTGCGGAAGTCGATCTGACGAAAAACAAAATTTCGTTCTATCGACTACGCAGAAGGGAGTCAAAATTACAAGAGTTACTGGCAACAGCAGTGTACAAAATGCCAAATAGAAAATTCAATGAGTAAGGAGAAAAACGATTACGCAGCAACTCCAGATGTCAAAAAAATCAGACTTCGCTGTCCCACCTGACGGTGAGACTTGCCCTTTTAAGCATTAGGCGGCGTCAGTCCCCGAGGCCCGCTTACGCATACCGCATCACCGGCTATTTCACGTCGCACGATTCACAATCCAATCACCCAAAGACGGAAACATTTGCGAAAGAGCGAACAAAATACGAGCCCGGCCCGGGACAATGAGTTCCGGTTTACGCCGTTCGCAATACAGTAAAATCTTCCGAGCAAGATGGTTTGGGTCAATGCGTCCAACCTTGATGCCCGCTCCGGGACGCCGAGCGGACTCGGGAATGTTTTCTATCCCTTCCAAGGGGTAAAGCCTAACGTTATCACGTTTTATTGGGCCGGGGCAAACGAGCAAGGTATGCAATCCTTGCGGGCCGAGTTCCAAACGAAGTTGCTGCGAATAGGCGGCGACGGCAAACTTGGAAACAGGATAGGCTCCGACATATTTTGCTGCGCTTTTAGCGGCCAGAGAACCGATGTTAACGATATGTCCTTTCTGTTGCAAAAGCATCGGTATTGCTGCTTGGGTACATCGGATTGTCCCTAAAACATTGAGAGCAAAGAGTGCTTGAAACTGTTCCGGCGTGGTATCCGAGACGGTTCCTCGCATTGACCGGCCTGCGTTATTGACAAGCACGTCGAGTCTGTCAAAATGCTGTTTGACCGTTACGAAGATTCGGTCGACGTCTTGTTGTTGTGTAATATCGGCGTGTAGCGGCAGAGTTTCGTTTCCTATTTCTTCGGCGGCTTTTTCAACGGCCTCTTTTTCGAGGGCGGCGAGTGCGAGTTTTGCACCGGCCTGATGGAAGGTTTCGGCGATGATTCGTCCGAGTCCGCTTGCCCCGCCAGTTACCAATACGACTTTGCCTTGCCAATAGGTTGATACCATACGGAAATTATACCAAAAAGGGAGCAGGCGGGGCGTGTTCGTTCCGCTCGCTTTATGCCAAAACTCTTGCAAGATTTTATACCTCCCCGCCATACCCTCTTGCCATAAAAACCAACGAATATGATAAAATAGCCGCAACAATTGAACGGACGCACAGCCCATGATACGAATCTACAATATACGAATCTACAATACGCTCACGAAAACCAAGGAGGACTTCAAGCCCGTCGAACCTGGAAAGGTCAGCATATACCTCTGCGGCCCCACTGTCTATAAACCTTCGCACATCGGACACATGGTTGGTCCCGTTATATTCGATGCCGTCAAACGCTATCTGACTTACAGCGGCTACGAAGTAAAGTTCATCATCAACATCACCGACGTGGACGACAAACTCATTGCAGAATCAAAGAACCTGAACCGCTCGATGGAGTCGATTGCCGAAGAAATGACCGCCGATTATTTCAGCAATCTTAAAGCGATGGATGTCTATAATTCAGTCGATTCGTTTCCGAAGGTTTCCGATCACATTGGCGATATTATCGGCTTTATACAAGCCCTGCTCGACAAAGGATTCGCCTACGAATCGGAGGGAGATGTTTATTACGATGTCGGTAAGTTTTCGGAGTACGGTAAACTTTCGCACCGTTCGCTTGAACAGATGACGGGTGAAGGCGGGAGCACTGCTTGCAAAAAGCATACGCCGTATGATTTTGCGTTATGGAAGGCGTCGAAGTCGTCTGATGAACCTTCGTGGGATTCTCCGTGGGGACGTGGGCGCCCCGGCTGGCATATCGAGTGTTCGGCGATGAGTCGTGAACTGTTGGGGGAGACTTTCGACATCCACGGCGGCGGACTCGATCTTGTCTTTCCGCATCACGAAAACGAAGTTGCCCAAAGCGAAGCCCGACACGGTAAACCGATGTGCAACTATTGGATGCACAACGGTTTGATGCAGGCATCGAGCGAGGTGGGCAAACTCGGCGGAAGGAAAACCGAAACAAAAGCCGGAATGGAGCGCAGCGCAATAACGGACAATTTAACCGGTACTCCGGCTCCTGAACTCGCCGCCCAGGAACTCGGCAAGATAAGCAAATCAAAGGGTTCCAACGCTTTCAGCGACATGCTAAAGCAGGTCGCCCCGGAAACGATCCGATTCTTTTTGCTCTCGACACATTACCGTCGCCCTATTGATTTCAGTATGGAGAGGATCGAAGAAGTCGCCAAGGGGCTTGAATCGTTTTATCGGTTTTTCAAGCGGTACGAAAAAATGAGCGGTAAAGATTTTTACCAAGATGTTCACAGAGCCCGGAGCAGAAGATCCGGAGAAGGGACAAATACCGGTGATTCTACATCGGGTTCAGCGAACGTTGACGCACTCCGTCAAAAGTTTCTCGACTTCATGGACGACGATTTCAACACAGGCGGGGCGATTGGCGTACTGTTCGATTTACTCCGGGAATTGAACAAACTTGCCGACGGTAACAACGTTGCGGAACTCGACTACGGCGTTTTCGTGTTACGGGAATTGACTCGTTCGGTTGGACTGTTCCTTGCTCCGCCGGAGCGTGCCGCAGACGATACGGCGAACGATAAACTGGTCGGCAAATTGATGACGTTGTTGATTGAACTGCGTTCGTCGGCACGGCAAAACAAAGATTTCGCAACGGCGGACAAGATTCGCAAGGATTTAACGGCAATCGGTATCACATTGGAAGACCGGCCCGGCGTAACGGAATGGAGTATGTCGTCCGTTGACACGTTTGCGTAACCGGTGTAACCGGACGGATAATGAAAAAAAAACCAACATTTTTTCCCCAATCGTCCGGTTTCTTTCATTTTATTAGGTATATTCTTTTAACGGGATTCTCCCATCGGGATGTCCTAACCGCCCCACCGGACATGTTTGACATTGTTTCTGTCAATCGGCTCTTTCGCTTTGCCGCCTTGGTGCTGGCCACCTTGGTGCTGGCTGCTGCCCTCCTTGCGCAGACCGGTTGCCGAACATTGCCGTCGAAATCGTCAACGACGTCTCCAACACCGACGCCTATTTCGATGACTCTCCCGGTGCCCGGCGCCGCAACACCAACATCGCCGGTTCATTCGCTCCAACCGGCTTCGACCGAGCACTACTCTGCATTTCGCCCCATCATTCCGGACGAAATAGCCGTGTACAATCCCGCCGTGTCAACTCCTGCCGAACCTAATCCGACAGTATCAACCCCCATCGTTCCCGCTCCGAAATGCGCTGTTGCCGATCCCCAAACAACCGCATTGCAAACAACCATCAGCGAGTTAAACCGAAAAATTACCGAATTAGAAATGCAGTTGGAAGAAACGAAACGTGAGGCCGGCCCGCTGCCGATTCCCGTTCCGCCGCCGATTCCTTGGGAAGACTTAATGCCTGATATTGCCCCTAAAATGGAGTCGTCCGAACCGTTGCCGACAGAGACGTTACCGACGGAGACGTTGCCGAATGATCATCCGGTACGTCCCTTGCCGATTGTCAACAAACGGGGCGTTCAAGTCTATGGGGACGAGTCACGGAATATCCGGATTGAAATTATCGACAAGGCTCTCTTTGTGCCGAATACTTGGCAGTTGTCGGCGGAGGGCGAAGAGATATTGCGCACGGTAGCCGCAGAGATCAGTGCTTCCGATCCTGATGCTCTCATCGACATTGAGGGGCATACGGACAGTTTGATGAGCGACCCCAACAACAATATGCAGAAGCATGAAATATCGACGGCCAAAACAAGGGCGGTACTCGATTTCTTTGTAGCGTCGCTTCGTTGGGATGCATCTCGAATCAGTACGAGCAGTTTCGGGCGCAACCGTCCTGTTGCGGACAATGGAACTCCCGAAGGCAGGGCGAGAAACAACCGTGTTGAAATTGTTGTCCATTGCGAATAGTGAGAGCCGCCGACTGTGTCGTCGGGTTTAACTTTCGAACCGGCCGTTCCAACCGAGTTTCGACCGTAATGCTTTGTAATAACAATAATCGGGTACGGCAATCGTCTTAAATGTTTGACTCGCTCTGGTAATCCGCACTGAGTCTTCCGGCTCGATGACCGCAACATGATTGCCGTCAACAATCAATTCGGCACGTTGCTGAGTACGCAGTTCCATAAAGCGGTCGGGTGAATCAACCAACGGACGATTGCTCAATGTGTGCGGACTAATCGGCGATATGACGATGGCATCAATATCCTTACGGAGAATAGGCCCGCCGCTCGAAAGACTCATGGCTGTCGAGCCGACCGGTGTGCAAACAATCAAGCCGCTGCAACGGTATGTCGTAACAAGTTGGTGATCGAGCAACAACTCGACTGCGATTACGTGGGCAGCATGCTCTGCATGAAGAACGACTTCATTTAATGCCAAGTGCCAAGAGACCGGCTCTGTTTGTTCTTTGCGAAACAGTCTGCAATGGAGCAAGAGATGTTTGATGACAGGCATCTGCAACAAGTCGGAGCGTTCGAGCAGCGGAATCAGCGCATCGGTACGGATCGTTGAGAGGAAACTTAATGTTCCCAGATGTACGGCAAGTACGGGGATTTGGTTTGTCCCCATCTGGCTGACGGCTCGTAGGATGGAGCCGTCGCCGCCGAAAACGACGGCAAGATCGGCGGAAACGGCGGAAACATCTTTCAGACCGGTAAAATCTTCGGCGAGTATGATTGCACGTCGTGCAATTTCGGGCCGCAGTTTTTCGACCGTTTCTTGCACGCCGGGCTTGTTTCCGTTGCCTAGCAGGATGAGATTCATAGCGTTTCGGACATTATATCATAAACGGTATATCATACACGCCAACGAGGGCCGACGACTTTGTCGGCGTAGTGGACTCGCCGTTCCCCTCACACATTTTCGGGCTTCGGTACAATGTACGGTTCTCGATAGTCCCGAGTCAGCATTTCGTTCGCTGCATCGTTGCCGACGAATACATTGGCCGTCGAGTCATACTGGAGCATCGGCCCCACCGACATCGGCGTCCGTTCAAGGTCAACCCTGTTCGCTGTCAAATGTTCGACTGTGCGGTCAACCGTTGCGTCATCGTCATCAAGACTTTTGATTGCTTTCAACGCCGACTTCAATTCCGGTATCGAGACTCTGTTCTCTTCGCCGAGATAGTACGAGATGTTACCGAAATGACTGACCACGGCGGACAATGCGCCGCCGTAGGCGTCCAGCGTAACCGCCGACGGATCGTTTGCAATGACGGCGTCTAGGAAGTTTCCGAAATGGTTTCCTCCCCCTGTGAATTCTTGGATCAGATTACCTTCGAGGTCGTATGCTGCCGAGTTGCTGTACGTTTGTCCTCCCTCTGTAACGCCTTGTATTCCGAATCCCTTGGTGCCGTAGGCGATTACCCCGACTCGGGTTCCTGCCCGCAATCCTGTCGGGATTCGCAGGTTTTCCGTCGATAATCCTCGGGTTTCAAAGACCATACACTTGTCGCCGTAATCGTATATTGAGACCAATGTGTTGGCGACGTCTCCGGCATCGACGTAGTCGGGGTCGTTCTTTTCAATGTTGTATCCAAGCCGGCCGCCGTATGAGATTACGGCTTGAGGACACGTTTTCACTCCGAGGAACCATCGTGCGATGTCTGTTTGATGTGAACCTTGATTTCCCAGATCGCCGTTGCCGTAGAGCCGTTGCCAATGCCAATCGTAATCGAATCGTGGACGGGTCAGCGGCATAATGGGGGCCGGACCGCTCCACAGATCATAATCAACGCCTTCGGGAACGAGGTATTCGCCCTTCGGTCCGATGGCTCTTCGTTGTTTGTAGCACAAGCCCCGGACGAGTTTCACTTCGCCGATACCGCCGTCGTGTATGAAATTGGCGAGATCGGCCACATTCTTATAGGTTCGTCCCTGTATGCCGATTTGCACGACGCGGTTGTATTTCTTTGCAGCGGCGGCGAGAGCCCAGCCTTCGTGAACATTATGGCTGCCCGGCTTTTCAACGTAAGCGTGTTTACCCGCTTGAACGGCCCAGAGTCCTGAGAGGGCATGCCAATGGTTTGTCGTTGCCGAAGAAACCGCATCGACAGCGTTGTCATCGAGTGCGGTACGGATATCGGCGACGCGTTTTGGTTTGATTCCGCCTTGCATGGCGGCGATGTCGTCGATAAGGGTGTCGGTCAAAGTTCGCGGGTCGGGATCGACGAGATAGAGGACGGCACATCGGTTATCGTCTCGATATCTTCGGATATGTTGTCGGCCTTGTCCTCCGCATCCGATGACGGCGACGCCGATTTTATCGTTGGCGGCAGTTGATTGGGCGGCGGCAGTTGATGAAGTTACGGAGTAGGCGGCTCCGGCGGCTGCGGTGATTCCGAGTAGTGAGTCTTCCAAAAAACGGCGTCGGGAAACGGATCGGGACATCAAGATTTTCCTTTGTATGCTGGGACGTGGATGATACATTGGAGTATAGACAAAAAGAATCATTTTGCAATATAGCGGAGTGTAAAAATTATAGACCCTGCTCGCCGGGTACGGCCTCGTCATCGACTCCGCTGAACCTGATTACCCTCAACTTGACAAACAACCCGCTTCATTTGCAATACCGCTATCGTCGCTCGAACGATGTGTACCGGCAACTGCACTTGAATAACAACGTCATCGATCGGTATCGGTCCCTCTCCAATCGTTTCGACGATTTTACGTTCCGTTTCATTCAATTCGACCGGTTCGACCGGTTTGATTGGCGGCGCTGTCTGCTCCGAGTTTCCGGGGCGTCCTTTCTCAATAGTTTTTTTATTGTTTCGGTCTTTGTTGGCATCAGAAAGTCTCTTGGCTTCTATTCCTATCGCTCCCCCTTCCGGCAAATAAATGCTCAAAGGACAACACCAACAATCCGGTCGGGATTTATCGCAACATTCCCGGCCAAGCCGAACGAGATACTCTTGCATTTTTTGGAACAATTTTACGCCGTGCGGTTCTTCGTCCGGCGACAGTTCACTATGGATTAACTCCTGCATTTTCGTTTCGTTTGTATGCAAGGGAGCGATACCGTGCCGGGTTAAAATCCGGGTGCTAAAGGGATCGACCATATAAATCGGTACCTGCCCGGCATAGAGTAAAATGTTGTCGGCGGTCCCGTGCCCGATACCGGAAATGCTCAACAATTCCCGACGTATTGTATCGGCATCTCGTGCAAAATAGTGTTCTAAATCCCCGCCGCTTTGGTCTTGGATGAGTTGGGCTAATGCTTTGATTCGCGGGGCTTTCTTCGTCTGAAAACCGACGGAGCGAATCAATGTAATCAATTCTTCGTCGGTCAACCGAACGATTTTGTGAAAGTCGAGCAGATCGTTTGCCTGAAATTGCTGTAGGACTTTTGCAACATTATTCCAGGTTGATCCTTGAACGAGTACGGCTCCGAGTATTACTTCGATAGGGTTTTCCGGCCACCAAGGATAATCATCCTTTGCTTCGTAGTATTCTTGGAGGGTGTCAAAAATTTGACGCAGAATGGACATAGCGTTTCATTATAACATAAAAAGCGCAGCCCCAGCCGTATCACCCCGAGGCCCTGCGCTTTCAAACCGTTGTCACCGATTGCTTATTCCGCAAGATATGCTACAATAAGATGCCATATAGTCTGCATGCTATTGTATCACAGGCCGTTTGAACCAAACGACCCACTCCGCTATGTCTCAAGAATTCGCTCAGGATGAATTACGCCAAGTGCTCGTTACCAAACAATTACCGGCTATGCCCCATAGTGCCCTGTCCGTACTCAAATTGGAAAACGATCTCTCCAAAGTTAATATCGATGATCTCGCCCGGCCCATCGAAGCCGATCCCGGTTTGGCTGCCCAGGTATTGAAGTTTCTCAATTCTTCCGCCTTCGGTTTTCAGAGTACCATCTCCAATATCCGGCAAGGCGTCGCTCTCGTTGGAATACGCGTCGTTAAAAATTTCGTTCTGTGGCGAGCCGTATTCAGTTTGATTCCCCGAAGCAAAACCGGAACCTTCGACGTCGGTATGCTTTGGCAAGATTCCCTCCGCCGAGCGATGTTTGCCCGATTCTTACTGCTCGACACAAAAAAAGGAGATGCCGAAATGGCGTTTGCCGGTGCGCTCCTTCAAGATATGGCAATCCCTTTGCTCCTCAATGCGAAGCCGGCCCAGTACGGCCCTTTGCTGGATTCGTTGGCGCGAAGCCGAAACAAACGGCTTTCCGATTTGGAAAAAGAATACTTCGATTGGACTCACGCCGATGCGGCGTTCATCCTCGGACAACATTGGAAGTTGCCGGACATTTTGGTGGACTTAACTTCCAATCATTTGAAAGTTGAGGAGACGTCGGCCGACTTTGCAAAAAATCCTGAAAGAGCGGTGGTTGCGTTGTCGGCGTTGCTCCCGTCGGTCGCGTATGCGGACTGGCCTGACCGGAGTCTGTTCGCCAGTTCTTTTGAGACATGTTTCCCCGGAAGGGCGAAACTCTCAGCGGATTTGTTTGAAAAGGTCGATAGGGAGTTCGACCAATATGCCGCCTTGCTTCAAATTGCGCCGCCGAAACAAACGCTGTTTACGTACATTGACGAATAGGTTGCCGGTCGGGGTGTGTAACTGTGTAACGGTGCAACAAGTTTGCATTCTTGATTCTTTTGCCGTTTCCCTTTACACTGGAGCGTTACGATGTTGTCAGCACCTCACTTTATCGAAATCCTGCGCCGCAGCGGATTGGTCGATTCGGCCAAACTCGACGAAACTTTAACACACATCGAATCCGAATCACCGCCGCTTCAACTCGATGACCCTAACTACATCGCCGAACAGTTCGTTAAACGATACATTCTCACCGCCTGGCAATCCCGACAACTCCTCAAAGGCCGATACAAAGGTTTTTTTCTTCGTCAATACAAGATTCTTGGACACATCGGCTCCGGCGGAATGAGTTCCGTCTATCTTGCCGAACATATTTTGATGCAGCGGCGCGTCGCTATCAAAGTGCTTCCGCGCAAACGTCTCGAAAAAGCAATCTATCTCGAGCGTTTCATTCGAGAAGCCCAAGCGATTGCCGCATTGGATCACCAAAACATCATTAGGGCTTATGATTTCGATCACGAAGGGGACGTTCATTACATCATCATGGAATACTTCCCCGGCGATAATCTGCACACGATAGTCGAGCGCGATAAGACGGTTCCCTTCCCCCGAATCGTTAATATTTTACGTCAAACGGCGGATGCTCTTTCTCATGCACACGCCATCGGAGTCGTACACCGTGATGTAAAGCCGAGTAACATTCTCGTCAATTCTCATGGGGAAGTTAAGGTTCTCGATCTCGGATTGGCCCTGCTCGACGAACAGGTTTACGAAGGCCGAATCACGCATATTCAAGAGGATACAATTCTCGGTACCGCCGATTATCTCGCACCGGAGCAAGCGATTGACAGCCATAAAGTCGATGCCAGAGCGGATATTTACGCCCTTGGCGGCGTGCTTTATTTTTGCTTGACGGGGCATCCTCCCTTTCCCGAAGGGTCGGTTTCTAAACGTCTTTTGGATCATCAACAGAGCGAGCCGGCGGACATTTTGCTTACCCGGCCGGACGCTCCCGAAGACCTCATCGCTCTTTGCAAAAAAATGATGGCGAAGAAGCCGGAAGAACGGCAACAATCGTCCAAAGAGGTTTCGCATGATTTTGCCGATTGGCTTGTGCAACATGGATACGCCTACACCGAAATTGAAGACTTTCATGAACACGGCTCATCAGGGGCAGGGAAGTTTCGCCTTCGGGTTAATGTCGAAAAAATGGGCAAACCCGACTCAATGCAAGAATTGCAAAAACAAAAAGAAGAACAGCAAATTCAACTTGAAGAACAGCCCGACACGATGGTTCTCGAGACATCGGGTGAAAATGTCAATCTTTTTAGTTCAGAGGAAAGTTCGGCCTTGATTTCATTATCCTCTTTATCGGCTCGTTCCTTTCTCCCCCGTCCGACGGCACCGAAAACGGCATCGCTTTTGGAAGCACAGCAAATATCTTCGGTTTTGCCTACGGGTATGCAGCCGGTCGATTGGTATCGTCATATCCCGGTATGGTTTTGGACGTTATTT
>Ga0099364_10010420_pt1 | contig 12782 bp, 11 predicted proteins | sample TergutTh196P3_FD_73070 | JGI IMG/M metagenome (GOLD analysis project Ga0099364, IMG submission 73070) | Microcerotermes parvus P3 segment gut microbial communities from Pointe-Noire, Republic of the Congo - Th196 P3 | ecosystem: Host-associated > Arthropoda: Insects > Digestive system > Gut ... | reverse complement strand
TCCGTCACGTTTTGAGCGTGTGTAAAGCCAATGGAAAAATCAGCATGATCTACACGGGCAGCGCAAACACGGTCAAAGCCTTTTTCGACCAGGGATTTGACTGCGTTGCATGCGGCGTGGACACCATATTCCTGATAGAAGCGTACAAGTCGCTGGTCGCGCAGTTGCGGTAAGTATAAATGGATGGTGTTTGTGATAACTTTCGACATTGTTATTAAAAACGGCAGGATCGTCGACGGCACAGGGAAAAAATCGTACCTGGCGGATATCGGCATAAAGGGAGATAAGATAGCCTTAATCGGTAAAATAGATGCCGATGCGCCGAGTATTGACGCAAGCGGATGTTATGTGACGCCGGGCTTTATTGATCCGCACTCTCACGCCGACGCCTCATTGTTTCTCTATCCCGACTGCGAGAGTTATCTCCGGCAGGGAATCACTACGTTCATCGGAGGTCAATGCGGCGACGCCAACGCTCCGATTTATAATTGGTGGATGAGAAAATACTGGGAATACTGCGTGTGGGATGATATCGACCCTTTCGTGTGGGTTCCGAAGACGGTGCAGCCCGCAGCTCGCGTGGTGGATGTCGTGCGCGAACGATTCGGGTATGATATTCAGTGGCGTTCCCTGTCCGAATACGCAAAAGTCGTGGAAAACCTCGGTTTGGGCTGCAATATGATAATGCTGGCGGGACACAGTCAGATAAGAGCGGATGTGATGTGCGACGATTCCAGACGTCCGGAAGATTCCGAGATGAGAATGATGAAAGCGCATCTCGATGACGCGTTCGCTGCCGGGGCCTGGGGGTTCTCGACAGGACGCGATTATCCGCCAAGTTACTATGCGGATACCGACGAAATAATGGAACTTGCCCGGCACACGCTGGCGCATGACGGCTGTTACTTCACCCACTGGAAGAGAACGGGACATCGCGTCGGCGTCCCAAAGAGACCAAACAAACTTGAAGGCATAGTGGAGGCGCTGGATATTTCCCTCCTTGCCGGGATAAAAACGCAAATATCGCATCTTACGACCGGATACGAAATATATCCGGAGGATTCCCGCATGGACGTTTTAGCTGCGGAACTCACTCTCCTGAAGATCGACGAATACAGGGAACGAGGCGCCGACGCGGCTTTCGACGTTATACCCGGAACAAGCGGCGGCATAGCCATAAACCCGTACCTTGCCTCGCTCCTTATGCCTTGGGTGAAGCAATCAGGCTCACTTGGCCAATTCGTGACAAATTTGAAGGCAAGAGATTACAGGGCGTCAATTATATCGACGCTCGGCGGCGGCGGGTGGTATGCGATAAATCCTATCGTCAATCCGTCGTGGGATAAAAAGATATTCATAATCGTCGGCCCCGACGGGACAATGGGAAGAAGCATACGGGAAATAGCCGATGAACGAAGGATGGATGCTCTGGAAGCCATGGTGGATATTTTAATGGAAGCTCCGCGAACTATGATTGAGAAACGGGATAAATCCGAGGAGGAAATCCGCGCTCTGCTGAATCATCCCATGTGTTTCGTTTGCACCGACACGTATGCATTCGACATTCGAGGCCCGTACGGAAATGACGCGGAGCTGCCCGAGATACTCCCGCATCCCCACACGTATTGCGCTTTCCCAAAGTACATACTGGATTGTTGCGGGCGTGAACCCATAGAAACGACGGTTCGCAGGATAACGGGCGCTCCGTCCGAGTTCATGGGAATAAGAGGAAGAGGGACGATAAAAGAGGGTTGGAGCGCCGACTTGGTCATTTTCAATGTGAAAGAGCTTGCAACGAACGAGAGTTATATTGAGCCCCGCGCCTGGCCCGGCGGAGTACGATTTGTCATTGTAAACGGCGAGCCGGTTGTTACGCCCGATGGTTTCACCGGTAAGAGAGCCGGTATGATACTGAAAAAATAAACGTCAGGAGTGAAAAGATGGCGAAAATGTACGTAATTGACGGCTGCACATTTACCGAAGGAGAGTTCATAGGCCTCAGCAAAAGAGTCATGGAATCCTCGCTCTCCGCATTTTTTCTTACGCTGCCGGGTTCAAACGGGTCTTTTTCGGAATGCGCCGAAAAAGTCGGTCGTATATATAATATGGCCGACGATCCGGCAAACGGTATTGTGGTCGCCCGTACTGCGGAAGACGTCAGAAAAGCCGGAAAGCAAGGGAAAAAGGCGCTTATCATGACATTTCAGGATCCGCATCCGATAGGAAACTCCCTTGATCTTCTCAGGGCAATGTACGAACTCGGCCTTCGAGTGATGCAACTGACTTACAACAACAGCAATTACCTGGGAACAGGCTGCACGGAATCGCGAGACGGCGGGCTCACTGATCTTGGAAAAGCAGCGCTTCAAAAAATGAAAGAGCTTGGCATAGTGGCGGATTTGTCCCATTGCGGACATAGAACCACCAAAGAGGCGCTTGAACTGAGCGAGCGCCCGGTAGTGATATCCCACGCCTGTCCCCTCGCCCTCACCGACAACCCGCGCAACAAAACCGACGAGGAAATAAAGCTATTGGGAAAGAATGGGGGAGTGATAGGGCTGTCCTTTTGGGGCCCTCTCTGCTGGAAGAACGATCCCAAAGGACAACCTGCGCTGGCGGACTTCGTCGATCATATCGACTACGTCGTGAATTTGACAGGCATAGACCATGTGGGTTTTGGCGGAGACACTAAGCTGGATGACACGAAGGATATCCAGGGAACAGTCACACAGAGCGCTCTTTACGCCAAAGTCGTCGCGGATTACAACAAATACGCGGGCGTCGACCCGGAACGCCGTCACGCTATTGGCGTCTCCGGCTCGTGGGAGATAGAGAATGTATTTGCTGAGATGAGCGGCAGGGGATACTCCGAATCCGATATCGCGAAATTCGCGGGAGGTAATTTTCTACGTGTGCTTGATGCCGTATGGAAAAAGTAAACGATATCCTGAGGTAAAGCGGACGAAGGATTGGTTAAGCCGGATGATCCACTGCGGCTCAAATTACGAAAGGAGTTTTAGGGATGATTATTTGTAAAGAATCCGTTGCGCGGGGAGCAAAAAAAATGGTAAGGGTTCACGTAGCCAAGGATATGGGCGTCGATATCGGTATAACCGCCCACGTTCTGGCCGGTAAGGAAGAAGGGCCCACGCTTCTGATCACTTCCATGCTTCATGGGCAAGAGTGGTTTTCGGCGCTGTTTATTCGCGAATTTATGAACCGGCTGGATCTGAATCAACTCAAGGGAACGGTCATAGCCATACCGGTGGCAAACGTTTCCGCTTTTTATACCGACACGCGCGTCATAATGGACAATTCGGACGAGCCCGACGCCAACCGCTCTTTCGACGGTAAATATAACTGCCTGAGCAATACTTTAACCAGGGCTATTGAAGAGGAATTTTTGTCAAAGTCGGATTTTCTCATCGATTATCACGTTAGTTCATGGGGTACTCGTATGGCGGATATCGGGTATGGCTCCGACTATAAAGATGCCGAACTTGTCGAAAAGAGCCGGGGTATGGCGATGGCTTACGGTTTTCCGGTTCTTCACGCAATGAAACTGTTCAAAGGCACCCACAGCAGCCGCACCAGCATGGGTTGTGCCGGCGTAAAATACGGTATCCCCGGTATTGTACCCGAGATAGGGGGTTTGGGCTTTGGCGAAAAAATAGAGGCCGACTGGCTGGATCAAAATGTAAAGGGTATTTTCGGAAATTTGAAATTTTTGGGTATGCTTGATGGAAAGCCCGATTACTGTGAAAAATATATGCAGGTGGCAGGCGACTATTGGCGTGTATCCCCAAAAAACGGCGGTTACATCGAGGTAGTCGTCGAACCGTCCGATCCCTTAACCAGGGTCAGCGAAGGCCAACTGCTCGCCAGGCTTATTGATCCTGAAACGTTCTGCGTGTTGGAGGAGATCAAAAGCCCGGGCGACGGCTATATCTTTTACGGATGCCGCAATTATATGGCGCGCCCCGGCGGTTGGGTTTTCGGCGTGGTCGGCGCTGAAACGGTTGAATGGGTCACAGGTTCAAAATAGAAAACAAACGATCATGCGGCGGAAACAAAGGACTTGGCGCGTCGCTTGACAATGGGAATGCATTACATATAGACTAAGGCGCGCGATTGTTTGCCGCGTTTGCTTCTCGCGTTTATATTTGCCAGGAAAGGAGAGTGCCGGCCGGCTGATGTTTTTTCTTTAAGAAAGCATTTTTGCGCCCGTGTTCATTTCGTAAATGTCATTACTTGATTTTACTGGAAAGGAATGTTAGTTCATGAAAAGAATTTTAACTATGCTGCTCAGCATAACATTGGCCTTCACCATTGTCGCGTGTTCAGGGATTTCGCCTGCTCCGGCCGCCGAATACAGGGACACGATCATATACGCTCATAACACCGACGTCAGAGAACTAGATCCGCAAAGGCAGAATGATACCGCCTCGGAACAGGTCGTGAAAATGATTTATAACACGCTGCTTGATTTTGACGACGACGGCACGCCGGTAGGGGATCTTGCCGAAAGCTGGGAAGTTTCCGATGACAGCCTGACGTGGACATTCCACCTGAAAAGGGGCGTTAGATTCCACAGCGGAAAAGAAATGACGGCCAACGACGTCAAGGCCACCTATGAGAGAGCGTTGTACGCGCAAGGCGCCGCTCTTCGCACGACTGAAGTAATAAGAATGTTTACGAAGATAGAGGTTCCCGATCCTTATACGGTGGTCATTACGACAGACGAACCTTACGGCCCCATGGAAGCCTTGATGTGCAACATGTTCCTCGGCATAATGTGTTCCGATACGCTTGAGGAATACGGTCTTGATATATCCCAGATACCGGAAGCCGCTAACGGAACGGGACCTTATAGGCTTGCTTCCTGGGTCAAGGACTCGCAAATAGTGCTGGAAAGATTTGATGACTATTTCGGTGAGAGAGCGAGAACCCAAACCATTATTTACCAGGTAATTCCCGAGGCTGCGGCAAGGGTTATGGCTTTGGAAAGCGGCGAGGTCGACAGCATAGGCGTCATTAACGCCGACGACCTGCCTCTTCTTGAGAGTAACCCGGATATAACGGTTATCAGAGGAGAAGGCATCGGCCAGAGGCTGTTCAGGTTTGGCTGCAACGACCCCATAATGGCTGACACGAAAGTAAGGCAAGCGATCAATATCGCGTTGGATCGGCAAATAATAATCGACTCCATGTTTAACGGCGTGGCCTATCCGGTTACATCCGCGCTTGCTCCCGCTACATGGGGTTACCACAACTGGGGAGTCATCGAACAAGATCTGGAAAAAGCCAGGGCATTACTGGCTGAGGCAGGGTATCCCGACGGCTTTGAAACGAAAATCGTAACCACTGAAAGGTACGCAAAAGGAGTGCAGTTGGCCGAGGTCTTAGCCGCGCAGCTCTCCGAGATAGGGATTAAAGCCGAAATAGAGGTGATGGAGTGGAGCGCCATCTCAGCCGCTTGGAACGGTCTTACCGCCGAAGAATTCGATCAGCCGATATTCATTATGGGAGCAGGGCCTTCAATGCGCGACGCTGACGGTGGCTTAAGAGGCTTGTACACCACCACGGAAAGATATAACGACAGAAACTACGGATTCTATTCCAATGCCGAAGTGGACGAATTGGTTTTCGCCGGGATGAGAGAAACGGATATGGTAAAACGCGCGGAACTTTACAAAAGGGCGCAGGAAATCCTTTATCTGGAAGACCCGGCGGGAGTGTGGCTGTTTAACAACTACAACATGGTAGCGTTTTCAAACAAGCTTGAAGACATTCAACTCACCGGTATTGGAAACGTTCTGTTCAAACGGGCGGCAATGAGAAGATAAAAAGCGTCCGGGCAAAAAGATATTCCTCGCGCCGGCCGATTTTCGTTCGGAACGATTGGATGGAGTCGCAATCAAAACGATTCAGAGTTTTGATTGCGATCCTCTATTATGTGTCCTTTTAATTATATTGCCGCTCGCACGGAAACCCGCCGCAGCTTACAGCGGATATAGCCGGAAAAGAGGACTGCCGCAATGTTATTTTATTCGATAAAAAGAATATTACATCTTATTCCTGTTTCGCTGGCGATATCAATTTTGGTGTTCTCCATGATGCACATGATACCCGGCGATCCTGTGGTGAATATGCTTGGCATAGAAGCAAGCAGGGATGCCGTTGAAGCCGAACGCGAACGTTTGGGGCTTAATTTGCCCTTGCATCAGCAATATTTCCGTTTTATCGGAAATGTGTTGAGGGGAGATTTGGGAACGTCTATTTTTTCGAAAGACCCGGTGGCAAGGGAAATATGGAGAAGATACCCCGCAACGTTCAGGCTGGCGTTGGGCGGGACTGTTTTCGCCACGGTGTTCGGGGTGATTATAGGGATTATTTGCGCCGTGAAACGAAGTACGATGATCGACAGCTCATTGTCGGTGATAGCCTTAATGGCCGTATCCACGCCCTCGTTTTTCCTGGCGCTTCTGATGATAATGCTTTTCACTTCTAAATTGGGGTGGTTTCCAAGCGTAGGTTTAAGAACGCCTCTTCACTATGTGCTGCCCATCCTGACATTGGGCATGCAATCGGTGGGGCAGGTGGCGCGGACAACCCGATCCGCGATGCTGGATGTGCTGACCGAGGATTATATTCGCACATCCCGGTCGAGAGGCATCCCTGAAGTGGTTGTAATATATTATCATGCGTTGAAAAATGCCATGATCCCGGTTTTGACAATTATCGGTCTTCGATTTGGGGGGCTTTTGGCAGGATCTACGTTGGTCGAGACGGTTTTTGCTATACCCGGAATTGGAAGATATTTAATCGATGGCGTCTTGAAAAGGGATTTTCCCGTAGTTCAGGGAACGGTTATGGTGCTGGCATTGACGTTCGTGTTGGTCAATATGATAGTTGATCTTCTGTATGCGGCTGTAGATCCGAGAATCAAATATGAATAATAAAGGAGACTGAGGCCGCCGTGAACTCTCTGTTTTTTAAAAGATTTTTTAAAAATAAGGTTACAATAGCGGGCAGCGCTATTCTCCTTATTTTTTTCGCCGCTGCCCTTATAGGCCCAAGCCTTTGCAGGCACGATCCTAATCAAATCAATCTGCTTAATGTTTACAAGCTTCCCAGCGCAAACCATATTTTGGGCACGGATAATTTAGGTCGCGATATGTTTGCGAGAATTGTGGCGGGAGCCCGCATTTCTCTTTTGGTAAGCTTTCTTGGAACAATCATAGGCTCTTTTATCGGCGCAACGCTTGGAATATTGGCGGGATACTTCGGTCGCGCCATCGACGCCGTTATTTCGCGTTTCGTCGATTTACTGCTGGCTTTTCCCGGGCTGCTGCTCGCTATTGCGGTGGTGGCTGTTTTGGGCAACGGTATTGAGAATACTATTGCCGCGATCGCTTTCTACTCGATACCCTATATTGCCCGTATGGTCAGAGGCATAGTCATGACAATCAAAAATTCGGAATATATACAGGCATGCCGGGTAATGGGCGCATCCGATCTACGCATCATACTGACGCATATCGTGCCTAATTCCATGTCTCAGATCATAGTCAATACCACCTTAAACCTCGGCGCCGCTATTTTAACCGCAGGATCTCTGTCGTTCCTGGGCTTGGGAGTCACGCCCCCTCATGCCGAATGGGGAGCTATGTTAAGTCAAGGCCGTGAGGTGATCCGGCATTTCCCGCCGGCTGCCATTGTGCCGGGCGTTGCAATTACGCTGGTGGTATTAAGCTTTAGTATTGTCGGCGACGGATTGCGGGATGCTCTTGACCCCAAGCTGAAAAACATTTGAGGCACACGTCATGGTGAAAGAACGCTTATTAGATGTGCAAAACCTGGAGATGACTTTTTTTACCGACGAGGGCGCAATTAAAGCTGTGGATGGTTTGAGTTTCGAACTTCACGAAGGAGAGACACTTGCAATTGTAGGCGAATCCGGTTGCGGCAAAACCGTTACGTCTTTGTCATTGTTGCGTCTGATCCCGTACCCTCCCGGTAAAATTACCGGCGGCCGGATATTTTACAGAGATACTGCTTTATTGGAACTAAAAGAAAAGGATATGCGAAAAATACGGGGCAATGCAATCTCCATGATTTTCCAGGAACCAATGACTTCTTTGAATCCCGTTTTCACCGTAGGAAAGCAGATTATGGAATCGTTGCAGTATCATCAGGAAATGACCAAACAGCAAGCTCGTGAGAGGGCTGTCGAAATGATACAACTGGTAGGAATACCCATGCCGGAGAAGTGCATCGCCAACTATCCCCACCAACTGAGCGGCGGTATGCGTCAAAGAGTTATGATTGCCATGGCGCTGGCCTGCAACCCAAGGATACTGATCGCGGACGAACCCACCACCGCGCTGGACGTCACCATTCAAGCGCAAATATTGCGGCTTATGATGGAACTTAAGAAAAAAATCAATACGTCGATCATCCTGATCACGCATGATTTTGGCGTTGTCGCCCAAATCGCCGACAGGGTAATGGTAATGTACGCGGGCGAAGCGGTTGAATATGGCGACGTCAGAAGCATATTCAAAAATCCGCTTCATCCTTATACAAAGGGTTTGCTGCGCTCTCTGCCCAAAATACGCGAGGATCAGGAAAAACTTTATAACATCAAAGGCTCTGTTCCCAGTCCGAAAAACTATCCGGCCGGCTGCCGCTTTTCACCCCGCTGCGAGCAGGCGACGGAGCGATGTATTGCCCAAAAGCCCGACCTGTCAGGCATTAGCGCCGGCAGACAGGTTAGGTGTCGCTTGTACGAGAGTGGGGACGGCATTGGGTAATATCTTGCTGGAAGTTCAGAACTTAAAAATATATTACCCCGTCAAAGTGCAGGGCAAAGGGATATTCAAAGAAAAGAAATTTGTTAAGGCGGTGGACGGGATAAGTTTTACCGTTAATGAAGGTGAAACCTTCGGCCTTGTGGGAGAAAGCGGATGCGGCAAATCCACCACCGGCAAAGCGATCGTAAAGCTGTTGTCTCCTATGGAAGGGAGTATAAAATTCGGCGGGCAAGACCTTTTCAAGCTGCCCTCAAAAGCTGAAAAGGAGTATAAGAAAAAAATACAAATTATTTTTCAGGATCCTTATTCCTCTCTTGACCCGCGTTTTACGGTGGGGCGTATTATAGGAGAGCCTCTTTTGGTGCACGGAATGAACATCCGAAAGGAAAGGAAGGATGTCGTTCTGAAGCTTATGGACGATGTAGGGATGCCTCCGGATTTTTTCGGCCGATATCCTCACGAATTAAGCGGCGGGCAGCGGCAGAGGGTGGGCGTGGCCAGGGCGCTGGCTTTGAGTCCTTCGCTCATTGTATGCGACGAACCGGTTTCTGCGCTGGATGTTTCCATTCAGGCCCAAATTCTGAACCTGATGGAAGAATTGCAGGAGAAATACAAACTTACCTATATTTTCATATCTCACGATCTGAGTGTGGTAAAACATATATGCGACAGGATTGCTGTTATGTATCTTGGAAATATTGTTGAAGTTGCGAATAAGAAGGATTTGTTTATCAATCCCTTGCATCCGTATACAAAAGCGTTGCTGGACTCGGTTCCCGAGCCGGATCCTGAAATAGAAAGCATGGCGGAACCTTTGGAGGGAGATGTGCCGAGTCCGCTTAACCCGCCTCCGGGCTGCTGTTTCCATACGCGATGCCCTCATGCGCGAATGGAGTGCGGCCATAATAAGCCCATAGTGAGAGAATTTGGGAAGAACCATTTTGCAGCCTGTCATATTATTCCAAATCAATATGCGCGTAACGCATATTGATTTGGAAAAAACACAACGCTGCGCGTAATTTAATTTTGAAAGGATATGATGATATGATTCAGACTTTATTATCGCAATTTCCCGTTTCCGAATATGAGGCAAGGCTTGAAAAAGTACTTGCGGGTATGGAAAAAGCAGGAATCGACGCTCTTATACTTACCAGCGACGAAAATACTTATTATTTCACAGGCTTTCGCAGCATTGTATGGGACAGCAAGGTATCCATACTCGGCACGTTGGTTATTACAAAGGACGGCGGTATGGCGTTTGCCACATCACAGGGCGCGGCTAAAACCGCAGCAGGATCGTGTTGTGTTGAAGATATGCGTATTTTTGGCGAAGATGGTTATCCTTCATATACTAAAGCCATTGTTTCGCTTTTGGAAGAAAAAGGCCTCAAAAAAGGGAAAATAGGCTTTGAGTTTGGCGATGGCCAAAAAATACACTTGAATTACAACTTATTGCAGGAGCTTTTCGAAGAACTTAAAAACGCCGAGAGAGTCGAGGCCGCTTCTTTATTGTGGGAAGTGAGATGCGTTAAATCTCCCCTGGAAATCGTAAAATTGCGCGAAGCCTGCGAAATCAATATCAAATCCATACAAAAAGGTTTTGACGGCCTGTACGAGGGAATGACGGAAATGGAGCTGTACGGCCTCATTATGAGCGAATACTATCGCCTTGGGGCTGAAAGAACTCTCCCTATCGGCCTCCGCGCCGGAGAAGATCGTTATTCCCACGTCAATTCCCCTCCGTCCTACCGCCCCATTATGAAAGGCGATATCATTCTGGTGGACGGCGGCCCGGTTTACCACGGGTATTATTCTGATATCATCAGGCAAGCCGTCATAGGCAAGCCCACAGATCTTCAGCAGGAAATGTTTGACGTCGCCAGAGAAGCTTGCTATAAAGGCATTGAAGCTGTGAAGCCCGGCATACCCATTTGCGAGGTCAGCAAAGCCGTCGAGCAATATATGGAAAACAGTAAATTTTCGGAGTATCATACATATGCGAATAAAGGCACATACGGACACAGCATCGGCGTAGGCGTACACGAGTTCCCAATGATCAGCCACAAGTCCGCAATGCCGTTACAGGCCGGCATGACGTTCGCAATTGAGCCGTATTTCTATAAAGAAGGGGTTGGAAGCCTGGGGATCGAAGAAAATATCCTCGTAACCGAAAATGGCTGTGAAATATTAACTCCATCCGATAGTACGCTGATGAGAAGGTGAGTGTTAACGCGGCCAAAGTTTTTTTCGGCTTATATTTTTATCAATTATAACTTATAATATCGCGTATTCATCATTGATTTTTCGCCGTAACTGTTTTATGCTTTGTTTGATTGAGGTGAACTAATCGTGATTAAGCGCGAAACATATATGGGCAGGATACGCCCTTTCATAGGAAACGAGCTTATAAAGGCATTGACGGGTATCAGGCGCTGCGGTAAGTCTGTGATGCTGGAGCTGATACAGGAAGAGCTGATCGAAAAGGGTGTGCCCGCTTCACAATTTGTTTTGATTAACTTTGAGGATATGGATAACGCCCGTTTCTGTACTGCGGAGGCGTTACATGATGAAATCAGCCGCCGCGTCTCCGAAATCGACGGCAGGGCATATCTCTTTTTTGACGAGATCCAGGAGGTTCGTGATTGGGAGAAATGTGTCAATTCCCTCCGGGCAAAATTTGACTGCGACATCTACATCACCGGTTCCAACGCAAAGCTCATGTCGGGGGAGCTTGCCACATATCTTGCCGGAAGGTATGTGGAGTTCGTCGTCTACCCATTCTCTTTCGCAGAGTTTAAAGAGTTGTACTCCGGGATTTTCCCGAATTTGACAAATCATGAATTATTCACACGTTATCTGCTGCTCGGGGGTATGCCGTATCTCGGAAATCTCCGTTACGAGGAAGAGCCTTCGCGCCAGTATTTGCAAGATGTGTACAATTCGGTTGTCCTGAAGGACATAGTTTCTCGCAACAAGGTTCGTGATGTGGATTTGCTCGAACGCATCATCGCGTATGTGTTCTTGAATGCGGGAACTACCTTTTCGGCGTCGGCAATCTCAAAATACTTCAAGAGTGAGAGCCGGGCCGTCGCCCCGGAAACGATTCTGAACTACCTCAAATACTGTGAGGACGCCTTCATGTTCTATCGCGTTCCCAGACAGGATTTGCAGGGGAAGAAGCTGTTGAAGGTAAATGAAAAATATTACGTCGCCGACCACGGAATCCGTGAGTCCGTATTCGGCGGCAACATGAGGGATATCAACCTCACCCTTGAAAACATCGTCTGCCTGGAACTGCTTCGGCGCGGGTACAAGGTTACAGTCGGACATGCCGGCATTAGGGAAATAGACTTCATCTGCGGTAAAAGAAACGAAAAGCTCTATATTCAGGTTTCCTACCTTCTTGCCTCCCAAGACACTATTGAGCGCGAGTTTGGAGCATACCGCCATGTCAGGGATAACTTTCCCAAGTACGTAGTTTCGTTGGATGATTTTGACATGAGCCGTGACGGCGTCAAGCATAAAAACATCGCAGAGTTCCTGCTGATGCGGGAATGGAGCTAAAACAATTGCCGACATCGTATAGCGCTCGAATACTCGCCGTATAGGCGTCATTGATTTTTCAACGCGCCTGCATTATGATTGACATACGAAAGCCGGGATAAAAAAAGGAGAGAGACCAAATGGCGAAACTGCAATGCAACGTCTGCAAGGGAAAGCTGAGCGTCAGCGCGGATGGGAACACCTCGGAGTGTATAGACTGCGGCGCCGCGTACGGGAAGAAAGCTATGCTGCCGGGTATCTGACCGGGCAAGAATGAGACGCTGCCTAAGGAGACGAACGTTCCCGTTAAACTGTCCCGCGACACGCTAAAATCGGTGCCGACGACAAGTTAAAATCGTATGTAAAGTGGCAGCGAACGACATGGATCAATCTGAGCGACACGGATCCGTCAATAAAACGACA
>Ga0099364_10010419_pt1 | contig 12782 bp, 9 predicted proteins | sample TergutTh196P3_FD_73070 | JGI IMG/M metagenome (GOLD analysis project Ga0099364, IMG submission 73070) | Microcerotermes parvus P3 segment gut microbial communities from Pointe-Noire, Republic of the Congo - Th196 P3 | ecosystem: Host-associated > Arthropoda: Insects > Digestive system > Gut ... | reverse complement strand
AAATATATTTGCCGAAATAGCAAAAACAGAACCGGATGCCATGTTTTATATCGCCGGAATGGAAGGCGAAGGCAGCCATTATATTTTACAACAAATTGAAAAATTATCACTCCAAAATAAAGCCATATATTTAGGCGCAATTTCGGAAGATGAAAAAATAAAAATACTGAAAGAAAGTAAATATTACTTTCAACTATCTCAATACGAAGGATTTGGCATAGCCGCCATAGAAGCATTAGCTGCCGGATGCTTAGTCATACACAGCGGAAAAGGCGGATTAAGAGATGCAGTCGGAAAATACGGCTATCAAATAGATATAGAAAAAACAATCGATACAGAAAAACTACTTGCAGAAATACAAGAAAAAGCAACCGATTTTGATTTTTTGAAAAAAGGAATACAATACGTTCGCGAAAAATTTTCGATGAAACAAAGAGAAGAATTTTTCGCAGAAATAATTAAAAAATAAAAAGTGATTATATGTTCAAGGACAAAACACTACTCATCACAGGCGGTACCGGTTCTTTTGGAAACGCAGTATTAAGACGCTTCATAAATACCGACATCAAAGAAATCCGCATTTTCAGTCGCGACGAAAAAAAACAAGACGACATGCGCCATGAGTTGCAAAACGAAAAAGTAAAGTTTTACATCGGCGATGTTCGCGACAAACGCTCTGTTGATGCAGCAATGAACGATGTTGATTACGTTTTTCATGCAGCGGCGTTGAAACAAGTACCAAGTTGCGAGTTTTTTCCCATGCAAGCTGTGCGAACCAATGTGATGGGAACCGAAAATGTGTTGGATTCCGCCATTTCACACGGCGTAAAAAATGTAGTCGTTTTGTCGACCGACAAAGCCGCTTACCCGATTAATGCTATGGGAATTTCCAAAGCAATGATGGAAAAAGTAGCCATAGCCAAAGGTCGCGCATTAGGAAAAGACGCAAAAACTACCATTTGCTGCACACGCTACGGCAACGTAATGGCAAGTCGCGGGTCGGTAATTCCACTTTTCGTAGAACAAATTAAAATCGGAAAAGATTTGACGGTAACCGACCCAAATATGACTCGTTTTATGATGACATTGGAAGATGCCGTCGATTTGGTTATCTTTGCTTGGCAACACGGCGAAAACGGCGATTTATTTGTGCAAAAAGCGCCCGCAGCAACCATCGAAACATTAGCAAAAGCAGTTATAGAACTTTACAAATCACAATCAAAAGTTAGAGTTATCGGAACTCGACACGGCGAAAAACTGTTCGAAACGTTGGTAACGCGCGAAGAAATGGCAAAAAGCATTGATATGGGTAACTATTTCCGTATTCCATGCGATAATCGCGATTTAAACTACAATAAATATTTTGTAGAAGGCGAAGAAAAAATTGCACAAATTGAAGATTACCATTCGCACAATACACACCGCTTAGATTTAGAAGGCATGAAAAAAGAATTGCTGCGCTTACAAATGATTAGAGAAGGAATCTAAATGTCGAAAATAAAATTAATACAAGGCGAAATCTTTCAAGATTCTCGCGGCAAAATAACATCGCTCAATGATTTTCGGTTTGATAGCGTACAACGCTTATATTTCATTCATCATCCCGACAAAGAAGTTATTCGCGGCTGGCACGGACACCAATTCGAAAAAAAATGGTTCCATTGCGTCAAAGGTTCATTTACACTCGCCTTTGTAAAAATAGATGATTGGGAAAATCCATCAGAAAATTTAATTCCCGAGATTTTTAATCTCACCGAAAAAGACAGTCAAATAATCTGTTTGCCAGAAGGATACGCCAATTGCATTAAAGCTGGCGAAAACGATTCCATATTACAAGTTCTTTCAGGTAAAATATTATCCGAAGCACTAAGCGATTCGTGGCGATACGACAATAATTTATGGGTAGATTGGTCAAAATATTAAAAATATGTTTTGAATTTTTATATCCCGTTAGGGATCATCGCTCGGTAGAATAACGAAAACAGCACAAATTGCAAGCCGTCAGGTTTGCAACTAAAACGTGTAAAGTCGCGTACCTGACGGCACGCTGTAGCGATGCAAACCTAACGGCTTGCAAATTAAATTTTAAACAGACTCTTAACTAATGAAACGAATAGGAATTACAGGACAAGCCGGATTTGTCGGTACACATCTTTTTAATCTGTTGAATACAAAAAACGATGTAATAACAATCCCTTTTGAAGACGAATATTTTGAAAACCAACCATTGCTCGTTGACTTTGTAAAGCAATGCGACGTTATTGTGCATTTAGCAGCCGTAAATCGTTGCAACAGCCAAGAAGAGCTTTATGAAACCAACATTCGATTAGTCGACCAACTAATTGCTGCCATGCAAACGGCAAACGTTTCGCCACATGTTATTTTTTCTTCCTCCACACAAGAAGAACGCGATAATCTGTATGGAAAATCAAAACGCGAAGGTCGCGAAAAACTCGCCGCTTGGGCAGAAAAAAACAACGCATTATTTACCGGCTTGGTCATTCCAAACGTTTTCGGACCATTCGGAAAGCCTTTTTACAATTCTGTAGTTGCCACTTTTTGCCATCAACTCACTCACGGCGAACAGCCTAACATTGATGTCGACGGTTCATTAAAACTTATTTATGTAGGCGAACTAACAGAGCAAATGTACCAAATAGCCGTTTCCGAAAAATCACAAAAGGAACTTTTCTTGCCTCATACAGCAGAAAAGAAAGTATCTGAAATATTGCATTTATTGGAAACATATAAAACACAGTATCTTGAACAAGGCATTATTCCAGTTCTTTTATCTATCTTTGAAACAAATTTATTCAACACATTTCGTTGCTACATTGATGCCCAATCACATTTTCCCGTTTTATTGAAAAAAAATGAAGATGAAAGAGGCATTTTTGTAGAAACCATAAAATTACACACCGGTGGACAAGTGTCGTTTTCGACCACAAAACCGGAAATAACACGAGGAAATCATTATCATATCAGAAAAATAGAACGCTTTGTCGTATTGCAAGGCGAAGCACACATTCAATTGCGCAAAATAGGAACAAATGAAGTGTTGAATTTCACGCTTTCGGGCGAAAATCCGGGATATGTAGATATGCCGATTTGGTACACACATAATATTACCAATATTGGCAAAACCGAGTTAATCACACAATTTTGGATAAATGAAATGTTTAATCCAAATGATCCGGATACTTTTTTTGAAGCCGTTTAAAAAACGGGGTTTAAATTTGCTGGAATTTGTTGTGTTTTTATATTTATGAATGCCGTTAGGCATTCCCGCTTGGTAAAAAATAAATTTGTTTCATAGGATGCATTCCGTATGGAATGCAACCAACGACATAGATGCATTTTTTTACCAAGCGACAATCCTTACAGGATTTTTAAAATGAAAATGCGAAATTTTTTCTTTTGTATTATATTACTTATTTTTGTCGTAGCAATATTTCTTTGGCAAAATCAAAATTTATCTGTCAAAAAAATGACAAACAACAACTTTTAAAAAAATGAAAAGACTTAAAGTTATAACCGTAGTAGGAACACGTCCCGAGATAATCCGTCTCTCCAGAGTACTTGTCAAATTAGACCAATCTCCGGCAATAGAACATATCTTAGTTCACACAGGACAAAATTACGATTATGAATTAAATCAAGTATTTTTTGAAGACCTTGAACTTCGCAAACCCGATTATTTCTTGGATGCCGCAGGTGCAAATGCAACCGAAACTATCGGACAAATTCTTATAAAAATAGATCCGATACTGGAAAAAGAAAAGCCCGATGCTTTTCTCGTGTTGGGCGACACAAACAGTTGTCTTTGCGCTATTCCTGCAAAAAAACGACACATTCCAATTTTCCACATGGAAGCCGGAAATCGTTGTTTCGACCAGCGAGTTCCCGAAGAAACAAATCGTAAAATTGTTGACCACATCAGCGATATAAATTTAACTTACAGCGATATAGCTCGCGAATATTTATTGCGCGAAGGACTTCCTGCCGACAGAATTATCAAAACCGGCAGTCCGATGTACGAAGTGTTGCACAGCTATATGCCCAAAATTGAAAAAAGCGAAATTCTGAAAACGCTTCAATTATCAAAAGGAAGTTATTTTGTAGTATCGGCACATCGCGAAGAAAATATCAGCAACGAAAAGAATTTCATGAATTTGGTAACCATTTTGAATCAAGTTGCCGAGCAATACAAATTGCCTATTATTGTTTCCACACATCCACGCACACGAAAAATGATAGAAGCAAAAAATGTGCAATTCAATCCGCTTATCAACCTTATGAAACCGATGGGACTCAGCGATTATATTTCTCTGCAAATGAATGCAAAAGCCGTATTGTCCGACAGCGGAACCATTTCCGAAGAATCGTCAATACTCAGCTTTCCCGCTCTTAACATTCGCGAAGCACACGAACGTCCCGAAGCGATGGAAGAAGCCGCCGTTATGATGGTAGGATTAAATCCCGAAAGAGTAATGCAAGGACTTGTTCAATTAAGCAGCGAAAAATCTACGTTTAGAAAAGTAGCCGATTACAGCATGCCTAACGTTTCAGATAAAGTGCTTCGGATTATTATATCCTATACAAATTATATAAAAAGAACCGTTTGGCAAGAAGCATAAACAGATGAATTTACTTATTGTAAGCCAATATTTTTGGCCCGAGAATTTTAAAATAAATGACCTGGCACAAAGTCTTGTGGAAAAAGGACACGCTGTAACCGTATTAACGGGCAAGCCCAATTATCCGCAAGGCAAATTTTATAAAGGATACCGTTTTTTTTCTCCGACAAAAGAAGAATACAAAGGAGTTAAAATTCGCAGAGTTCCTCTTATTCCAAGAGGAGAAGCTACAAATTTTCGCTTAGCGCTTAATTATCTTTCCTTTGTTTTTACTTCGTGCTTTTATATGTTATTTCATCATAAAAAACACGATGCAATTCTTGTTTTTGCCACATCGCCCATAACAGTTGCTTTTCCCGCCATTTTGCACCGTAAATTTCATAAAACCAAAACACTATTATGGGTGTTGGATTTGTGGCCAGAAAGTGTAAGCGCTGCCGGAAATATCCGTTCCACAAAAGTACATTCCTTACTGACAAAAATGGTAAAATTTATTTACAATCACGTAGATAGAATTCTCATTTCATCAAGAAGTTTCCGTTCTTCCATCGAAGAAAAAGACATTCCTTCGGAAAAAATACATTACATACCAAATTGGGCTGAAGACACTTACGAAAATCCTCAAATAGACAAAAACAAATACAAATCGTTGATGCCCGACGGTTTCAACGTAATGTTTACCGGAAATATCGGAGAAGCACAAGATTGCGAATCATTATTGGAAGCAGCAAAACAGTTGGAAGAAATGAAAAGCAACGTGCACTTAATAATGGTTGGAGACGGTAGAAAAAAAGCATGGTTTGAAGAAGAAGTCAAAAAAAATAATCTCAATAATGTCTTTTTCCTCGGACGATTTGCCGCCGAAGAAATGCCAAATCTTATTACACACGCAGACGCCTTATTGGTTTCTTTAAAAGATGAATTTATATTTGCGTTGACAGTTCCCGCCAGAATTCAAACTTCTATGGTTTCGGCGAAGCCTGTGGCTACTATGCTGAATGGAGAAGGCTCAGACATCGTATTTGAAGCCAAAGCAGGATTAACATGTAAAGCTGGCGACGCTCATTCTTTTGCCCGTAATTTGCATTCATTATCTCAATGCACCAAAGAAGAATTACAGCAAATGGGCATGTCGGGAAAACAATATTATGACACTCATTTCAAACGTTCGAAAGTTATTTCAGAAATAGAAAAAATTTTACTTGACTAAACCTGTCATTGCGGGCTCGACCCGCAATCTTCTAATAAGCGAGATGCTGTTTTTGAGGAGATTCCGTGTCAAGCACGGAATGACATGAGTTGCGTAAATTTGCGCTTTTTGCGTCATTTGCGTTCTTGTGAAAACCGCTGAAAAAACTCCCAAATAACAATTCCGCCCGTAATGCTCACATTCAAAGAATGTTTAGTGCCAAACTGCGGAATTTCGATGCTTCCATCGCAACGGTTTACCACTTCTTGCTGAACGCCTTTTACTTCGTTGCCGAGGATTACGGCGTATTTTTTTGTTTTATCCAATTGCAAATCGGGAAGAAGAGTGCTGTCGGCAACTTGCTCAATGGCAAAAACGGTGTAACCGTCTTGTTTTAAGGACTCAACCGCATCTGTTGTTTCGGCAAAGTATTTCCAATCAACGCTAAATTCTGCGCCCAATGCTGTTTTGTGAATTTCAGCATTCGGTGGCGTAGAAGTGATTCCACATAAATAAACACCTTCGACCAAAAAAGCATCGCAGGTGCGAAAAAAAGAGCCGATGTTGTGCTGGCTTCTCACATTATCCAGCACAACAATCAGCGGTATTTTTTCGGTTTCTTTGAATTCTTCTATCGAAATCCGGTTTAGCTCTGTTATTTTTAATTTTCTCATATTTTGTAGAACGCAAATGACGCAAAAAGCGCAAATTAACACAAATTTTCACTATAAATCAATTAAAATATAGTATGTTTTTTGCGTTAATTTGCGCTTTTTGCGTCATCTGCGTTCTAAAGAAGTTGAATACTTCTATTCACAAAATTATTCAACGCTTCGCCTTTTAACATATTATTTGCCAATAAAGCAAGGTCAATCAGTTGACGAACCTGTTTATTATTAGACGCATACGCCGAAATAATCGTTTCTTTTTTCTGTTTTAATTCGTCGGTTTGTTTTTGCAACGAATCCAATTCTTCTTTTTCTGCCGTTGGAATTTCTTCCGCTTTTTTGCCTTCGTGAAGTTTATTCAGTTCGGCACGACGAACGTCTTTTTCTTTTATTTCGGAAATAATCGGTGAAGTTTCGGCACCACAAGCTTTCTCTTCGTCTTTCAAAATACTTTCAATCAACGGATGCGTAGTGTTCACAACCAAGTTATACGAATCTGGCATTTGTCCGTAAAAGCCCATCATTCCTTGATTTCCGTACATCGACGACATATCTTTCATACGGCGCATAAACTCGTTTTGCGTGATGATAATCGGTCGGTCGTCGCCTAAACTTTCGAACGTTACGATAAATTCCGCTTTGTCCATCACAGGCAGTTGCGAACGGAAAACGGTCGTCAAATCCTCTTGTTGTTCCGATGTCAACAGATTTACCGCATCGTCGTTTTTGCGAATAATTTTATCCATCACATCGCTATCGACACGAACAAAACGCGATTTCTCAAATTTTTGCTCCATTTGGCTGATAATGTGCACATCAAGCTGTCCGTCGAATAACAAAACATCGTAGCCTTTTGCTTTTGCACGTTCGATATATGTGTATTGTTCTTCCTCATTGTTGGCGTACAAATAAATCAAATTTCCCTCTTTGTCGGTTTGCTCGCCTTCGATTAATTTTTTGTATTCTTCGTAAGTAAAATATTTACCGTCAACGTTTTTCAACAACGCAAATTTTTCGGCACGCTCGTAAAATTTTTCATCACTAAGCATTCCGTATTGGATAAACAATTTGAGATTATCCCATTTTTCTTCGAATTTTGAACGATCTTCTTTGAAAATATCAAACAAGCGGTCTGCCACTTTTTTGGTGATGTGCGCCGAAATTTTCTTCACGTTGCTGTCGCTCTGCAAATAACTCCGCGATACATTCAACGGAATATCGGGCGAATCGAGCACGCCGTGAAGCAACGTAAGATATTCGGGCACAATGCCTTCAACCGAATCGGTAACAAACACTTGATTGGAATAAAGCTGAATTTTGTTTTTCTGAATCTCAATATTATTCTTGATTTTCGGGAAATACAAAATTCCGGTCAAATTAAACGGATAATCCACGTTCAAGTGAATATGAAAAAGCGGAGGCTCGCTCATCGGATACAGTTCGTGGTAGAAATCCGCATAATCTTTTTCCGTCAATTCCGAAGGTTTTTTTGTCCAAGCAGGCTCAATGTTGTTGATAATCTTGTCTTTATCCGTTTCTACTTGTTTGCCGTCTTTCCACTCGGTTTCTTTTCCAAAAGCAATGGGAACGGGCAAAAACTTGCAATATTTCCGCAACAATTCGTTGATTTTGCTTTCTTCCAAAAACTCCTTGTTTTCGTCGTCAATGTACAAAACAATGTCTGTTCCACGCTCCTTTTTCTTGATTTCTTTCATCTCAAATTCCGGGTCTCCTTTGCACGACCATTGCATCGCAACGCCGCCTTCTTTGTACGACAACGTGTTGATTTCCACTTTTTTGGCAACCATAAAAGTAGAATAAAAACCAAGTCCGAAATGCCCGATAATCGCCTGCACATTGTCTTTGTATTTCTGCACAAACTCCTCGGCGCCCGAAAACGCAATTTGGTTGATATACTTATTAATTTCCTCTTCGGTCATTCCCACGCCTTTGTCGGAAATGGTCAGCGTTCCCGCTTTTTTGTCAATGCTGACGTGAATGGTCAAGTCGCCCATTTCGCCCTTAAATTCGCCGACAGAAGCAAGCGTTTTCAGCTTTTGGGTAGCATCTACCGCATTCGACACAATTTCACGAAGAAAAATCTCGTGGTCGCTGTACAAGAATTTTTTAATAATGGGGAAGATGTTGTCGGAAGTTACCCCAATGTTTCCTTTTTGCATAATATGTTGGTTTTATATGTTTTCATTGTTATTTAACAAAATGAATGCCATTTTGTTTTGGGTGACATTTTGGCAAAATTTGTCAGATTTTTTGAGAAATTGAGAAAAAATGTGTATGTTTGTTAGCGGTCAAGCTATGACGGAAAACTTACAATTAAAAACTAAATATTGAAAATGGATTTAGATAAAATAAACTTTAAAAAAATTGACAAGAATTTCCTTAAAAAGAATTTGCAGGAGCAAAAAGACAATTTACCCTCTAAGACACTCATTAAAGAACTTCTTAAAAAAATAGAGTTATCTGTTTTAAAGGCTGATTACTTAGTTTCAAGAAATACACTGATAGTTACAATATTTTATGCCCCTAAGGAAACATTTGATTTCATTAGGAGAAAAGGCGTATTTCGATATTCACGCTATGTAAATAGAAAATGTATTGTCAAATCACTTGCGACAGAACTTATAGAAATATGTCAAGAGTTTGGACACATTTCTAATCTTTCATATCTTGAGAGTATAATAAATTTTGCAACAGTATTAGACTCATATAACACTTTTGAACATCATATAACAGAGGAGTTTAAGTTGTTTGAAAGAAAATACAAAGACAAATCAATAATTAAAACACTTCTCTCTGCAACTGATTTTTTATTCCTATCTGGTCATTATCCTAAAAAAATTACAGATTTATCGAAGATTTCAGATAGAACAAAGGAAGATATTTCTTCTGCTGTTTCATTTTTAATTCATCTTTATACAGATAAAATTAAAAGTAAAAACATCAACACTATATTTGTTGCAGAAGAATACATAAGAAATGGAGAAATTAATAAATTGATTATACCAACTTGTTATTACTCGGATTTCAAAGAATTTGAGATAATGATTGACCACTTTGGCTATGTTTGCCAAAAAGAAAATAGTCATCTTTACATTAAGCCACCTTTTGATGATTTTGAAAAATCAATACGTTCAGGATATATTAGAACCGATTTACAACAATTTAACAATATCATCATCCCTGATAATGCAGTATCTTTTGAAGATTTTGTTGAAGAAATAAACAGTATAGAAAAATTTAATTTTTTCCAGTTGACAGAAACTTACAATTATCCTAGATACATAATAGAATTACCAGAGCCAGTTTATGAATTTATTGTTGAGCGTTTTATTAAGCCTGATAATCTTTTCAAAGAAGAAATTATGTATCTATCATTAGTTTTTAAAGAACAATTATTAAATATTGATGACTTAAACAGCATAAAAATCAAGGATGATTTGACTCTCTACGAATTTATAAAAGTGAGACGAATGTTTACATTGTTTTATTTGATGTTTGCAAAGGAAATTTACAAAATAGAAAAGGTTGATACGGATTTATTGTTCCGTTCTTTGATTCCAAAATATACTATTGACCAATTTTACCAATTTATGGAAAAGCTATTGCCTGCTGAAAAAATAGATTCTTTTTTAGATTTAGTATGTTGGGAGCCTGGCTCTGAATTTGTATTTGATTTACAATATCATTCAATCCTATTTTTAAATGATCGTTTTCTGATTCCTCTATCAATCTTTTCTCATTCAAATACAATAAGGAATTTGTTCGCTTCTGAATACAAACAACCCAATTCTACATTGCATAATTCAGGAGATACATTAGTGTCAAAATTAATGAATACATTTAAAGCAATTTCTGTGCCGTCATTCGCTGAAACTGAAATCGGAAATACTGATATTGACGTTTGTGCATTATTTCAGGACACGTTATTTGTGTTTGAATGTAAGCACACGTTGCACCCAGTTAGTTCGTATGATTTAAGAACAACCTATGATTATATTAGAAAATCAGAAACTCAACTTGACAAAATAAATCAAAGTTTTCAAGACGGGAAATTGCTGAAAATTTTGAACAATAAACTAAAAATTAAAACTGATGGAATAAAAAGAATAGTATCTTGCATAGTTTTAAGTAATAGACTTTTTAATGGAAATATATTTAAGTATCCTATCAGAAATATTAATGAAGTTACAAATATGCTCACAACAGGAAGTATGAGAACTGAGTTTGGAACATTTAAGGTTTGGTCAAGTGAATCTTTGTCGATTGATTTTATGCTTGACTACTTTTCTCTAACAAATAAACTAACAACATTATTGATGGATTCGCTTTCAAAAAAAACATTAACATATGAGTATGCAGAACCCAAAATTCTGTTTGATATGTACTATTTAGACTCTGAAGTTGCTTTACCCAAACTAAAAGAGTTTACTAAAAGACTTAAAAGAGTTGATAATGATTAATCGTTTTGTCGTGCAAATCCTTTCGCGTGAAATTATTGTTTTTGTCTTATCTTTTTATTGCGAAAAATCTCGCAACGAAATTTTTCGCAATAAAAAAAACGAATAGATAAGATAACATCATTTTAGTACAAAAAACCAAACAGCCAAATCGGAATTTTATTGGCAAATCCATATTCTAAATTATCCAATGCCAAATAAGCATTTTCCAAACCAACAATCTGCTCGTGTCCTTTATTTTTTCCGCCGATTTCAAAAATGTATTTATCGTTTATCTTAAAATCGCCTTTTTCTGTTGATGTTACGCTTGAAATTACTCGCAACTGATTGAAAAAGAAAGTTTCCCGTATATTTCCAATGTCGGGTTTTTCGTTTTCGAGCGCAAAATTTATGTTGGTATTATTCAAATAAATTTTTTCGGGTTTTGAAAGCGTTCTTAAACCGCTCACATCTTGCCTTAAAAGCGAAATCAGTTGCGCTTTTTCAAGAATATTTAAAAAATTCAGCAAATAATTTCGATTAACTTCAATGAGCGTGGCAAGGTCTGTAATATTCGGAGTAAAAGGCACTTTTTGAGCAATGACAAGCAACAGTTTTTTAATTTTCTGAATGGAAAACGGTTCAATCGTCTCTACTGCGGGCAAATCAATGTCCAACACTGCGTTAACAGTATTCAAAAGTTGCTCGTGATAATGTTTTTTTTCTGTTTTGTAATATGGATAATGACCTGATTCCAGATAAGTTTTGAAAGCCGGAATAATTTTTATTTTTTCATTTACAATGCTTGCAAATTCAATGTGATTTTTCAAAATTTTATCTAACTCAAAAACGGGCAGTTCTATTTGTTTGTCATACAAAATAAATTCCCGAAGCGACATTCCGTGCAACACATAATGCACCGCTCGCCTGCTTAAATCAGCATTTCCCTTGTAAATTTCGAGCATTGATGAACCGGTAAAAACAATTTTGAGTTGCGGAAAAAAGTCGTATAGGTTTTTTATTTCCTGTGCCCAAGTTTTGTATTTATGCACCTCGTCAATCAACAGCACTTCGCCTCCGTTGCGTACAAATTCTTCGCCCAAATCAAAAAGCGAGTTATTAGCAAACCAAATATGGTCTAATGTAACATACAGCACTTTGTTTTGAGCGTTTGGAAATTGTAGTTTAGCGTATTGCAACAAAATAGTGGTTTTTCCTGCGCCTCTTGCTCCTGTAATTCCTATCAATCGGCTTTCCCAATCAATTTGCGAATACAGGTATCTGATAAATTTTGTGCTTGTTTGAGCAAGTTTTTGAAAAAATAAGTTGAAAAGTTTGTCCATAATTATACGATTTATTTTTCAGTGCAAAGATACAAAAATGTTTCCTTAAAAAAACAATTTTATATTAAAAATGTACTTTACAAGGAACAATTTATAGTTCTTATGAGAAATAATACTCAACTAAAACAAAAGTAAGCCTTTGTTTGCTCTCCAAAAACTTTTCAACAACCACCAACTTTCTCAAATTTTTTTATTACCTTTGTATAACAAGAAGGAAAAAGTATGAGCAATTTTTCAACTGCGGAAGATAATTTCGATGACATTGTAGTTCGGTACGAAAGCAACAAAAACAAGTATTTTGATGTGGAAGAACTCGAAGATATCATTGATTATTACCTGCAAAACGGTCGTTCAACAGATACTTCAAACGCGATAGATTTGGGGCTAAAACTACACCCGAAAAGTGCACCTCTGCAAATTCGCAGAGCAAGGCTTTATGCGTCGTTAGGAAAATACAACGAAGCGTTGAAAGTTATCGAAAAAGTGAA
>Ga0099364_10010418_pt1 | contig 12783 bp, 9 predicted proteins | sample TergutTh196P3_FD_73070 | JGI IMG/M metagenome (GOLD analysis project Ga0099364, IMG submission 73070) | Microcerotermes parvus P3 segment gut microbial communities from Pointe-Noire, Republic of the Congo - Th196 P3 | ecosystem: Host-associated > Arthropoda: Insects > Digestive system > Gut ... | reverse complement strand
GGGAGCGGGGCTATAATTTCAAGGTCTACACAGATGAAACCCGGCCCCTGCTTCAGGGTTCAAGGCTTTCGGACTTCGAGCTTTCCGTTGCCGGCATTGATACCACGGTGATATGTGACAATATGGCTTCCCAGGTTATGAAGAAGGGCTGGATTCAGGCGGTTCTTGTCGGATGTGACCGTATGGCGGCTAACGGGGATGCCTGCAACAAAATTGGCACTTCCGGCGTGGCTATATTGGCAAAGCACTACGATATTCCTTTTTATGTATGCCTTCCCGTTTCTACGATTGACATGAATGTCAAAACCGGCGCGGACATTGTTATAGAGGAGCGGAATCCAGATGAAGTTACCGAAATGTGGTATAATGAGCGCATGGCTCCGGCTGGTGTAAAGGTGTTTAACCCGGCCTTTGACGTAACGGATCATCAGCTTATCACTGCTATAATTACCGAGTGTGGTATAATCAGACCGCCCTATGACGAGGGCTTGCAGAATATACAGGATTTGACCTAAACATCAAGCTTGTAGAAAGGCTCTTTTCCTGATTCACCCTTTCCCTGAAAGCAATCAATTTTTGTTACAGATATCAAAGGCATGGACTCATTTACGGTTTTGGAGATCAAGACACGAGCCTGGTAACGGCTAACCATACGCGAAAGTATTTTTGCCTTTTGGATTGCCGTACCAGTAGCAAAATAGCCGGAAAAAGCTGTCCAGGTGAAAACGCAATTTCCTATATCAAGGCCAAAATGCCATGTTACATATTCAGGGCGCCGGGCTATTTCCCGTATTAAATCTGTTGCCCTTAATACAAGGGTAGTATCGTCGTCTTCGATGTATTTTGGTTCTAAGGGTGAGCCAAAACAGGCAACAATTAGATCTCCTTCGGCTCCTACTATTGTTCCTCCTGCCTTTTTGAAAACATCAGAGGCTTTCAACTGAAATTCCAGGAGGGATCGGGTTACAGGAATTTTGGGATCTTCAGAAGCTGGTATTTTGGACTGTTTTATCGCTATCATAATGGCCCTATTTGTTACAAGCTGTGAGGGCAGGGGCTTGCCTGCGCGAATAAGTTTTCTAAGACTGGAGCGCGATACGAAAGGGCCAAAGGCCATGCGGAAATGCCTTGTATACCGGCTTCTTGCGGCCCACACAAATGTGAAAGAGACAAAAACACCGGTTGCTGCTGCTGCGGCTGGTATCTGGGGGTCAAGCCAGGTTCCTGACAGGATGAAATGCAGGCTGAAGCCTGCTCCAAAAAGCAAGGCAAGAAGAGCGCCGGCCAATAGAGTGGCGAAGGGGCCTCTGGATTTCACAAAAAGACAGCTTAAGAAAGCGGCAAATAGGGAGCCCAATAATATATATTCAAATTCACCCGGCTCAATGGCCTGGCCTGTAATTATGCTGTTGGCAAGTAAAGCTGAAGCTTCCACGTCCCTGCCGCTGCCGAGTATGCAAAACGAAGAAGATAAAGCAGTTTTCAGATTGTCTCTAAGTCCCAGAACCTCCTGATAGCTGTTTCTTAAATCGGCAAAAATCCTTATCACAGAATCCCTTGCTTCGGTGTCATTTATTTCTTCATAGGATCTTATCAAGTGCATTTCGGCAGGGCCATAAAGAAATTCTTCAAGGCTCTCGAAATACGTATTTCTGGCTTCGATCCACAAGAGTCTGTTTTCTTCAGAAGCAGGCTCTTCCCTGATGGAAAGTGCAAAATCGTAGAGTATGCCAGGACGGTTTTCTCCATAAATATTCCTGAAAATACCCAACGCATCACCTTCTGTTAAAAGGCGCCTAAGGATACTATTTGCGTTGTTATAGACAAGGAAATCCGAAATATTAATCCGTCTGAAGTCACTTTCTTTTCCTGGTATCTTAAAAAGAATGGAGCCGTTTTTGTCTTTGGGTATATCCAAAGTATCGTACCTGGATTTCAGGGTGCTGTAGACTATGTGTTCCAGGTACTTTTCCCCGGCTATGTCCCCCGACAGATCCGGAACTGTCAGTACCGGCGCAATGCGCCTAAGGATCCCGTCCCTGTCCGGCTGCACTCTGGAATACTCATCATTTGCTGCCAGTACACCCGGTCGGCCTCCCTCTCCTGTTCTTATCAATTGCACCAGGAGGTCGCCGGGCCTTCTGGCCTGTCCGAAGAGAGCAGCGGCGTTTTCCATACTGCTTATGCCTTCTTCGTCCCGGCGCACCAGGGTGTAAACAAGCCTCTCCTTCCCCCTTTCCGAGAGTTCCACCAACTCCCCTACATAGCGCTCAGAATCCCGGGGTGACACTGAACCTGTTCTTATGCCATCGAATAGGTTTTTTATATTACTGCTTAATATTGAGAATTCTTCGTCAAAACGATAGAGAATTTCTTCTTCACTTGTATTGCTTCCAGCCGAAAGTCCCAAAATGGGAACCTGAATAATCAGCGCATCTGCGCCCAGTTCTGTCAAGGTATAAAGCACGGTAGAAAGGAGTTCCGGCTCTATAATATCTTCCGCCAGTTCCCCTGTGGCGCTGTCAATAATGAGAAGCTCATGTGATACTGGAGGGGCGGGCCTAATTTTCAGGAGTAAGTCATAAAGAGAACCAAGATTAGGCCCATCCAGGAGAAAACATAACAGGATCGCCATAGCAGCGGCGGGAATAAAGGATATAAAACAGCGGAGCCATGATGTTTTTTTGGAAATATATGCAATCATACACCTGTAATCCCTTGTTTTTTTTGCAATTATGCGTTATCTGTATTATTATATATAAAAGAGGTGTAAAAATGAAGAAGCTTTATAAAATAATACCATTGATTCTCATTTTTCTGTGGGTGTTTGCGGCTTGCGCCACCCCGCCAATAGATGATATGAACAGGGCCCAGGATGCCGTTCTCCGGGCAGAGAATGATGCCAATGCGGTTAATTATGCCAGTCCTACCCTGCTCCAAGCCAGGGATGCTCTTTCCAGAATGCAGGCTGAAGCTGACGCCAGACGTTACGATGCGGCAAGGAACCTTGCCATAGAGGCAATAAATCATGCCGAAAGGGCTATTGCCGACGGTAGAGCCGCCGAGATCCGGGCAAGAGAAGAGGCGGAAAACGTCATCCGGAATCTTGAAGAGCTTATGACTCAAACTTCAAATGCCATTAATAATGCCAGGCAAGTGCCTAATTTACAGATCGATTTTAACGCAATTTCCAGAGAGATGGATTTGGCCCAGAGGGCTTTCGATGAAACCAGACAGAGTTTTCAGGCCGGTAATTACAGGGATGTTATTTCCAGAGGTCAAATCATACGCTCAATCCTTTCTGATATTAACTCAAGGCTTGCAGAGGCAGTACAGGCAACATCAAGAAAGCAATAACTCCCATTTTGTAAAAACAATAGTACCTTCGGGTGGGGTTGCTGATTGTATAAATTTTGTATTTTTGATATAAAACCTTGTGTTTTTTATTTTTAATGCTCTAAAAAAAATTGATTCTCTTGGTAAAAGCAGATATAATTCTTGTATATCAAAAACAGGAGAAAAATATGAACAAACACCGCACATTTATTGAATGGAATGCCCGCTTGATCCTTGGCATTAGATTGATCGACAGTCAACATGAAAAATTGGTACAGTTGACCAATAATCTTCATTTAGCTTGTCTGAAAAACAGAGAGATCGCCAAGCGTTATTTTATCGAAACTGCGCGTGAGGCGGTTAGGTATGCAGATTACCATTTCTCTACCGAGGAGCAAATGATGGTCTTTTTGTCCTATCCGGAATATTATGCTCATAAAAAAGAGCATGAAAGTTTTGTAAAGGAAATCCTGCGTCAAACCTATATGTTCTCTGAGAATAAAAACCTTGTACCCAACCGCTTTGTTCAATATCTGAAAGATTGGATATTGTCACATATTGCTGTCTGCGACAAGGAATTCGCAGAATTTATTCTGAGCATAGAAAACGCTGATAAACTGGATGTATTGTTTGTTAATTCAGCTTGAAGTTTGCCATGCCAAAGTCCTGCCCCGCAGATTTTTCCATCTGCCGAATTAACGCCGCAAGGTCGCGGGGCAGGGGGGCTTTTAGACTGAGGCCTTCTGCATAGCCTGGCAGGAAAAGTTCTATAGCGTGAAGACCCAGCCGGGAAATGAGGGGAAGTTCTTCCAGGGGGTCTCCCTTCCAGCCGCGTTTGAAAGAGGAAAGCTTAACGGGCTTGGCCTTGCCGTAAAGTTCATCGCAGACCACAGGATGTCCCAGGCTGACCAGGTGTACCCTGATCTGGTGGGTTCTGCCGGTTTCAGGGAGGGCTTCAAGAATGCTGTAATTCCCGGCGCTTCCCATGAGCCTGAAGCTGGTGAGTGATGGTTTACCCCGGTATTTGTCTATGATGGTAAGGTGCTGCTTGTTTCCGTTAGGTACCAGTGGTAGATCGCAGACAGTCTCCTTCCAGGAAGGCCTTCCGTGAACCGCCGCAATATAGCGCTTTTGGACCTGCCTGTTTTCAAAGGCCGCAGACAGAGCTTTGTGGGTTTCGCTGTTTTTCGCAAAGATCACCAGTCCAGAAGTCTCCCTGTCTATGCGGTGAACGGTGAAAAGTTTTTCCACTTTTAAGAATTCTGCTGCCAGCCTGTCCAGCCTGTCCCTGGAGAGATCCCAGCGGTCGGGACTGACTGCAATGCCGGAACTTTTATTCAATGCGGCAATGTTTTCATCTTCGTAGACTATGGAAAAAAATGACTGCTTCATGGAATTGTTTTGCCTCTTTTATGGGTGGAGTGTAGCACGAAAAATGATTATCATTTAACCATGTCTCAGCCTCTACCTTCCTACCTTGAAATCCTCAACCCAGAGCAGCGGGAAGCGGTGTTTCACACGGGAAAGCCGCTTTTGATTCTGGCGGGGGCTGGGTCGGGCAAGACCAGGGTTATTACTACCAAGATTGCCTGGTTAATACGCGAGAAGGGTGTAGATCCACGATCAATTCTGGCTGTGACCTTTACAAACAAGGCGGCGCGCGAGATGGCTGAGAGGGCCAGGCTCATTGATAATAGGGCAGGGGACGCAATGCTCAGGACTTTTCATTCCTTTGGGGCTTGGTTCTTAAGGCGTATTGGCAGGGAAAATCTGAGCGGGCTTGATTCAAACTTTGTCATCTATGACGAAGATGACAGCATTGCCCTTTTGGCTACCATCATGGAAGGGGTTCATAGATCTGAAGTAAAAGAGGCGGCCTTCAAAATTGCCAGGGCCAAGGACTACTTTCTTTCCCCGGATGATCCTGAGCTGGATTTTATCGATCACCGGAATTCTTTTAGGGCAATTTACAAAAAATATGAAGAGAAGCTTAACAAAATCGGGAATGTAGACTTTGGCGACTTAATCAAAAAGCCGGTTGAGATTTTAAGGAACGGAAGTGAGGCGGCCCAGCGTTTCCGCGAGAGGTTCAAAGTAATTCTTGTGGATGAGTATCAGGACGCCAACGTGGCGCAGTCACAGTTGCTCAAGGAGCTATACTGCCCCGGCACATATCTTTGCGTTGTAGGCGATGACGATCAATCGATCTACCGCTTCCGGGGAGCAGAGGTTAAAAACATTTTATCCTTTCCGGATAGCTATGGAGGCGCAAACGTTATACGCCTTGAACGAAACTACCGTTCAACTGCCCTTATATTAAAAGCCGCTGACTCTGTTGTAAATCATAACATTGGCCGTCTGGGGAAAACTCTTGTTTCAGAACGCGGAGAAGGAAAAATACCGGTATTGACCTTCTTGCCGGATCAGGACAATGAAGCAAAATTCTGCGCGGAGCTAATTCAAAAAAGCACAAGCAATCCGTATTCTGACTGGGCGGTGATCTATAGAACCAATGCCCAGTCCCTGAGCTTTGAAACAGAATTTCTCCGCCGCAAAATACCCTACCGTGTAGTAGGTTCTCTTAAATTCTACGAGCGGGAGGAAGTAAAAGATATTCTGGCTTTGCTTGCATTTCTCGTGAATCCCCGGGACGAAGTTGCCTTCCGCCGCATGGCAAACAAGCCAAGCAGGGGTCTTGGCCCCGCTTCACTTAGCCGCATTATCAATGAGGGAGGGGATTTGGCTCAAGCGGCTAATAAAACAGCGCCTGAGCTTTCTGCAAAGGCGCGTTCGGGTATCAACTCATTCCTGAATGCAATAGAAACGGGGAGAGCTGCTCTTGCGGATAACGCCGAAAAAACAGATAAGCCAAAAAATCAAAGCGGAAAGCGCCGCCGAGGCTCGCAGGAGTTGAGGGTCTCTTCTGATGACGGCCTTAAGGCCGGAGTAGGGCTTTCAGCCTGTGTGGTATACCTGGCCCTGGAAAGCGGAATCGCCGAGTATCATCTGTCTAATGACGAAATAAGCGGTAATCAAAGGCTGAATAATTTACAGGAAGTTGCCAATGCCGCAAGTCTTTACCCAGGCACCATGGATGGGCTTCTTGATTTTCTTGAGCATATAGAGCTGGATCGCCGTTCAATCGAAGATACTAATAATTACGAAAAGGAAATGGTAACCCTTATCACTTTGCATAATACCAAGGGTTTGGAATTTCGCCGGGTTATTATTACGGGTATTGAACAGGGTATCTTTCCAAGAGATGATAAGGAAGGCGCAGACCTGGAAGAGGAGAGGCGGCTTTTTTATGTAGGCGCTACCCGTGCCATGGACGAGCTCTACCTTTGCTCCTGTGCCGAAAGACGCATGTACGGCAGAACTGTATTAATGCAGGCTTCTGTTTTTCTGAGGGAGATAGATCAAACGGCTTTAAAAATTGTTGGGAAAAAGCCCGGCGGCTTTAGCACTCAAGCTCGCTCTGCAGGCCCGGCGGGTGCTACAGGAGGAAAATCCAGTGATAGCCGTCGCTTGTCTTCAGACGGGCGCTGGGCTTTGGGAGACAGGGTCTACCATGACGATCACGGCTATGGATCGGTATCGGGAATACGGGAGGGGGAGGACGGCCCTGTTGTAAAGGTTTATTTTGAAACTGGTCATCAGTTGCAGTTTTTAAGCCAATACCAAAGTTCACGCTTTCAGAAAATCAGAGAGGACTAATATGGAATATATAGACAGGGATCTTAATAAAAATTTATTACGTCTGCTCCCCAGAGTACTAAGGGCAAGAGATTTTCGTCTTTACCTTGAAGGAGGGAAAAGGCTCGTTGATCTATGGCTTCAGGGCGGTCGGGCTGTTCTGGGTCATAAACCGCCTATGGTCTTAAGGGAACTTAAAAACGCTGCAGAGCGCGGGCTTTACAGCACACTTCCCCACCCAATGGAAGGACGTTTTCTGAAAGCCCTGGAAAAAATATTTCCAGGGAAAGCTTTTCGGCTCTATCTGGATACAGGATCTCTTGGCCGGGCTTTGGCAGCAGCGGGCTTCACCGGGGATATTCTCCTCTGGCGGCCCTTCGTGGATGCGGCTGATGCGTTAGGCGTTACTGAGCCCCTGATACGGCCTGTTCTTCCCTGGCAGCTTGGACCGGAAGTGCTGGTTCTGGATAAAAGTCTTGAAGCATCTTTTCCTGCCGGGGATATTATTCCGCCTGTACTGCTGGCTCCGGTGACCCGGGCTGTGCATAACCTGGTTGCAGTGATGAAGGTTCCCGGTTATGACCGGCAGTGCTACCACAAAATTGAAAAGGCGTTAAAAAACAGTCATTGGCGCCGCAGTGGAATCTACCTTACTTTAAAAACAAACATGGAAAGTGCCCAATATAAAGACCTTTTTTTGCGTTTTCTTGACGGCGGTTTTTTAATCCCGCCTTCTATTATGGAGCCTGTCATTCTGCCAGCGTCCATGTCTGATGGGGAAGAATCGAAGCTTGCAGTGTTATTTGAGCATTCATGCCCGGCATAAATACTTAGTTAAGATAATACTTTAGTTTTTCCATAACAGCGCTTATGTCCAGAGGTTTGCCCAGGTGTTCATTCATACCTGCTTCCTGGCATTTTTCTACATCTTCTTTGAAAACATTTGCGGTCATTGCTATAATTGGAATCTGCTTGCGCGGATTCCTGCCAGGCTCAGGCTGGCTTCGAGTTTCGCCTTCGGCAAAACTCGTGGAGTTATTTTTTTCCCGTTCTGCTTCGAAAGCCCTTATATGGCGGGTGGCTTCGAATCCATCCATTTCGGGCATTTGTATATCCATAAAGATCAAATCATATTTATCCGGCTCTGCAGTGTATTTATCTACTGCTTCTTTGCCGTTTTCAGCACACTCAATACAGAGGCCTGTAGGCTCAAGAACTGTTAGAACAATTTCCCGGTTAATTTCTACGTCTTCAGCCAATAACAGGGTATAGTTTTCAAAGTTTTCAACTTCCCGCTGCTGAGATTCTTCCTTAACAAATTTTAAATTGTTGCCTCCCAGACATTCGTTGATGGTATTAATAATTGATGACGGGAACAGGGGCTTGGGAAGGAATTTATCAACGCCGGCTTTTTTTGCTTCTTTTTCGATAACATCCCATTGGGCGGCGGAAATCATAATAACCACTGCCTTCTCCGAGCTCATCTCTTTTATTTTCCGGCTCAACTCAATTCCATCCATACCGGGCATCATCCAGTCAACGAAATAAAGATCGTGAAATCCCTTTTCCTGCATCATTGTAATTGCTTCTTCTCCGCTCAATGCTACATCGCATTGGATGTCATGCTGATTCATGAGTTCGCTGAAATAGGACAGAATGTCTGGATTGTCGTCAATGGCCATAATACGGATATTTTTTATATTAACAGCCGATGCCAGTTTGCTCTCATTGATGCCCTTACCTTCCTGAGTTTGAATGGTAAAGCAAAAAGTGGCGCCCTTGCCCAGCTCCGATTCTATCCAGATCCGGCCGCCCATCAATTCTACAATACGTTTGGATATGGCAAGCCCAAGGCCTGTACCTCCAAACTTGCGGGATGTGCCGCTTTCTGCCTGCTGAAAGGCATTAAAGAGATTTTCCTGCTGTTCCGGACTTATGCCTATGCCTGTATCGCTAACATCAATCTGAATGATATATACTCCATCCTTTGTTTCGACGAGCTTTGCATTAAGATGGATTTTGCCATTATTAGGAGTGAACTTAGTTGCGTTGGAAAGGAGGTTTGTAATTACCTGTGACAAACGCAGATCATCACCCATAATATATTTTGGTATTTCCTTGTCAATATGAACAGTTAATTCCTGTTCCTTTTGATCAATGCGGAAGTTGATAACGTTTACAATTTTCTGAAACAGGTTTTCAAAATTGAGAGTCAAATGTGCAATTTCAAACTTGTTGGCTTCTATCTTAGACATATCAAGAACATCATTAATGACTCCCAAAAGATGGGTTGATGCATTTTCAATTTTTTCAAAGGCATAATTCTTCTTTTCAAGATCATGAGAGGTTTTTCCAATTGATGTCATGCCAATTATTGCATTCATGGGGGTGCGCATCTCATGGCTCATGTTGGCAAGAAAATTACTCTTATACTTTGAATTTGTCTCTGCAGCTTCTTTTAAGACAGCAATTTCTTCAAAGGGCTTTTTTACAAAGCCGGATGCAATTGCTGCTACCGCAATGCTCAAAGCAAATGCAACCAGGCTAACGAAGATAAGCCCTCTGTTGATATCTCTGAATGGACTTTCCGTAAGAGGTGCAATGATTCCCATGCCCCAGCCTTCTTCTGAGGCACTGACAGGCCTGAAGGAACATAGCCTTGGAACTCCGTCCATGGGGAAATACCCAACGCCTGTCTCACCATTTACGACCATCTGTAATACCGCCACAACCTCTCTAAATTCGTTGCTACGCTCAGCTTCCCTGAAAAAATTTATTCGATTCTGCACCCAGGTCTCACGCATATTGGCAATCATATATCCATCTGTGTCAACAATAAAAATATGACCTGTTTGCCAAATGACAAATGAGGAAAGCTGTTGGCTGAAATACATACCCGGAAGCGTAAACACAAGTACTCTGCCTTCGTATCCCGGCATAGCGCTTGCAATGTAAAACACCACACCCAGGTTTGTGGTATAGGTGGAAGAAAAAGCGTTTCTTCCTAATAATGCCCGATTGATGAAATCTTCATTTATTATTGACATTGATGCAGGCAGTTCCCCCGATGAGGTGATCAGCCCTCTTTCAGTATCCAAAACGGCCATCCCTATAAACTCAGGATGATAGGTACTCTGGAATGCAAGAATAGCAGGCCAGGCTGCCTCCGCAGTTTCTGAGAGGTTATCAGCCACTATCGATGCTTTTAATCTGAGAAGTTCAATTTCACTGCTGATAAAATGGTCGGCAATATCTGCAACCAGGGTCAAATCTATTTCCTGGGATGCTCTGATATTGTTTCCTACAAAGATTGTTCCTGCTGAGACACTAAAAAAAATGATTACTAAACTTGTAAGAGTAATTGCAAGAATTGCTCTTAATCGAACAGACATTATTAATTCATAGCATTTTTAGCCATTTATATCTACCAGTGAAGGAGCAGGGCCGCTGTCAAAACGGCGCCGTGCATAGGCATTACTTTTAAGAATGTTTATTTCTGCCCGGATTTCTTCCATACGCTTGGCCAAAAGATCCCTGTTTCTCGCAGAAAGAACGGCAGCTTCGGATTTCAGGTTCTCCAATGCGTCTTTGAGACCGGAAACCTCGTCTTCTGTCTCATCTGTTTTGGTAGAGCGATACATTTCTTCCAGGGGATTGATCACCTTTTGAATAGAAAATATGTCTTCTACGATTTTTTCTTCCATTTCCACATGCCGAAGAAGATCATCGGCAGTTCCTGTTTCTATCACATTTTTCTGTTTGTCCAGGGCGTTTAAATATATTTGAAATCTGTCTCTTTGGGCTTTTAAAAGCTCTCTGAAACGTTTAATCACAGCCACACGCTGGCTGAGTTCGCTGGGGCTTATATTTTGCACAGTTGCTTCTTTATCTAAAACCGGCATCGTTGTTAAGCTTACCATTTTTTCCCCCTAGCCTGCAATGTCAACGCCGCTGATGTTTTTACCGGTACTTTCAGGGCTCCCTTTTGCGACAATCTCTGCCCAGGCGCTTCTGAGTTCATTCAGTTGGTTTCGAATTGCAGTTATCCTATGGATGTCCTTGGTGATATTTGCTTCCAAAAGCTCTTTGTTAAACCAGATATATAGAGAAAATAGATTTCTTGCGATCTCTCCCCCCTGTTCAAAATCCAGAGAAACAGTCAGCTCTGTGATAATTTCCTGGGCTTTTAGGATGGCACTGGAGATATTTTCGATATTTCCTGGATTTATCTTTTCGCCGGATTCCAAAGCCAGGAGCTCAAGCCCTTTATCAAGGCTTTTTACCGCTGCGTCATAGAGCATTATTACAAGCTGCCCCTGGCTTGCTGTTTTTACTTTGGTTTCTTTGTAACTGGATACTGCATTTGTATAGGCCATATTTGTCCCCTCCATAGTTAAGTGACAGGCGTCCACTTCAAGTATCGGAGTTTAAAATTTTTACTTTAGGGGATTCTCCCATTCAGCATCAATTTTTCTTTTTTCTACTTCGGGATTATTTGCGAAGTTTTTGCAATTTTCACGATGGATTATGATGCCCCTGCCGCGGGAAACATAGCCGGTTATTGGATCACCTGTTACCGGATTACAGCAACGGGCAAAACGAATCAAGAAATTCTTTTCGTTCCCGATTCTTACCTGTAAAGCTGAAGCCAGAGGATGGATCTCTTTTTGTACCTGGACTTTTATCTCAGGTGAGGTTGCAACCGGGGCAATTTTCTTTTTTGTCTCTGTGGCATTTCTAAGCCAGCCCCGTATTTTGCTTCTGGTTTTTGTTGACTTTGCCAGGTGCAGCCATTTTTCATGAGGATGTGCCGAGGGGCTGGTAAGAATTTCTACAACCTGAGCTGTTTTTAACTGTGAGTTTAAGGGAATGATACGGTCGTTAGCCTTTGCACCTACGCAGTGTTCGCCGACAGCTGTATGTATATGGTAGGCAAAATCTATAGGCGATGCACCTGCCGGCAATTTAATAACCTTGCCCATGGGGGTAAACACATAAATCCACTTACGGAGAATTTCCCGTTTAATGTCCTGGAGCCAAACGCCTGAAAAATCACTCGTACTCTGCGTGTCTTGCTTCCAGTCTTTTAGTTTGTTTACTATTCCTGCTTCTTCCGGAAGCACCATGTCACGGGAAGAGCCTTTTTTGTAAAGCCAGTGACTGGCAATGCCGTTTTCGGCGATACGGTGCATTTCTTCGGTGCGGATTTGTATTTCCAGCGTCTTGCCTTCTTCGTCAAGCATCACTGTAGTGTGCAGGCTCCTGTAACCGTTGGCTTTTGGTATGATGACATAATCTTTAAAGCAGCCAGCCAGCGGCTTCCATAGCTGGTGAACTATGCCTAATAGCGTATAACAGTTTTCAATGCTGTCGCAGATTATGCGAATACCGGACAAATCGTATATCTTGTCAGCGCTTATGCCCCGCTTCCGCATTTTCATGTAAACCGAGTAAAAGTGTTTTGCGCGGGTTTGTACTGTTACTTTGATTCCTGCTGCTTCTGCTTCGCTTTTGATGATTTCCTGTGCAAATTCCAGGACTTGCTTACGCTGGTCCCGTTTTTCTGCAACCAGATCCTTTATTTGCTGATAAGTTTCCCGGTTAAGGAACTTCAGCGCAAGGTCTTCCAGCTCGTTTTTGATCCAGGAAATTCCCAGGCGGTTGGCCAGAGGCGCATAAATATCAAGACATTCCCGTGCGGCTTCTTTGCCTTTATGTGCATCATAGCTGGAAGAATCCATTATACGCAGG
>Ga0099364_10010417_pt1 | contig 12783 bp, 12 predicted proteins | sample TergutTh196P3_FD_73070 | JGI IMG/M metagenome (GOLD analysis project Ga0099364, IMG submission 73070) | Microcerotermes parvus P3 segment gut microbial communities from Pointe-Noire, Republic of the Congo - Th196 P3 | ecosystem: Host-associated > Arthropoda: Insects > Digestive system > Gut ... | reverse complement strand
CAGGAACATATCGGACTCTACGGCGCGATTATCTCCGGCCTGCTTTGCGGGGTGGGCATCGGCTTTATCACAGAGTATTACACTTCTGACCACTACAAGCCTACTAAACAGCTTGCCGAATCGACTAAGACCGGCACGGCTACGCTAATGATCGGCGGTTTGTCGTTGGGTATGAAGTCCACCGCAATACCGGTTATCCTCGTTGGCATATCGATAATGGTGTCATTCTTTATTTCAGGCGGGTCTTTGACAGATTTCGAAGCTGCAAAGATTGGCTTGTACGGCATTGGCCTTTCCGCTGTTGGCATGCTTGCGACGCTAGGCCTCACCCTTGCGAACGATTCATATGGCCCGGTCGCGGATAACGCCGGCGGCATTGCCGAGATGGCAAAGCTGGATCCCATAGTGCGCACCCGCACAGACGCGCTCGACTCCCTCGGCAACACAACCGCCGCTGTCGGCAAAGGCTTTGCGATAGCGAGCGGAGCCCTCACCGCCCTTGCGCTTATAGCTTCATACATCGACAGAGTCAAAGGGCTTGACCCAGATTTCATAGTCGATTTGCGTCTTGACAATCCATCCGTCCTCGTCGGGCTGCTGATGGGTTCGATGATAGCTTTCTTCTTTACGGCGCGGCTAATGCAGTCCGTGGGCAGGGCCGCGCAGTCTGTCGTTGAGGAAGTGCGCCGCCAGTTTAGGGAAATCACAGGCCTCATGGAGGGTAAAGCCGAAGCTGACTACGCAACATGCGTGGATCTTTGCACCAAGGCTTCACTGCGCGAAATGGTGTTCCCCGCGCTCATGGCTGTCATCGCCCCGATTGGACTTGGCCTCGTCCTCGGCCCCAACGGCGTTGTCGGGTTCCTCATGGGCCTCACCGCCTCAGGTTTCATGCTCGCAATCTTCACGGCGAACTCCGGCGGCGCATGGGATAACGCAAAGAAATACATCGAAGCCGGCAACCTCGGCGGCAAGGGCTCGGACAACCACAAAGCCGCAGTAGTCGGCGACACGGTCGGCGACCCGCTTAAGGACACTTGCGGTCCTGCGGTTGATATCCTCCTAAAACTGAGCGCAATGGTGTCAATAGTCTTCGCGGGCTTGATTCTGGCATATCACATATTCTAGCACCCCGTCTACCAAATAAGGGCGGTTCTGATGTTAGGTGAACCCTAACATCAGAACCGCCCCTTTACTGTTAACTGATAACTGTTAACTGTTAACTAGCAGCGACTCCCCTGTCATTTCGTCCGGCTTCGCCAGCCCCAGCATATCCAGCAGTGTTGGGGTAATGTCCGCGAGGCGGCCGGGGCGCAGGGATGACACGTCCGCGCCGGAAATTATGAACGGCACGGGGTTGAGGCTATGCGCCGTGTGGCGGTGGATGCCGTCCTCCATGAGCATGATTTCTGCGTTGCCGTGGTCCGCGGTGACGATGAGGTACCCACCTGCCCGCTCCACGGCTTCCTTCACCATGCCTATGCATTTATCAACAGTCTCCACCGCTTTTACAGCAGCATCGTAATCCCCTGTATGCCCGACCATGTCGCAGTTCGCAAAATTAATGATAACAACATCATGCTTGCCGCTGGTTATTTCCTTGCAAGCGGCCTCGGCGACCTTGAACGCGCTCATCTCAGGGATGAGGTCATAGGTCGGGAATTCCTTTGGCGACGGGATCAGTATCCGCTCCTCGCCGGGGAAGCACTGCTCCACGCCGCCGTTGAAGAAGAATGTCACATGGGCGTATTTCTCCGTCTCCGCTATCCTGAGCTGATTGAGGCCCAATGCGCTTACCACCTCGCCGAAAGTCTGCTCCGGGAAATGCGGCGGGTAGGCTATGGACACCCCGCTTATTTTCTCGTCGTACTGAGTCATGCAGACGTAAGTCACAGGGAAATACCCGTTCTTTCTCGTGAACCCGGAAAAATCCGGCTCCACGAACGCCCTGGTGATTTCCCTTGCCCTGTCCGGCCGGAAGTTGTAGAAGATGATCGAGTCGCCCTGCTTCACCATCCCGTCTTTGTCGCAGACCACGGGCTTTACGAATTCATCATAAACCTCTTCGTCGTATGATTTCTGCATCGCAAGGACAGGGTCCGGTTCGAACGCCCCTTCGCCGCAAACCATCGCGTTATATGCCTGCTCCACGCGCTCCCAGCGGTTGTCCCTGTCCATCGCGTAGAACCGCCCCATAACGGTCGCGATTTTGCCTACGCCAAGCTCGGCAAGCTTCGAAACGCATGCCTCAACCGATTCCTTGCCGGAATCCGGGGGAACGTCGCGGCCGTCCATGAAGCAGTGGACGAATACTTTCGTCAGGCCTTTCCGCTTGGCAAGCTCGACGATTGCGAAAAGATGCTCTATATGGCTATGGACGCCGCCCGGGGAGAGAAGCCCCATGAGGTGCAGCGCGCCGCCTGACTCATTGCAGGCCCGGACGGCAGACAGCAATGCTTCATTCTCAAAGAACGTGCCTTGCGCAATATCCCGTGTTATGCGCGGCAGATCCTGATACACCACGCGCCCCGCGCCGATGTTCGTGTGGCCAACCTCGCTGTTGCCCATCTGCCCGTCAGGCAGCCCGACATCCTCGCCGCATGCCAGAAGCGTGGTATTCGGGCAGTTAGCAAACAGCGCGTCAAGCACCGGGGTATCAGCCGCCGCAACGGCGTTCCCCTTAATGATGGGCGTAGCAAGCCCATACCCGTCCATTATTACTAATGCTGTTGTTTTTTTCATATTTACACCAATTTCCTAACTCAATGTACAATGTACAATTTACAATGTACAAATGATTATACTGTTAATGCGCCAAAAAATCCATTTTTAATCAAGCCCGAGGGCAAAACAAATAACAACGCCAGCAATACTGAACAATATCTGTACATTGTACATTGTAAATTGTACATTATTTCTGTACATTGAGAATTCTACCGTGCCGCGTTAATGATCACCGCGAATGCGGCCGGCTTCAATGACGCTCCGCCTATCAGCCCGCCGTCAATGTCCGGCTGGGCTAGCAGGTCTGCTGCGTTTTTGTCGTTCATTGAGCCGCCGTAGAGTATCGGCATGGCTCTTGAGGCTTCCTGGCCGTATAGCCCTTCGATGACGTCGCGTATTGCTTTGCAGACGGCTTGCGCGTCCTCGGGCGTTGCGGTTTTCCCTGTTCCGATTGCCCATATGGGTTCATAGGCTATGACGACGTCCCCCAGCTCTTCCTTCGTTATGCCATATAGGGCGGCTTTCACTTGAAGGGAAACTAGGTCGAACGTGATCCCCGTCTCTCTTTGCTCCAGGCTCTCCCCTACGCATACGATTGGGAGCAACTTGTTTGCAAGCGCGGCGTGGACTTTCTTGTTGACCGAGCAGTCCGTTTCGCCGTAATACTCACGCCTTTCGCTATGCCCGATGATGACATACTGCACATCAAGGTCTTTTAGCTGCGCGCCTGAGACTTCGCCCGTATATGCGCCGGACTCATGCTGGCTCATGTTCTGCGCCCCGACGGAGACGCCAGTCCCGTCAAATGCGCAAAGCGCCGCGCCAAGCGATGTGAACGGCGTGCAGACCACTGTCTCGCACCACCCTTTGAACCCTGGCACGAGCGGCATCAGCTCTTCGGCATAAGCCTTTACGTCCGAAGCAAGCAAGTTCATCTTCCAATTCCCCGCAATGATGGTCTTCCTATACTGTTTGTTCATAAAAATATGTTCCTTTCGTATTATTATTTACAATCCAACAATCACCAGACTGCAACCCACGCAAAGTTATTCAGCATAAGTAACTGTACACTGTACATTGTACACTGTACACTGATATTCATGCATCCAAAAGGCATGCAATCCCCGGCAGGACCTTGCCTTCCATGAACTCCAGGGATGCGCCGCCGCCTGTTGAGATGTGCGTGATTTTGTCCGCTAGGCCGAACTTGCGGACAGCCGCCGCGGAATCGCCGCCGCCGATGATGGATGCCGCCGGGGAGTCGGCAACTGCGTTTGCGACCGCTATGGTCCCGTTTGCGAACTTGGAGAATTCAAACACGCCCATCGGCCCGTTCCAGACTATTGTGCCGGCGTTTGCAATCTCATTGACGAACTCGGCCGACGCGCGCGAGCCTATGTCGAGGGCCATCATATCATCCGGGATGGCTCCGCTGTCCACGGTGACAGGCTCGCAATCATTGGAGAACTCCGCGCCCGCAACGGAATCGCAAGGCAGCATGAGTTTCACGCCGAGCTTCTTCGCTTCGTCCATCATTTTTAGCACGGAGTCTATTTCGGCGTCCTCGCAGAGCGATTTGCCGATTTTGCCGCCCTGGGCTTTGAAGAATGTGTACGCCATGCCGCCGCCGACTATGATCGCGTCCGCGATTTTCATCAAGTTGTTTATGACACCAAGCTTGTCTGAGACTTTGGCGCCGCCGAGTATTGCCACCAGCGGGCGCTTGGGGTCGGAAATCGCGCCGCCGATATTGTCGAGTTCCTTTTTAAGCAGAAATCCCGAGACTGCCGGAAGGTGGTGCGACACGCCCTCCGTGGAGGCATGCGCGCGGTGTACCGTCCCGAATGCGTCAGACACGAAGATGTCCGCCATGGAGGCTAGGGCTTTGGCGAAATCCGGTTCGTTCTTTTCCTCTTCTTTATGGTATCGAAGGTTTTCAAGCAGCATTATTTCGCCCGGGCCGAGCTTCGACGCCAGCGATTTTGCGTCGTCGCCGATGACGTCCTTTGACATTTTTACGGCTTTGCCCAGATGCCCTGAGAGGTTTTCCGCCACCGGTGCCAGCGACAGCTCCGGCTTCCATTCGCCTTTAGGCCGACCGAGATGCGAGCAGGCGATCACGGCCGCGCCTTTATCAAGAAGATAGGTAATCGTTGGCAGCGCAGCCAGGATGCGGCCTTCGTCCGTGATTTTGCCCGTGGACTTGTCGAGCGGGACGTTAAAGTCGCAGCGCAGCAGGACTTTTTTCCCATTGAGTTCAACGTCGGTTACGGATTTTTTGTTGTAAGTGATTGAATTCTGACTCATAAGCTCCTCCTGTTGTCGTATGTTATTTATTGTGCATCTGCATGCGCTTCACATTGTATTATGTATGATGTAATATATCAAGATATTTTTTATGAATCATTAATCACTAAAGCGAGTTCCACCCACAACCCAAAGTGCAGTGCCAGAATCCAGAAGTCAGGAGTCAGAAGCCAGAATTATTGTGTCCGCTTCGCGGACGGATTTGATTTTCTTGTTTTTTATTTGCTTAAATAGTCTTTAAGGTACTAATTCCTCATTCCTAATTCCTAATTCCTCATTACTCATGCGGTTTTATGCCGTGGAAAGGTATGGTTACATGAATAGACTGAGTGTTTCCATTTCACCCCATTTTTGCGACAATTCGTCTTCAAGCCGGATTATGCTCGACGTGCTTATCGCGCTTGTACCGGCTTTTGCCGCCTCAATTGTCTTTTTCGGCCCTCGGGCACTGCTCATAACCTGCGTATGCGTGGCATCTTGCGTTTTGTTCGAGCTTCTTTATCAAAAAGCCATGAAGAAGCCGGTCACGATCAACGATTATACCGCTTGCATAACCGGGGTGTTGCTCGCGTTTAACCTTCCCGTCACAATCCCTTTGTGGCAGGCCGTGATTGGAAGCGCCGTTGCGATAATTCTGGTCAAGCAGCTGTTCGGCGGGCTGGGCAGGAACTTCGCGAACCCGGCGATAACCGGCCGTATCGTGATGTTTCTTGCTTTCGCCACGGCAATGACGACCTGGGAAGCCCCACCGGTCTGGGCCATCGCGCCGACGCTGTCACGGGCCCGACGCCGCTAGCGCTCCTGGCCGGCGGCGATACCGCCCGGCTGCCCGGGGTATGGCACATGATTCTGGGCTTGCGCGGCGGGACCATCGGCGAGACCAGCGTCCTTGCGCTAGTGGTTGGCTGGGTTTATTTGATGATCCGCAGGGTCGTGTCCTGGCACACGCCCGCAACTTACATCGCGCTCGTCCCCCTGTTCGCCTTCGCGCTGGGGCAAGACCCGCTTTACCACACCCTTTCCGGCGGATTGTTCCTGGGCGCCATCTTTATGGCGACGGATTACGCCACCGCCCCGCAGACAAACAAGGGCAGGGTCGTCTTCGGCGTCCTGGCGGCGTTTTTCACCGTGGTCATCAGGGTCTACAGCAATTATCCCGAAGGGGTGTCTTTTGCCATCCTTATATTGAACATCCTGACTCCGTACATCAATAAGTTTACGGCAAGCAAGCCCTTAGGTGGGCTGAAAGATTGAGGGTTCTGCCATGAAAAATGATATTATTAAGCCGGTATTGGCGCTTGCAGCGATATGCCTCGTTGTTTCCGCGGCTCTCGCCCTCGTTAACGATGCCACGCATCCGGCTATCGAAGCGGCGGCCAATGACCGCGCGCAGGCCGCCATGAGCCAGATTATCCCGCAAGCTGACGGGTTCGAGCGCATTGAATCCGATGCCCTGCCTGCGGGCATTGTGGAAGCATACAGCGCATCAAACGGTTCCGGCTACATCTTCATAGCCGCATCCGGCGGCTTTGGCGGCGAAATCAGGGTTATGTGCGGCATCGACAATGACGGCGGCATCATCAAGCTGAAGACCTTGCAGCATAACGAGACGAAAGGCCTCGGCGACTACATTGACAGCGCGGCATTCACGGACCAATTCGATGGATTGGGCAAAGGCGGGCCTCAGGGCATTGACGCCGTGACCGGAGCGACCATCTCTTTTAACGCCTTCGTTTCGGCGGTAGACTATGCCCTTGACGCATTTGAAATTCTTACGGGGAGGTAAAAGCCATGAAGAAATCGGAAATCCTGGTTAGGGGATTGGTGAAGGAAAACCCTGTCTTGGTCTTGCTGCTGGGGCTGTGCCCTGCGCTGGCAGTGTCAACCCAGGCGGAAAACGCGATAGGGATGGGCGCTGCGACAACCGCCGTCCTGCTAGGCGCGAACATCGTGATTTCGCTGCTCCGCAAAGTAATCCCCGACAAGGTGCGCATACCGTGCTACATCGTCCTGATAGCCGGATTCGTGACGCTGGTCGGCATGGTCTTGGAGGCATATGCCTATGAGATATATCAGGAGCTGGGGATTTTCCTGCCGCTGATCACGGTAAACTGCCTGATCTTCGCGCGTGCGGAAATGTTCGCAAAGAAGAACGGACCCATCAACTCCGTGATTGACGCCATAGGGATGGGCGCGGGCTTTACGCTGGCGCTTTTGGCAATCTCCTCCATCCGCGAGGTTCTCGGCAGCGGCACATGGTTCGGGATAGAGCTGTTTTGGCTTATTGACAACAATATCGCGATTTTCGCATTGGCGCCCGGCGGTTTCATCGTGCTGGCTTTCACAATCGCTTTAGTCAATAGAGTAAAAAAAGCCGGCGTGAATAAAAGAAAAGACTTCGGCTGCTCAGCATGCCCCGCAGCATCCGAATGCGGCAAAAGTAACTTAGCGACTGTTAGTGCTGATAAAAAACAATAAACATCCTTGTCGCTAAGTTACAATTATGAGTTATGAATTATGAGTTATGAATTAGATATACTGTCGGCTCTCCTCACTTAAAATTCAAAATTCAAAATTCAAAATTTGCGGTCGAAGACCGCATTGGTAAGGAGGATATAGCCCATGGGATTTAGGACACTTGTATCAATAATGATGAGCGCGACGCTGGTCAACAACTTTGTCTTGCGGCAATTCTTGGGGGTTTGCCCTTTCCTGGGCGTTTCCAAAGAGAGTTCAAGCGCTGTGGGGATGGGCGCGGCGGTTACATTTGTCATGCTCCTTGCGACCGCCGTGACATGGCCCGTGCACAGATTCATACTGGAGCCGAATGAGCTCGGCTATTTGCAGACCATCGCCTTCATCGTGGTGATTGCGTCGCTGGTCCAGCTCACGGAATTCGTGCTGAAAAGATTCATCCCATCCCTGTATCGCTCGCTTGGCGTCTATCTGCCGCTGATAACGACAAACTGCGCGGTCTTCGCCCTAACCATCATGAACATTAACAGCAATTTCAACTATATGCAATCGCTGGTTAATGCATTAGGCGCGGGTTTGGGGTTTTTGCTCGCGATGGCGCTGTTTTCGTCGATCAGGGAACATACGGAATGCTCCGAGCCGCCGGAGGCTTTCGCGGGCCCGCCGCTTACATTGATTTCCGCCGCAATCCTTTCCCTTGCGTTTTTTGGGTTCGACGGCGTGATAGAAAACTTATTCGGAGGCTAGAAATATGAATGTTGTCCATGCCGTAATTGCCTTTACATCCATCGGCGCTGCCTGCGCAATAATCCTCGTTCTCGCGTCAAAGTTCATGGCCGTAAAGGTCGATGAACGCATTGCGCGGCTAAGCGAGGCCCTGCCGGGCGCGAACTGCGGCGCTTGCGGTTTTTCCGGCTGCGACGCTTATGCGCATGCGCTTGTATATAGTTCGGCCCCGCCAAATGCCTGCCCTCCCGGCGGCGCTTCCACGATGAGGGCGATCAGCGAAATCCTTGGCATCGACGGCGCTGAAATGATCGTCGAGCGCCCGGTCATTTATTGCTCAGGCGACAAATTGGCAAGGCAGCTGAAAATGGATTACGCCGGCATAGAGACCTGCATAGCGGCAAAGCAGCTTTTTGGCGGCCGGAACGCCTGCGCGTACGGCTGCATCGGTTTCGGGGATTGCCTGGCTGCTTGCGCTAGCGAAGCCCTCTGCCTCGACAGCGGCTTGCCCCAGCTCGACCAAGACAAATGCACGGGATGCAAGCTTTGCGCGAAGGCCTGCCCGAACGGCATCATTGTCATGGAAGAGGCCGGCAAGGCGGCCGTCGTCGCTTGCTTGAACACCGAAAAGGGTGCGGTGGTCAGGAAAAAATGCTCCAGCGGCTGCATCGCATGCACGAAGTGCGTCAAGGAATGCCCGAAAGGCGCAATAGAAATGGCTGACAACCTTGCAAGGATCAACCGCGAGAAGTGTGACGGTTGCGGGAAGTGCGTGGATGTCTGCATTGCAAAATGCATAAAAATGATAGCGCCCCATCCGGCCGCATGAAATCAAATAAGTTCTGGGTTCTTATTTTGCTTGCGGTATTACTCGCCTCCTCCGTTGCAGCTTTGGCGGTCTGCAGCGCCCCCGCTGCCTGGGCGCATATATCTCTGGACGGAATCAATGTTGAGAGCGTTGATTTGTCCTCGGTATTTCAGCCGCGCGCGCAAATGCTGGAGAGTTCATACGGCTTCAACGTGGTTGACATCGAAAACGGCCGCATCAGGGTTTCAGAAGCGGACTGCCCGGACAGGCTGTGCATCCGCCAGGGCTGGGCCGGCGGCGGCGCGATCCCGATAGTATGCATGCCAAACCGGCTGGTAATCAGCTTCAACGGAGGCAATGAACAGGGTATAGACGCGGTGACAAGATAGTTGGTAACTTAGCGACTGAAAGTGCAAATAAAAAACAAGAAATATCCTGTCGCTAAGTTACAGTTTACAGTTTACAGTTTACAGTTTACAGTTAGGACGGGGGACGGATTTGGGTTGTGGGCAGCACTTGCTTACGGACAAACGTAGCAAAAAAACAAGAAAATCAAATTCGTCTGCGCAGCAGACACAACAATTCTGGCTTCTGACTCCTGACTTCTGACTTCTGGCACTGCATTTTGGGTTGTGGGTGGAACTCGCTTTAGGAGTTAGGAGTTAGGAGTTAAGACGGGGGACGAAAATCAAACTCGTCTGCGCAGCAGACACATCAATTGTACATTGTACATTGTAAATTGTACATTCTGTTTTGCGGTTTCCACCGCCCGCTAGGGATGCGGAAACAAAAGGTCATTTCCAGTTTATTTGGGTAGCAATTAAGGAGCATTGATGCGTTTTTCGGTTAGAAAACTTGCCTTTCTGGCTGTTCTTACTAGCATAGCGCTGATAATATTTATCATCGAAGCCCAGGTGCCGTTGCCTCTTCCCGTGCCGGGCGCAAAGCTGGGGATTGCCAATGCCGTGACGCTCTTCGCGCTTTTTGTCGAACCCAGGGGGCAGGGCTTTCCCGGTTTACCGGGGCCGGAAATAAAACGCCCCCCTGCATCGGATGCGCTCATAATGCTCATTTGCCGAATACTGCTTGGCGCCTTATTCACGGGCAGGGCCGTCACTTTCGTTTTCAGCATTGCGGGCGGTTTGCTGGCTTTCGCCGCCCAAGCGGTTATGAGGATGTTCGTAACTAATAAGCAGATATGGGTTTGCGGCGCAGCCGGGGCGGTATTTCATAACATAGGGCAGATCTGCGCGGCGATGGCCATCACCGGGACCGTCGCAATAGCCGCGTATCTGCCCGTTTTGGTAGTCATTGGCATTGTAACAGGAGTAATAACGGGCCTAACCGCGCAATTTGCCATAACGAGGGCGTTGCGTAATTCCCACCCCAAATAAATTGGAAAAGACCTTTTGGGTTAATGCATCCCTGGCGGGCGGTGGAAGCCGCAAAACAGAATGTACAATTTACAATGTACAATGTACAATTGATGTGTCTGCTGCGCAGACGAATATTATAAGTTCGTTTCTAAACTTACCCGCTGCAGACCCAGTAACCATGCGGTTTCTAAGACTTGGTAAAAAATATTGCGACTTTTTTTGTTCGAATTTGACTGCCAACTACATAAGGCATTGCGGTCGAAGACCGCCATAGAGGTATCCATGAAAAAATGTTTTTTTGCTTTTTCGGCGGTGTTCGTATTATTGTTTTCCGGCTGCTCGCAGGAACGGGCTGAGGGGTTTGCCGGCGGGACTGAGTTTTTGCTCGACACGATATGTACGATAACGATTTTTGATCCGCCGGACCATGCCCTTATTTCGCGGTCATTTGAATTATGCGCGGAATATGAGGCACTTTTCAGCATAACCATCGAAGGCAGCGACATCTGGCGGGTAAACCACGCAAACGGGACCCCCGCGACGGTCTCGCCTTCTACATTGGAGATAATCATGGAGGGGATGCGCTATGGCGGGCTTTCCGGCGGAATGTTTGACATAACCATCGGGAGGCTTTCCGGCTTGTGGGACTTCTCCGGAGATTCGGGCATTCCGGATGAAGCGGATATTGAGCTGGCGGGAAAAACCGTTGACTACACTCAGATTATATCGCATGGCGATACGATCCAGCTTAATAACCCCGACGCTTGGATTGACCTTGGGGGGATCGCAAAGGGGTATATCGCAGACCGCATAGCCGACTTTCTTGTTGAAAACGGCGTCGAAAGCGCGATAATCGACTTGGGCGGCAATATCGTAACCATCGGAGAAGGGCCCGGCGGCAGGCTCTGGCGGGTTGGCGTCAGGGCGCCGTTTGGCGGCGACGGCGAGTATTTCGGAATCATCGAAGCGGGCGCGGCTTCCATCGTGACCTCAGGGACGGATCAGCGGTCGTTTGAGCTTGATGGCGAGCTGTACCATCATATTCTCGACCCTTTTACCGGATGGCCCGTCACTTCCGACGTAATCAGCGCGACCGTGGTAACATCAAGCTCTTTGGCTGGCGACGCCATGTCCACGATCCTCCTTCTCGCCGGCAGCGAAAACGCGGCGGAGCTAATACGGCAGTCGCCTGACGTAATTGGGGCACTGCTGATTTTGGATAATGGCAGCCATGTCCTGCACGGGGATATCGGTTTTGCGTTAATGCAGTGATATGGTGCGGAGGATATCCGCGAATGATGAAGAGAGGGCGGTCACTGACGTGAAGAACCCACTAAACAGATTAATCTCAATCCTGATCGGCGGCAGCACGGTGGCCAACCGATACACATCCGGCCAATCCCGGAGTTCAGCTCGGAAACTTACGAAAAAACGCTTGAAGGAGGGCGCGAAGCCGTGTATAATAAGGCCATGGAGGTGAGGTGATGAACGAAGAAAATTCCGGGATCATACCAATCATGGAAGATGCCCTCTATGCTGACGACGGCAAGCCGCTAAAGCCGTTGGCCGACCCCGTCATCGCGTTCATATTCCGCTCACTGGAAGCTGGCGGCGAGGCTATGCGGGGGCTGGCCAACGCAATATTGGAGGACAGCGGCGACAAGCCCATCAGCCAGATCATCTCCCTGCACCCGCAGAAATACCAGGCAGGCCTCGGCGGGCGCAGGTTCCGGCTGGACGTCTTGGCCGAATCCGCCGACAGCGAGATGGTGCTTCTGGAAGTGCAGCTGGACAGGCAGCGGTTTTTCAACACCCGTTCGATGGTGTACGCCATGGACCCTCTCCAGCAAAAAATCGAGAAGGGCGACCTCTGGGACGCCATCGCGCTGAAGATGCCCCGCGTCATCACGCTCAACCTGCTGGACTTCGAGCTCCGCAGGACGGGGATGAACTTCCATCAGGTCATAGAACCGGTATACCGCGAGGAGCCCCGCGAGGTTGCGGAGCACCACCACGTGACGCACAATATCGAGCTGCCCAAGTTCAGGCAAATAACACCCGACTGGAATAAGCCCCTTCATCTTTGGCTTACGGCGCTATGCCGCTCGCAGGACCAGAACAAAACACTAAGGGAGGTTGTCGATATGGAACCCGCATTGCAAACATTTGAGGACGCGAACCCTGCTTTTTCCCAGTTCGTCAACGGGTATGGGGTTGCCAACATGGATGCGGAAACCCGCCGCCAATACAAGCGGTCGGTCTTGGAAGCGGGGTTCCATAGGATGGAACTGGAAGCCGAAAGAGCCGAGGGCAAGGCCGAAGGGGGCATGGAAAGAACAAACGCCATAGCGCTGAACCTGTTCAAAA
>Ga0099364_10010416_pt1 | contig 12784 bp, 10 predicted proteins | sample TergutTh196P3_FD_73070 | JGI IMG/M metagenome (GOLD analysis project Ga0099364, IMG submission 73070) | Microcerotermes parvus P3 segment gut microbial communities from Pointe-Noire, Republic of the Congo - Th196 P3 | ecosystem: Host-associated > Arthropoda: Insects > Digestive system > Gut ... | reverse complement strand
AACAAAAACCCCGTCTTTTTCGGACGGGGCTTTTTTTGGTATGCAGACAGCTTCTTGCACTAAAAAGGTGACTGACACTTTTGTGTTCCCATTGGTGAAGATATATATTTTCATTTTATATAGTTCTGATTTCCTTAACGGCGTCTTCTATTGCTTTTATATGCTCCTGTATAGCGGGTATATGTAAGCGGATAGCTTCTATTGGTTTATTGTTATTTTGGACAGAACCCGAAGTTAAGTATTCTACAGATGTGTTAAGTGAGGCTGCTATGCGGATGGCTTCATTAAGCCTGGGAAAAATACCCTTTGATATCCAGCCATGGAGAGTATTAAAATTGATACCGGAATTTTTTGCCAGCCATTCCTGAGTGGTGTTTTGTGTTTTTACCTCTTTCTGGACATTTTCCCAAAAAATTGAAGCATCATCATTCATATCGATATTCATTTTAGACTGAAAAAAGCAAAATTATATCTAAATAGATTAAAACCTGCTTTACATAATTGTCTAAATAGAGCTACACTACAAAAAATATGTCTGTATAGATAATTTTCAATAAAAGGTAGGATTGCTATGAAGAATAAAGTTATTTTGTGGTTTTTGATGATATTTATATTATTTGCCGGGATTATTGCATGCACTCAGTATGATAATGAAAATGATTTTAGGATATCCACACTGGATGGGGGGAGATCTGCAAGGATCATTGGTTATGTGGGGACAAAACAGACAATCAGGATTCCTCCCAGAATACAGGGAATGAATGTCACCGAAATAGGTGATGGTGCATTTGAAAACAAAGAAATAATCAGCGTGACCATTCCCAGTAGTGTGACCTCTATTGGAAATAATGCTTTTGCCGGAAATTTCCTTACGAATATTAATATCTCAAATAATGTGATTTTTATTGGAGACAGTGCATTTGAAGGAAACCAGCTCACAAATGTTTCAATACCAAGCAGTGTGATCAATATTGGCGTTGATGCTTTTGCAGGAAACTCACCTTCAATCGACGTAACCTTAGTTATGAGTAATGAAGTAATTATTTATACAGCAGGTAGTATAGGGCCAGGTTCAAATGGCAGAGCTGTAATATGGAGAAATGGTAATCCCTGGATCTTGAGCAATTCTCAATCTTTCGCTAGTTCTGTATATGTTTCTGACAATTCAATTTATGTGGCAGGGTCTATTGGGAGTGGTAATAATTCAAGAGCAACTATCTGGAAAAACGGTGTTGCCCAAACCTTGAGCAATACTCAATCAGAGGCTCGTTCTGTATTTGTATCAGGCAACGATGTATATGTGGTGGGAGAGGATAACCGGAAAGCTACAGTTTGGATAAACGGTGCCGCCAATACTCTAGGCAATGATATTGAATCATTTGCTTGGTCTGTATATGTATCAGGAAATGATGTATATGTGGCAGGGTATGCATCAAATGTAGAAGGGGGTGGTTTTTGGAACCGAAGAGCCACAGTTTGGATTAACGGTGTTGCCCAAACCTTGAGTAATTCTCAATCAGAGGCTCGTTCTGTATATGTATCAGGCAACGATGTATATGTGGTGGGAGACGATAATAACAGAGCCACAGTTTGGATAAATAGTGAAGTCAATACTTTTGGCGATACTGGATCACATCCTTGGTCTATATATGTTTCAGGCAGCGATGTTTATATGGCAGGTTATGTATATGAAGGAAGGTTAGGTATTTGGGGTAACCAAAGAGCATCTGTTTGGATAAACGGTGAAGCCAATACTCTGAACAATACAACATCAATGGCTTATTCAATATTCGTATTAGGTAGTGATGTTTATGTGGTGGGAAATGTATTGAATGAAGGAGCCACTGTTTGGATAAACGGCGATGCTCATACCTTAAGCCATGAATCAGGAGCAACAATTAGTTCGGTTTTTGTAAGGTGATGGATGCTTTTGAGGATATGCTTTTTGTTTAGACATTTTTTGTGAATTATATATATTTTGAAAATGTGGGCAACGTTGCCCATCTTTTATGGTGCATATGTATTTTGCATAATTAAAGCATGCGGAAGGTTATCTTCTCATGAATTGCAGCCAGCAGTGAGGATCCTCAGCGATTCGAAGAATCGGTGAGGGTTCCGGAGCTGGCTGCTTATATGGAAATACCTTCCGCTATCCCTACTCGCGAATCTGCCCTGTACCTCTCACCCTGTATTTGATTGCGGTAAGTGCCTCAAGCCCCATGGGGCCGCGGACATGAAACTTCTGGGTGCTGATTCCGAGCTCCGCACCAAAGCCGAACATCTCCCCGTCTGAAAACCTTGTGGATGCGTTTACATAAACACAGGCGGCATCTACCCTGGAAGAAAAGTCCTCTGCGTTTTTTAGATTGTTGGTCAGTATTGCTTCTGAATGTTGTGTTCCATATTTATTTATATGTTCAATTGCTTCTTCAACGGAGCCAAGGATTTTTATCGCAAGTATATTGTCCAGATATTCTGTGCCCCAGTCTTCCTCCTCTGCTTCCTTAATAATAAGAGCGGGATACTTGGCGGCTGCTTCCGTCAGACTTCCCAATACTTTAATTGATTCTGCATCGCAGCGAAGCTCTGCCTTGCCGGCAAGTCTCTTTGCTACAAGGGGCAGGAGCACAGGAGCAATACCTCTATGCAAGAGCAGGGTTTCCACAGCATTGCAGACCCCCGGCCTTTGCAGTTTTGCATTTGCGATAATTTCCACAGCATTATTTATGTCCGCCGATTCATCAACAAAGATATGGCAGTTTCCCTCTCCTGTTTCTATTACGGGTATTCTTGCATTCTGCACTACCCTTTGAATAAGCTCCCTTCCGCCCCTTGGCAGAACCACATCTATCCAGCCTCTTGCATTAAGTATCTCATCAATCTCATTTCTGGAGCCGGATTCTGCCAGCTCCACTGCACCGGGGATACCGCCGTTTTCAAGACCTTTTTTTAAAGCTTTTACAATTACCCTGTTGGATTCCAGTGCCGCAGAGGAGCCGCGGAGGAGGATTGAGCAGCCAGCCTTGTAAGCCAGGCTGAAGGCATCGGTTGTAACATTTGGTCTTGATTCATAAATTATGCAGACTGTCCCCATGGGAACGGTGATCTGTTCTATAAAAAGGCCGTTGGGTGTCTGCCATCCGCCCCTTACCTTACCGATTGGGTCGTCCAGACTTATAACCTTTCTGATTCCGGCGCAAAGACCACTTATCCTGTCCGGGTTAAGGGAGAGCCTGTCTACCAGGGATTCCTTCATGCCGTCTTTTCTTGCCTTATCTACATCAATGGCATTGGCTGCAAGGATTTCATTTTGATGGGCTTCAATTGCAGAAGCAGCGCTTTCAAGGCCCCTGTCCTTTTCTACCCTGTCCAGTTGGGCGAGTTTTGCATTGGATGTTTTTAATGACTTGAATATTTCATCCAGTGATTTTGTGGGGTTTGCCTGATCTATAGAATTCATAAGACAGTCTATCACTCTTTATGGAATTTTGTCATGCAGTGAAAAGCAGCCCCTGTTTAATATGTAAGTGTAGTTAAGCTGTCATTTCAAAGACCAGCTTGGTATCTCTGACAAAAGATAGATCCATGCCAAGACCTGTTCCGCCCGGAATTTTTATCCACCCATTATTAACTTTTAATCCGCAGTCTGTATGTTTTTCAGCGTTCCTATAACCCTTGTACTCGTGATAGCGTCCGGGGTTATCGATAATCGCGCCGAACAGCAGCATATTGTAAGACATATAGCCGCCCGAAACATGGGGGGAAAGCACCAGCCCCGCCTCGTGAGCCATTTTTGCTACCTTAATACATTGAATGAAGCCGCCTGTATATTGGAGGTCGGGCTGCAAGACCTGCGCGGCATTGTTTTCTATTATCCATGCAAAACGCCTGAGGCTGGTTTCCTGTTCGCCAAAGGCAATTGGAATGTCCAGATTGTCTGAAATTGTTTTCAGATCCCATAAATCGTCAAAGGGGGAGGGCTCCTCGTAAAAATAGCCGTTAATGCTTTCGGTTATCTTTCCAATCTCGATGCCCTTTTCGGCATTGAAGGAGCCGTTGCCATCGGAGCAGACTGCCATGTCATCGCCAAAATGCTTGCGAACCAGACGCAGAAGGTTTTCACTCCTTCCTTCCATGGAGTCGGCGTTCTTGCTCATCCTTCCGCCAAGCTTTATTTTTACCGCACGAACGCCAAGCTCCTTTACACGCTTATCAAGAATTTCCACTTCTTCTTCCGGGGTGGTATGCCTGTTTCCGCTTGCGACATATAGCTCAAGCTCATCCCTCTTTCTTCCGCCGAGGAGTTCACATACCGAAACGCCTGCATATTTTCCAAGCATATCTAGAATTGCCGATTCCACCCACGAAATACAGCACCACCATGCAAGCCCTTGTATTTTATAGTTCAGGTCTGATACAAAGGCCTCGTGCAGAAAGTCTTCCATATCTCTGGCATCTTTCCCTAGAATATAAGGAATTATTTTCTGCTTTAATAGGAGGTGAAGGTAGGAAGCCATTTCAGAGCATGGAGCTATGCCTTCTTCACCGTCCTTGCCTAGAACCCGGAGAAAGTAGCCTTCTTCGTTATGATAAAGAGCAGCAGATTTAATGATGATAGGTTTATCGATAAGCTTTGTGTCCAAAAGTTTTGAATCGATAATTTCGATCAGGCGGGCTGTGGATACCTTTTTAAAGAAGTTAAAATCGTCATGAATTTTGTACATGCTCCATTATAGCATGTATTGAATTATTTTCAATAAAAATCTATAATTCTTGATAATTTAAACGGGAAATGAGGCTTAATTAATGAAAAAAGTTTTTCTATGCAAGGAGACTGTCGAAGAAGAAACCAGGGCAGCGCTTATTCCATCGGACATTAAAAAACTCGCCGGCCTAGGTTATGAGCTGGCGGTTCAGAAGGGAGCAGGTAATAAAACCGGATATCCGGACAGCGAATATTCATCCTCCGGTGCGCGGATTGTAGATTCTTTGGGAGAAGGATACGACTTTGCAGATATTATCGTTAGGGTAAACAAGAGCGATAATATTAACGGCATTAAGGAAAACACGCTTCATATAAGCTCCTTCGATGTCTTTAACGAAGGGGAAGCCATAAAGAAATATGCAGATGCGGGAATTAAATTGATCAGTTTGGAAATGGTTCCGCGAACGACCCTTGCACAGAAGATGGACATACAGAGTTCGCAAATGTCGCTTGCAGGTTATTATGCGGTAATTTTGGCAGCTTCAAAACTGCCGAAAATTTTTCCCATGATGATGACTCCTTCCGGAACAATTTCACCTGCTAGGGTATTTGTAATCGGTGTGGGGGTTGCAGGGCTTCAGGTAATTGCAACCGCAAAGAGGCTGGGAGCCCGCGTAGAGGCCTTTGATACAAGGCCGGTTGTTGCCGAACAGGTAAAATCCCTGGGTGCAAGATTCATTAAGATTGATCTTGGAGATGTGGAAGAAACAGATCAGGGTTATGCCAAAGAGCTGACTCCCGCTCAGATAGAAATTCAGCGTAACGCACAGGCAAGAATTTGCGCATACTCCGATGTTGTAATAACTACGGCAAAGGTTTTTGGCCGCAAAGCTCCAGTTTTGCTTACCAAGGAAATGGTTTCCCAAATGAAGAGCGGTTCCATTATAATAGACATGGCGGTAAAAACAGGCGGAAACGTGGAAGGTTCGGTGCCGGGAAAGGATGTACTTTTGGATAACGGCGTAACCATTATAGACGGTGACGGACTTGAGCGTTATGTGTCAAAGGATGCATCTGCCATGTTTTCCGGCAATATCTTTGCCATGCTTGAACATTTCTGGGATGCGGAGGGAAAAACCTTTAAGCTTGACATGAACGATGAAATTTTGAGTTCCTGTCTTATAACATCCGATAAAAAAATAATTAACGAAAGATTCAGGAGTTAAAATGAATATAATGCTTCTTGCCTTTATTTTTGTTGTATCTGCTTTTTTGGGAACAGAGCTAATTTCCAAAGTTCCTTCCCAGCTTCACACTCCCTTAATGTCCGCGACAAACGCTATCTCCGGAATTACCATTGTCGGGGCTCTTATTATCTGTGCAATCAAGGCCAATACCTTTGATTTATCCGCATCGGGAGCAGCCGGAATTCCAGGAATGATCCTTGCGTTTAGCGCAATTATCCTTGCCTCAATTAACGTTGTAGGCGGCTATTCTGTAACACAGCGCATGCTGGACATGTTTAAAAAAAAGGAAGGTGAAGGCAAATGATCACCAATCTTGCATATATGACAGCCTGTATTTTCTTTATTATCGGAATAAAAAAATTAAATAAACCTGGTACTGCCCGCATGGGAAATGTGCTTTCCTGCTTTGGAATGATAATTGCCGTTATTACCGTATTTTTTGAAAACGATATGCTTCAGTCTTGGAATAGCGTAAACTGGCTGCAAAATGGATATATCTGGTGTCTTGCGGCTCTTTTAATCGGCTCTTTCATCGGGCTTATTTGGACCAAAAGAGTTAAAATGACCGGAATGCCCGAGCTTGTCGCCCTCTTTAACGGGTTCGGCGGTCTTGCATCTACCTTTGTTGCACTTTCACAGTTCCTCCTTAACCCCATGGAAAGTGACACTGTAACAGCGGCCTCTATTGGCATAACGGTCTTAATCGGAGCCATTGCCTTTACCGGTTCTGTTCTAGCCTGGGCGAAACTTTCAGAAAAAATCTCCGGGCGTGCAATTGTTTTTAAAGGACAAAAAATATTAAACCTATTTTTGCTTCTGGCTTCCGTTGCACTTATTATTATTTATTCCATTTCTGGTCTTGATCCCCAGTTAAGATTTTATTCTGTAATTATCCTTATGGGAATTTCCCTTGTTTTCGGCGCAACAATCGTACTGCCCATAGGCGGCGGAGACATGCCTGTAGTAATTTCCCTCATGAACAGCCTTTCTGGAGTTGCCGCAGCGGCAGCTGGTTTTATTATTTCCAATACGGTTTTAATTGTTGCAGGATGTCTTGTAGGCGCTTCCGGAATTGTACTTACCATCATTATGTGCAAGGCCATGAACCGCTCCATAAGCAATCTGCTTTTTAGCGGCTTTGGAGCTACCGATGCAGCCGCCGCAAAAGGCCCTATGTCAGAGCCAAAGGCAATTAATGTGGAAGACGCCTACCTCATACTTGAAGCCGCCCAGTCGGTTGTTTTTATTCCCGGTTATGGCATGGCGGTGGCGCAGGCCCAGCATGTTGTAAAAGAGCTCGCTGCCAAGCTCGAAGAAAACGGCACAGATGTAAATTTTGCAATTCATCCTGTTGCCGGACGCATGCCCGGTCACATGAATGTTCTTTTGGCGGAAGCGGATATTCCCTATGAGCAGCTAAAAACCATGGATGAGATTAATCCTTCCATGCCAACCCAGGATGTTGCAATTGTTATTGGTGCAAATGATGTTGTTAATCCTGCGGCAGAGACGGATGAATCTTCTCCGATTTATGGGATGCCAATTATCAAGGCATATGAGGCGAAAACTGTTTTTGTATTAAAAAGAGGAAAGGGCAGGGGATTTTCTGGCATAGAAAACGAGCTATTTTATTTTCCCAATACCCTGATGATTTACGGAGATGCAAAGGCAACCATTTCCGCCCTTGGCTCCGAATTCAAGAACGAATAAGAGCAGGTAAAGTCTATGCGTTTACTGATCCATAAGAATTACGAAAACCTACGCATTTGGGCATCTTCCCTTATTATTAAAAGGGTCAGAGAATTTGCGCCTAACGCAAAAAAACCCTTTGTGATTGCATTGCCCACCGGAAGCAGCCCGCTTGGTGTTTACCGGAATTTAATATCGGCATACAGGGCAGGCGAAATTTCATTTGAGAACGTTGTTTCGTTTAACCTTGATGAATATCTGGGTCTTTCGGGAGAACATCCACAGAGTTATAGACACTATATGAACGAAAATTTTTTCTCTCATATTGACATCAAGCCGGAAAACATACATATACCCAACGGCATGGCATCCGATCCCGATGCCGAATGTCTTGCTTACGAACAAGCCATAAAGACGGCTGGGGGCATTCATTTACTAATGGGCGGCATTGGCGCAAACGGACATATTGCGTTTAATGAGCCGGGTTCTTCAATGGCTTCCAGAACGAGGGTGCAGATTCTTGACATCAATACCAGAGAAGCCAATTCCCGTTTTTTTGACGGAGATATTGCCAAGGTTCCATCCAGTGCACTAACAATGGGTATTGGAACGATAATGGAAGCCGAAGAAATTCTTATTGTAATTTCCGGCTCTTCCAAGGCCAGGGCATTGCAGGCAGTTGTGGAAGGCAGTGTCAATGCCATCTGTCCCCTTTCGGCTCTTCAGATGCATGCCAATGCCATTATTGCATGCGATGAGGAAGCAGCAGCGGAGTTAAAATATGCGACTATCAATTATTTTAAGGACATTGAAAAATCCAATATCGATATATAAATCGGTAGTAAGATTGCCGCCATCCGGCAGCCAAGGATTGTTGTCACGGCTGCATCTTCCCGGCTTCCACGCTCTCTTTCTGTTTCTTTTCCTTTCCATCAATTTTATTTCCCATGCAAATGAATATGATAATATCTATGCCTTTTCCGATCCTTCACAAATATGGGGCAGCGGAATAGAGCGGGTAATTGAAGAGGCATATAGACAGTTTTTCCAGACGCGGATCATTGGGGGCAGGGTAATGAATATCCGTATGCCCTTTGCCCAGAATTCGGAAAGGGATGTCTTTACCGAAGCAGCCTGGGGCTTTGTAGGCAGCGGCAAGGGAGCTCCCTCCTTTTTATGGGGTCATGTTAACAGGCTCCTTGACAGCGATGATTTTCTTGAATATACCGAACTTTTATCGGACGGCAGGGAGAAGGTGATTATTTTCGATTTGCCCACCCAAAGCTGGACCCATACAAGGGATCCCTTCATAATCGCAAGAATGAAGGCAGGCTCTTATCAGGGGCTCCTTCACAGACCCTATGTTCTTGTATCAGGCAGAGGGCTGGAAGAGACAGATGTGTATAATTATCTTTACTGTGTGGGGTTGATAGGCATTGACTGCTCCGGCTTTGTCTGGCACATCCTTTCCTATACAGCAGAAGCAGGCGGGCTTGACCTTGGCCGCCATCTTTCCAGGGCACTTGGCGTTAGAGGCAGCGAAGATCCAGCGCTTTATGCAGGGACGGGCTTCTTTAACTCAAGCGGCTCCCACATGATTCCCGTAATAGATCAAATTCGCAATCTTCGCCCCGGTGACATAATTCTCTTCCGTGCAGAAGACGGGGGCGTGGGCCATGCTGCCATAATTCAATCTGTGGATCTTACCAATGGCGTTATACGCTATTTGCAAAGCACGGACGAAGCCCCCTTTCCCGAAAGGGGAGTCCACGATTCCTTCATCTTTTTTGATCCCTCAAGTACAACCGTCTCTCTTTCTCATCCCTCCCTATTATGGTCACAGAGGCGTTACCGTCCCTTTCCCGGAGAAATTACCTCTCCATTTTCCAATGATGGTGAGCGTTACCGCGCCTTTCCTGAACTTGGCGGCGGCAGGGTTGTCCGCCTCCGGGCTCTCGCGGAGATTATGGGACGGTTTTGATGCTTGGCATGTTATGCCGCCGGAAATTGCCTTTTAGCTTTTCCTCTTCTTTGTTTTCTCAATAGTTGAATATTCCGGTGTTTTTTCGTTCACACTAAAACCTATCTTTTTGGTCTTAGGCGGCTGTTCAATTAAGTTATTTAAGGCCCTGATGATTTGGTTTATAGCTTCGTCATGTTCAGTAAGCCTTTTATCAGTATTTTCAATATGCAGCATTAGCAGTTTGCGGAGTTCGGCTATTTGTGTGTTGGTATCTGGCTGTGAAAGAGCAGAATGGCGCATCTCTATAAAGGCATTGACAACCGCTATATTAATTTGAGTGGCGATTTTACTGTTCAAGACGGAAGATAACATTACAACCCCGTGTTCGGTAAAAACGTAAGGTAAATATCTACGGCCACCACGACCGCCTTTTGAGGTCACAATTTGTGACCTCAAAAAGATGTATTCTTCTTCTGTCAATTGAAACATAAATTCTGGTGGAAAACGATTTAAATTACGTTTGATTAAATACTTTTGTTTCGACTTGGTAAATTTTTGCCAAATCTTCGTCTAGCATAACCTGACGACCACGAACTTCAAATATGAGGGATTTTACCCCCTATAATTCATTCTTCATCGTAATATGTTTATAACACGATCCTGCCATCCTGTCAAACAAGCTGCCCGGGAATTATCTCCCCGGACAGCGTATGAAAACCTTCGGTTCTTAGGTCACCCTATGGCAGCCACGTAGGTCGCGGTTCTACTGTGTTCGGTGCAGCTGTTACTGTCTGGCTGCCTGCTCTTGTAATCGCCTGGCCGCCGCCGGTACTCCTCACCATGGCACCGCTTTCAATAGTCAGCGTTCCCCCTGTAGCATGATTGAGCATGATGGTTCCCCATCCGAAGTCGGTGGTGGTGCCAGATACAATGTATGCCGAACCGGAAATAGTTATACTGCCGGTGCTTTCATTCAATATTGCACTGCCACCAGTTCCGATGATCGTTCCGCCGTGTACACTGTCCCCATCCATAGCGCCGACTGTTCCGCCGGAGATTGCCACGCTACTGGAAGAGGCGTTTTGGATTGCAGCTTGATTGGGTCCAGTACTACGTACCGTGCCGCTGCTCATGGTCAACGATCCCCCATTAGATCCTATGTTAATGGTAAATCCTCCCGCAGTAATGAGTGTGGGTATGGCATCGACGGCTTGGGAAATTGTGATACCTCCAGCAGCACTGTTATTTATTGCACCGCCGGCAACTCCAACGCCGCTATCATTCATCGCAGCGATTGTGCCGCCGGTAATTACTATCGCATCGATATGCGTAGAACCCTGGTTACTGATCGCATAGGTTAGTGAGTCATTAGTAGTATTTCTAGTTCGCACTGTTCCGCCGCTTATGTGCAGTCTGGCATTCGAGCTTGTTTGAATAATCCTAATAGTAGAGCCTCCCGATATTATATTGGCTGTACCGGAGATATTGACCCGTAAATCGGCATTGTTTAGTTCAATAGCCACACCCATTGAATCTGTCGCTTCCACCCTGCCGCCTGAAATTTGAATGTGATCCAGGTTGGTATTGGTTCCGGTAAAAAAGATCACACCGTAGGAACTACCAGCGCCGCGAACCGTACCTCCGCTCATGTTCAGCCTTGCCCCTTCTCCGCGCAGTTCCATTGTATAAGTATTAGCAGTAATTAGGGCATCACCCTCTATGCTAACAAGGCCGCCAACAGCGTTCCTTATTGCCTTCCCGGGTAATGGGTTCTCGCCTGTCAGGTCATTCATCCCGCCGACCACGCCGCCGCTTATTTTAATAGCATTGTCACTGGTGGAATGGGTGTTATTAATTGTAGTGGCAGTTGTAGTACCGCTTGCGGTGTTACGCACCACGCCGCCTGTAACCTCAAGCCTTGCACCGCTATTGGCCAATACAATGGTTCCCTGTCCGGCATTGGTGTTCGCCGATGTAACGAGGGTGTTTGTTCCCGAAACATGGATAAGGCCTGTGGAACTGTTTATGATGGCTATTCCCTGTGCACCGGCTGCTGTAATAGAACCGCCGCTAACAGCAAAGGTTCCCGCGCCTGTAAGGTTAACCATCGCGTTGTCTGTACCGGTGGTGCGTGCAGTGCCGCTTAAGACTGCTGTCCAGTTGATGGTTTTGCCTGTGGGTATGTTTAGAGTCAGGACTCCCGCTGCTATATTCCGTTCACCGCTAACGCTAACGGTTGTAAATTCCCCAAGGCTTGCGGTGATTGCCGTTACGATAGCGGCGGCATCTGCATAACCTGTATTGCCTATATCGACCGTTGCACTGATCGCGGGAGTTACATAGACAGTTACTGGATTTGAACGGGCAGGTGTTGCCGCGCCGGTATCTCCGGTCGCATTTACCTCGACAAAGTAATAGTAAACACCTGCCGTCCCTGTAGGTATGGTGAAGTTTTCAGATGTCGCTCCGCCTATAGAAGTGCCTCCTGTATTGCTGGCAATGGTATTGCTGTACCACTGATAGCTAAGGGTCGCATCAAGTGTAACGCTGGCAGCCACAGTCAGTTCGCCGCTTGTAGTTCCCTGACCCACTGTTGTTCCCGTTGGCTGTGAAGTTATTGAAATTGCCGGCCTTAGATTAACGGTGAGAAGGAAGTCCTGGGTATAAGCCGTGCCCGGCGTACCCGGTGCCGTACCATTGGCCACAGTAGCTTTGACAGTCACCGATCCGGCAGCATTGGCAGTCAGGACACCGCTTGATATGCTGGCAAAGCCGCTCCCATCAGTGATGCTCCATGTGATTGTCTTGTTGGTTGCATTGGCAGGTTCAATCGTGCCGCTTAGGGTGTGATTCTGCCCTATGTTCATGTCTGCCGGTAAACTTGGAATGATGTTTGTTACAGGCTCAAAAGTTCCGGCTTTTCTTAATTCTTCAAAGGCAGCCTTTGCCGCATTGAGTACAGTGTAGGCAGTTTCAAGGTTTCCTTCATTGGCGATGGCAGCTTGTGCCGCAGTAATGGCATTTTCAAGTGCGTTCATTTCCGCCTGTGTTACCCATAAAGCGCTTTTCATTACTTCGTGACTCGTAGCTGCTGTTTTAACCACCGCAGTGGCCATTAGGGTTTCGGCATCCGTTATAAGCCCTTCCAGAAGAGCATTAGTTACCTCCATGTTGCCGTCT
>Ga0099364_10010415_pt1 | contig 12784 bp, 12 predicted proteins | sample TergutTh196P3_FD_73070 | JGI IMG/M metagenome (GOLD analysis project Ga0099364, IMG submission 73070) | Microcerotermes parvus P3 segment gut microbial communities from Pointe-Noire, Republic of the Congo - Th196 P3 | ecosystem: Host-associated > Arthropoda: Insects > Digestive system > Gut ... | reverse complement strand
CGTCCCACTTACAGCCCATTGCTTTTAAGCGGTCTTTAACGGCGTAGCCGTCGCCTTCCAGATAATGACGCGGTTCCACTTCCTGTATCCGCTCTCTTGCCCTTTCTGCTGTTTCCTGATCGTTGTGATACCAACCGGTTTCTTTATTCCACTTACAGCCCATGCCCTTTAATTCATCAGTCATTTCCCGCGGGGCGTCGCCGATAGGGTATTTTTTTATTTCTTTCGGCACCAAAGCCTGCGCTTCTTTGGCGATTTCCGGGTCGGTGTGATACCACTTCCTTTCGTCTGCGTCATACATGCATCCCATTTCTTTCAGCTTGTCCTTGACGGCGAAACTATTTCCTTCTATGTAATGGCGCGGTTCTCTGACTTCATGCTCCTTTGCGTTGTTCATGGCGGATGTTTCGATTTCCATAACGCTTTTAGCTTCTTTGGCTTTTTCCGCGTCGGCGGCGTACCACTGTTTTTTATCCGGATCGAACCGGCAGCCAAGAGCTTTTAGTTCGTCTCTGACGGCGAAGCCGTTTCCTTCGATGTAATGCCGCTGTTGTTCGTCTGGCATATCGTTATTCTCCTTTTTTGTATTTGATTTAATTAAGTCATTAAATGTATTTTCTGTTGCTTTTTCCGCAACATAAGCGACTGCCTTATTAACTGTTAATTCTGCGTAATATCGCGGATCAGGTTTATCTTGTCGTGATGATTCAAGCCATTGTTTCACGTCTGCGGGATTTTCGCCTTTTTCCAAACGGCGGCAGACTACGAACCAATCGCGGTGTGATTGCGTTTCCGAAACGTTTTTTGATTCTCGCGTTGCGCTCGATTTACGTAACGCAAACGGTGATTGCTCGCGCAGTATCTCGGCAATATTAAAATCTTCCGGAGCATGAGTACTGTCTGAAAATCTTTCCGCTGTAACCCTGTATGGCTCTTCATATTTATAATTGTCGAATCCGGGAATCCGAAAAACCCGCGAAACGTCGGTAGCCGCCCGGTCTGCGCCGTATTTCAGGCACATGGATTTTTGCAACGCCTCCGCCTCCGCCGCGCTGAATCCCGTTACTTTCCAGACAACCTGGCATTTGCCCGGAGATGTATTTAGAATCCAGTTCGGCGGCGGCGTGTTTGTTTTTATGCGCTCCAGCGCGTTGTCCGCATCATGGTCTATATCAAGATAGATATTCCGTATTTCGGCGACATCGTCTTTTGTGCGGGTTTTGGCGTTCGGTTTAAGCGCGTTCATACCGACGTAAACATTTGCTCCGGCGTCGTTCTGTTCCCTTAACCACGCCTGAAACTGCGGTTCACACAATTCCGCCGCCGAAGCAAAATGCTGTTCGATACGTTCCCCGGCCTTTAGAAAGACGGCCAGCCTGTCGTCCGGTTGAAAAATATCTTTGATATATGCGGTGTCCATTACATTTTCTCAATTAACCATAAGTATTCAGGGTCAAGGCCGATTCCAAAGTTCCGCTCATTTGAAACGACAACAGGCGTACTGAGGTAGTGCCTGGTTGCTTTGACGGAGCAGTTCGCCGCCGCCGAAAATCTGAGATTTGTCGTCCATGTCGCGCCGGAGTCGTCAATGCAAGTAACTTGCTTCCAGAGAGACAGCGGCGGGGAAGATACCTCTTCGCCAAGAGTAGATTGCGTTTCAAGCCGACCGGCATTTAAAAGCCTTGAGACTTCGCCGATATTTAACGCGCTTATCCAAAGTATGAGATTTTCGCCGCTCTGCTGAATACTCGTGATGGTGAAGGGGCGTTTTGCGGGATCAACGTCCTCGCTTGACACCTGGGCGACATTGAATCCGCTTATGACGCTTTCGCTGTCTTCGGCAAAAACTCCGCTTACACCCAGGGTTAATGTCAGAATTGAAACAAGAAACAGTTTTTTCATATTTTCTCCTTTTTTATTGTTGTTGCCGCCAGAAATCCGGCATTTGAAAATTCGGGATCATTTTCAGATCGTCTATCCATGACGGCGGTTCGCACACGCGGAACCGCCCCACGGCTTTGTCGTTTTCATCGTAATGACTAAATTCGTACCGATAGAGAGTTCGGGTTTTGTAAGGCGGATTGATTTGTGATGCTTCATAATCCAAGCCGTGAAGCTCGACAATTTCCATTAGCCGCCGTGAATGGTCGGGTAATGTTTTTGCGAAAATCACAATCTGAATGGCATGGCAAATCATTTCCTTGATTGCCCGCAAGGGGATTTCAAAACCGGCTTGAGGAATCAGCATTTCCAACGCGCTCAATGCGCCGTCTGCGGAATTTGAGTGAATCGTACCCGCGCCCGCGTGCCCGGTATTAAAGGCGCGGCAAAGGTCAAAGGCTTCACCTCCGCGAACCTCGCCGACAATAACCCACCTGGGGTTCACCCTTAAACTTGTCTGTACAAGGTTGCGGAGGGTAATTTCACGGTCTTCGGCGTCCAACGCACGTTTGCTTTCAAGCGGTATCCAAAGTTCGCGGCATAGTGAAATCTCCCGCGCGTCCTCGACCGTAACGACAACGCTGGTTTCAGGAATGAATCCGCAAATGCTGTTTAGAATGGTTGTCTTGCCGCTTCCCGTACCTCCGGCGATAAGAAGGTTCTTTTCCATTCGGACGATGATTTCCAGAATGGAGATGCCGTTTTCGTCGATTGTGCCGAAACGCGCAAGATCATTCAGGGTAAAATGCTGTTCAGGAAATTTTCTGATGACAATACAGGCGTCGCGGTCGTAGCAGGGATCGACAATGATATTTACCCTGCTTTTATCCGGCAGCCGCGCATCCAGAATCGGTTCACGCTCGTGAATCGGCCTTTCTATATGCTGGCCTATGGCTCTTGTCGCCACTATAAGGGTTTCAGAACTTGTCCATGAAGCGTCAACCCGCTTAAACCCTTCGCCTCTGCGCCGACAATAAACGTGGTCTTTCCCCAGGACGCATATATCTGTAACGTCCTCATCGTCCAGCCACGGCGCAATGGGGCCGAGCGTTGCTTTGAGCATGTCCAGATTACTTGTCTTTTTCTCCATAACGTCCTTCCAGTTCAGCGATAAGCGTTTCAGCCGAAAGGCGCAATGCCGTCGCAAGCCCGCGCGGACTTCCTGCGCCGTATCGAATGAAGAAAGATTTTTTAGTGTTCGTGTTGCGCAAATACGCTTCTACCATCACGCCGGAAAGCGTTCTTTCCGTTTCCGTCGCTTCAACGCCGACGATGGCAAGCCCGATTCGGCAAACTGCATCAGGTGTGATTTGCCATTCAAACAAAGCCTGCTCAAGCGCAAGCCGATAAGCCGCGCCGGTTGTTCCCGTTAAATCTTTGATTTCGTCAATGGAAACTTCACGTTTATCGCAGATAAAACCTTCGTCCCATCGGTATCCGAAATAAGCGTTTCCTTCCAGCTTTTCATAAATCTTATCCGTGAAAAACTGATTCAGGCTTTGCTTTTCGAGTAAAACGTCGGAAGAATCTTTAAGAAAAGGTTTGTTGGCCGAAAGCCTCATTAAATGAAGCATACCTTCTCTAAATTCAGCTTCCGTCATTGTCGGCATTGACGGATTGTTTTCCTGTCCAAAAAGCGACAACGGACAAAGAATCAAAAATAGAGGAATGAATTTAGCGATTCCCATAATAGCTCCTTTCGGAAATAAGCGAATAAGGGGAGATAACCATGTCGTCGGTAATGTATATCCTCATTGTTTTGCCCTGAAATACGCTGATTGTGGGCATAATTGAAGAATATCTATCCATTACACGATCAAGTATTCTTCCAAAGTTTTCGCTTGTGCGGCCTATAATCAGGCCGTCCGCCGTTGCCGTTTGTTTGTTTTGTTGCGCAAGTCCGGCTATACCGTCGAAAACTCCGAGCATGACTGCCGCGCCGAATTGCAGCATCCAATGCCTGTTCACATGGCTTACAACACCGATAGCGCCGGTTTCGTCCATCGCTCTTAAAAAACTCTGGCTCTGCGGTAAATCCACGGATAAACCGTTTGGTAAAATAATCCTGTGAAAGCTGACGTAAAGGCGTGACGCGCCTCTGTAATTAACGGCGTGAGCGGTTCCGATAACCCTTGAGTTTGCGGGAAATATCACATATTTCCCGCTTCGGTCAAAAAGGTCGCGGGAAAGGGCGCAAACCACAGGGGAGGGTTCGACGTTTACAATAAGCCGATTGACAAGCGCGGCCTCCAATATCTCGCCTTCGTTGACGACAACGGGAGGGTGAGCGGTGTAAACAAGCTGGGTTTGCTTATTTGCCGTTGCCGGCGTTTGGATTTCAAAATCGGGTTCGATGGCAGGCGCGGCGGCGCTTGTTGGCGTTGTCAAACCAAGCGCCATACGCATAAGCTCTTCCGTTGTTGGCAATTCATTGCCGCCGCTTTGTCCCGTCTGCCCGGCTTGTTGCCCCGGTTTCGGCTCCGTAAATTGAGCGCCGCCGAAATTTCGGGAATAAACAAACATCGGCGTCGGCATCCTGTCGTCATTGCCGCCGTTTGAAGTCGGTCGCGTTGCGTTGTTTTGTTGTGGCGGAGTTCTGTTGTCCACGGGAGTGGTACTCGAAATAGACTGCTCCGCCACGGCTTGCGCCTGCGCTTTTGCCGCCGATCCGCGCAGGATGTAGTTAATCGCTTCTTCCTCAGTCCGTTCTTCTTCCGGCGTAGAACTGCTTTTAGGCTTTTCAGTGTTCAATCCACGGAAAAGCGGTAAATTTGACGGTTCGGCGCGTTCGTCGCGGACAACATAATCGTCGTCGCTAATGCCTTGAACCTGCCGTTGTTCGCGTTCAGCGCGGTCTGCGTCAGCTTTACGCTGCGCTATATCTGCCGTTGTCGGTTTATGCAACGGCTGTGAAACGCTTTTTTTTCCTTTGTTCGTAATCAGCATTATGCCGCCAATTACAATCAGGCAGATAACCAGTCCGCCGACAACCATCTTGGAAGAAAAATGTTTTTTATCTTTCCTGGCTCCTGCCTCTGCAACGTCCGTTACATTATGTTGTTTTGTCGGCTGCTGTTCTTGTGCTTGCTGTTCCTGCTGTTCCATAATTATCTCCGTCGTATTTCGCTTGTTCTGTCGCCAAGTTTCAGAACAAAGCCCTTGTCCTGCGGTGAAAGCACTTTGTGAATTACATAGTGGTCGCCTTCGTCCGTATATTTGACTAATTCCAGTTCTTTGGGTTTGCCAGCTTCGCCGAGATAAACAACGGGTCGCTCAATCGACCGCGCAAGTTTTATATAAGTGAAAATGCCGTCGTCGGAAACCGCGTCGATTGCGAAAACATTTCCGGTAATGCGGTAGTTATTATTTATTGAAAACAATAACTGTTTTCTTACCTGTGTGGTTTCTTTTTCAAGATCGGCTTCAAATCGCGCCGCAAGAGCCGCGCTCTGATCCTGCGCCATTCTTTGAGCGTCTTCGCGTACACGGTTTCTGAAAAGCTGCTGGTCGGACGATTGAATAACAACAAGCTGGTCTACGACGCTTGAACTGCGCGAAGACAAATTGAAAACATAGAGTTTTTCATTGTCGGCAAAAATGTTTACAGACGTGCTTTTGTCAAACGTAATCGGCGTGACAATGCCGATCACGCCGTTACTTTCAGCGTGAAAGTTTCGTGTATCCGTAACAACGAAATCCGTGATCTTTACGCCGTCCGGCAGACTGAATGTTGTGCCTATGCCTGGCATCGTAACAAGCGAATAGATTTTTGATTCGTTTTCGCCGTCAAAATTACATATTTGCGTTCGCGGTGTTTGCGCAAATACGTTTCCGATAAGCAGCATGAAAGCCGCAAGCGTTAATAATGTTTTTTTCATTCTTTTTCTCTCCTTAATTGATATTTTCAAAATGGTTTTGACGGTATTCCAAAACTATTAAACCGTGCGGGTTTCGCTCCGTGCGCCTTATAGCCTGAATCGTTATTACCGCCAGCAGACTGTTTTCCTCAAAAAGCTCCCCGGACGGGGCTAAAACTCTTGCGCGGAAATAAACCTGCGCTTTTATCATTGGCTGCGATTCGGTAATCATAAAACTTGTGATTTCTACAAGTCCCTGCGCGTTGCGATTAACAAGTTCCGACCTGCGCGGCAAGTTCAAAGAATTGTTGATTTGATTCAAAGCCTCCGGCGCGGCCATCCTTGCAAGTGAATCCAGCCTGCTTTTAACCGTGAAACGGTTAAATGTGTAAGCATCCGCCAAAAAGTCTTCTGTGAATTTTTTTACCTCGACCGGCGCTCGGTACTCTCCGGTAGAATCAATGACACTGTAATTGACTACTAAAGCGTCGCCGGTAGCCTCGTTAATGACTATCGGAACAATATTTTCTTTTCGGTTTTCATTAATCACAAAAACCGTCGCGCCCGCAAGCGCAAGGCATACAATCAATAATGTTGCGGAAATCGCTTTTAGCCACGTAACGATATACGCCTGGTTTCCGCCTATTCGGATATACTCTTCCATCATCTTCCGACTCCTCTCGCTACTCTCGTTAATTGCGCAAAACTCGCGCCGACGGCTCTACCCATCGCCATGCCGGGAACAATTGACGCAACTCCGACGACCGTCGAAGCAAGCCCGCCGCCCATCGCGCCGCCTACAATGGAATTGACCAGTTTGTTTACTGAGAAAACAATGCCCAGGGACATAAAGGGCCCGATTAACTGCGCCCATAATTGACCGGTAGACGACGGGCCTACCATATTCGGGTTTATGCCCGCGCCCGCAATTGCCGTCGCCGCAGCAATAGCCGCGCCGTATAGCGGCATCAGTAGAAAGTAAGACAATGTTGCTGAAAACCAGTTCATTGCTATGGAGCGAAAATCTCTATCAAACGCAAGAGCGATAAAGATAGGGCCAAGCGTGAGATTAAGCGCGAGAATGGTTAAAGCTCCGGCAATGCAAAGCATTATGAGCATGTAGCAGAGGAACGTCACAAGGCTTGAAATGATAATTGAGATACCATTCCACAAAAGCCCTGCTACCGCTTCAAGAATGTTTAGCGGATTAAGAGACGCAATCAATCCCCAAAGGTTTCTGTCAACTTCTTCAACCGCCGCCATGCGCTGCATTGCGATTGCCGCCGTATCCAGTAATTGACCGCCCGTCGGAAACGTCGCCCCGACAAGCGCAATACATCCTCTGAAAAGACTATCCGCAATGCCGTTCGGAATTGACCATGTAAAAAACACGCCGATGAATATCAGGTATTTTACAAGGATTTTAGGCAACTCTGTTCGGTTGCCCATTGATACGTTAATTGCTTCCGCGGCGAAAATCTTAAACGCCAGAAAACCCCAGATAACAAAACCAATGCCGTTGTATATCATCAGGAAGTTTGTGGTTCCGCCAAGACCGCGCATCGAATCCCAGATAACCGTGAGAAATGTTACAAAACTGAAATTCATGGTATGTCCCTATTGCCCCGTTGAGGCGTCCATATAATTAAAGAAGAATCCCCATCCTTCCTGATAAGCATTTTGCTTTAATTCGCGCTCTAAATCTTTAAGCTGTTCATTTATGGCTTGCGCTTCTTCCTGTTGTTTTCTTTCAAGGATTCTTATTTCAGCTTCACGAGCTAAAATAGCCGTTTGTTCCAGCATTATCAGATTGTTAAGCGATTGTAACTGCGCCGCGTCCAACGGGTCTGTACTGCCGCCCAGGTCGGTTGTCAGTTCCTTGTTTTTTGCTTCAAGACTGATTAATTGATTCCTGCTGTCGCTGTTTTGCTGCGCTAATACATTCAACAGCGCTTCATTCTGTTGCAGCTTTTCGATTTTGTCTTCTTTCAAGGCGATAAGATTCTGCGTGTAAGCCCTGTACGCCGGATTCGTTACTATCAGTTGGTTAGTCATTAACGCAAGTTGTTGCGCGTCCCAAAATGCGCGATTATACGATCTCCATGTTCTTAATATGTGGTCGTCAAGTCGCGTCCAGTCCCATTTAGTTACATCAAAAGCGTTCGTATATTGCCCGCTGGTTATACGCCGGTGTATCCGGTTGTAGGTACTCCAATAAGTGTTAAACTGGTTGCGGAACTGATTGAAATCCTGCGCGTATCTCACAACCTCACTGTAATGAGTAGCGCTTGCAACGTATTGTTGAGCGTGTTGAAGATACTGCGCCACACGCTGCGCAAGCGCGGCGACGTCCGAAAAGATAAACGCCTGCGCCGGGGTTGCTAAAAATATAAAAATTGTCAAACATAGGATTGTTCTAACAATAGTTTTCATTTTTCCGTCTCCTTTTCTTCAAAATAGTTTTTTAGCTTTTTTGTTCGTTGCTCAATGCTGTGACAGTCCGCCGTAACATGGACAAGTTCTGTAATGGCGTCTTTTACACTTCCGAAGCGGTCTTTCATTTGCCGCTTCATGTCGCGCTCTCCCGCGTCGGTTGTCGCAAGCCAATATGTATATGGATCGGCTACCGACCGTAACATCCGACGCAAGCCGCTATCGCTCCAGTAAAAAACTTCAAACTTTGTCGGATCAAGGCTTCTATATTGTTCAATGTGATGAGCCGTTAATTGCAGATTGGTAAAAGCCTCATCAACATTTTTCATTCCCGGAAAGAAAAACGCCTGCTTTAAATTTGTCAATATGGCGTTGCTTTGAAGGTCGTTTATGGATTGAGTGATTAAATCCAGCATGATGTTCAGGTGGCGGCCTGTACGGGCTAAAAGCTCAATCCAAAAGGCGAAAGCCGGATCGGAAATGTATCTGTGCGCTTCGTCTAAAATAAAACGCTTTTGAATCGGACGTACAGTTTCATCCGCTACATCACGATAAACTTTGCTGAATATCACATAGACAATCGCTTTCATTAACTCCGGTTCATCGTCCAGATCGCGTAAATCAAAGTAGCAGTAACGAGCGTTTTGTAATGTATCGCGCCCGGTGTTAAAGAGTTGGCCGCGCCGTCCTTCCGCCCATAAACTAATCGCCGCCGTTAATTTCGGATTACGATGTTCCAGTTTGAGCATACCGGCAAGCTGTCCAAGAGGCGGATACGGCGTAGGCGTTCTTTGCTCCTGAAGTACCAGACGATACCCTTCCATAAACTGTTTCAGGCCGTTACGCATCGTAAGTTCATTTGACGGGTCGCTTGATAACTCACGTCCTGCCATGATTTTCAAGAAACCCATGCAAAATTCAAAATGTTCGTCCGATACAGGTTCTTTGGGATTTCTCATAAGGAACGGGTTAAACTCAAAATTTGAACTTTTACGGGAAACCCGCATGATTGCCGTGTCTTCGGGCAGTTCCTCTTTCAGTAGTTCAAACAAATCAAGGTAGGAAGCGGACAAGTCAACTACCCATACCATCGGAGCGGCTATCAAATGGGAGATCAGGTCTTTGATGACAAAGAAACTTTTGCCGCCAGCCGTCGGGCCGCAGATTGCGCGGTGATGCGCCCGCTCGCGGCTCGTAAAAGGCGTGTAGGCAAATACGCCTTTTAATCTGTCCTGCAAATAATCAACCGGGTTTGTATCGCCCTGGTAAAGGGCGAACGCGCTGAAAAAATCTCCGGCGTTGCCGGTCGTAAGCGCGGCGCGGCGCTTATAAAAACGGTCGTGGCCGGGCAAAAGCGAAAAGAAACCGGCCTTGAGATTGTTTTTTTCAGCTACGCCGTGAGAGCCGATTTCTTTTAGAAGCGTTATAACCTCTGTACGGCGTTTCCGTAAGGTTTCCTTATTATCGGCGCGAACGGCTACCGTAAAATGCCACCAGACGGGAAGCTCGTTTTCTTCGTCAACACGTTTGCGAAATTCGTTAATTTCATCAACATAGATTAGATTCTTTGAATCAATCATGGAAAGTGAGGTGGCTATCGGCATATTGCGGTTATGCTCTTCCGCCAGTTTGCTCTTGTTCATGAAACCCAGGGATTGCCGCATAATCAGCGGGAAACCCAGTTCATAAAACCGCCGAAGGTACATTGCTACAGACACCGGAGGCGGACGCCTTATGCCAATTAATGAAACGTATTCCGTATCGTTGATTACAACATATTTACTCTTGCTATGAAAAACGTATTGGCTGCGCGCCAACTGTTCTCCAAGTGCTAAATCCGGCTGGTATACCGCAGGCGGCGAATAGTTTATAAGCTCATACAAAGCCGCATATGATTCTTCTCGCGTCAAGTCGCGTACTTTGAAACGTGAAAGGCCGCTTGAAAGCGACGTATAACCCTGCTTCAATGTATTCGCTGCTGAATTAACCTGATCGGCGTAAAATTTGATAACGGCTTCTTCCTCTGCGCAAGTCATCAAGCCGGGTTCTTTCTGGTTCACAGGGAAATATCGCAATCCGCAAAGAATTTTGTTTGAATAACTCTTTTTAATCAGGTCATTCCAAAACGCCTGTTTTTGCCCCTGTACATACTGAATAAGATCAGGCGCTTGCGGATTGTTTATTAGCGAAATCGGTTCCGCCGTGTTTCTTATAAGAAGGTTTGAAAGCATAAAGCCTTGTCCTTCGTCGGGGAGTAATTCTAAAGCGGTTCGGATATAATGACTGTAATCTTCCCGCTGTTCTTCGGATAATCCTTCGTAATCTAATCCGTCAATACTAAAAAGAACTAAGACTGAACGGTCTTTCATCAGAATCATCGGAAGTTTGCTTTTAGGCAGAAAATCAAAGTACAAAAGTATGTCTTCAAGATTCTGCTCAACCTTTGTGTAGTCTCCAAATACATCGTTGAATTTCATATTTTCTTTCCCCGAACAGCCGAAGCCTTTGGAAGAAGTTTTACGGTTTGAAGTGAACTGTTTTGGGAATTAAGCTCATTCTTAATAAAAGTTAATTCCCGCTCCAATACGTCAACACGCTCCATATACATAAAAAAACCGTGCAATGCCGCCGCAAGAAATACCGATCCCGCAACTACAAGTATTTTCACCATTGTTCCCGTCCCGCCTGATAGCGCGTTACCGCCAACAGTCGAGAATATGAGGAGTCCGACCGTTATAAAAACTTTCGGGTACGGAACTCCCCATATCTTAGGAACGTGAGTTATATTCAGGAAAATTCTACGTTCCCTCATTTCTTCCTCTATACAATGAATGTATTGGCCATCGCGCCGAGAAAAATGCCGATAACAGCCATGATTAACGAGTTCATCACGTCGGTATCGCCATTGGCAAGTTTCCATCCGGTTCTGCCTAAACCGATAAGGCCGACAAGACCGCCGATTAATGTTCCCGAAACGCGGGCTATTGCGGTAATGTCGTTTATCGCGTTGGTAAACTCAGGCGCAACCGGCTGTTGCGCAAATAGCGACGCGACCGATAACCCCGCAACAATCAGTGAAATAAAAATGTTCTTTCTTGTTTTCATTAACTTAATCTCCTTCCTCTCTTTTTCTCTTTATCCACATCCATATGCCGAATCCTCCTGCTATTGCAAAAAGCAGAAGGAACCCGATATTTGCCATAGTTCCAAAATCCATACTTTCTCCTTTCAAGTTTGTTAAACACGGTTAAATCAATCATTTTTGAAAAGCCTTAAATTGTTTAATGTCGAGTTTCTTTGCGCCGGTGCTTTCGAGTAGTAACGGCGCGAAATGTTCAAGAAGACACGTTTGGAACGACGCCGTTGGTACGGCTAATTCCAAAACGCCGTTTTTCGTTCCACGGCAGACAATGGGACGAAACCATGTATCGAATTTATTATTGCCAACAGATTCGCGGATGGAATTAAGCGCCTGAATCCATTCTTTAGGCTGTTCCTCCGGCAGCAGACCTATAAAAGGATTCACGTCTTCTTTTATTGTTGGCGTGGCCGGAGCTTTGCTCCGTTCGGTACGCGGCGAAGCCTTCGCGTCGCTTTGCGCTTTTGAATACCAATGCCACAAAAAGGGCATGACGCCGGTATATGCTTTTTGTCTTTGAGGGTTGTCTTTGAGCCATTCCGCCGCTTTCAGAGTTTCATGCCTTACGTCGATTTCAGGAAATAGCTTCTGCTTCTGCGCAATGTAGGCTTCGGTTACAGGATAAACGGACTTCGCCCCGGCGCATTGCAGTTCGCAAAAAACTCCGTTCGGTTCAGACGATGATTCTGAAATTTTTTCAGAAAAAGATTCCGGCGACGGTGGCGGCGGCGGTTGGCTTGCACTCTCCTCAACGCCATCTCTTTTATTTTTTTCTGTTTCTGTATCTGTTTCTGTTTCTTGTATTCGGCGAACCTCCGGGGAAACGTCGGGTAAACCCTCTGCGCAACCTTCCGGGGAACCTTCGGATGAACCGCCAGAGGAATCTTCCGAGGAACATTCGGATGAACCGTCAGAAGAAGCTTCCGGTAAACACTCAGCAGAACCTTTCTTTATATCTTCCGTTGAATTGTCAGGCGGAACTTCACTTGAATTGTCGGGTATTATTCCTTGAACCGTAGTAAATTTCACGGCAACTTCTTTTAACGCCGCAAGATAACCATCACCCAACGCAGAGCAGCACTTCTCCAGATCATTAAAACAATCTGTCTGCAATGGCGAGTGCGGCATCTCATCTATATATTTCAGCCACGAAGTAAGGATATTCGGGTTGTTCGGCCTGTTTTGCGGTTGTGTCCAGTAATCAATAAGGTAGACAACGTGATTACGGTCATCATGTTTCCATAGACCGGCGTCCTCGCCCTCCCGTAAACGCTTCCTATACCATGTGGCCGACCGCCGCAGTTCCGAAGCCAGAGTTTCGGCAGAACCATATACCAGACCAAGCGGAGTTCCCGCCGGAGTGGTCATTAAATGAAACCAAACAAGCTGTAATTCTTTACTTAAAAATGGAAAC
>Ga0099364_10010414_pt1 | contig 12784 bp, 4 predicted proteins | sample TergutTh196P3_FD_73070 | JGI IMG/M metagenome (GOLD analysis project Ga0099364, IMG submission 73070) | Microcerotermes parvus P3 segment gut microbial communities from Pointe-Noire, Republic of the Congo - Th196 P3 | ecosystem: Host-associated > Arthropoda: Insects > Digestive system > Gut ... | reverse complement strand
AATAAAAAGAAGGCTGTTGATGAAATAGATTAACACCCCTCCCCTCCCCCCCCCCCCTCTTTGAGGTGGGGGGCTGTAGGGAACGCATTTATTCGTTCCTCCTTCGATATGGAACCCAACCGAATTAGGAACGAATAAATGCGTTCCGTACAGGAAACTCCCCCCTGCCCCCCTCAGAGAGGGGGGGGAACCCAACCGAATTAGGAACGAATAAATGCGTTCCCTACAGAAATGAATGTAAAACAAATTATAGGAGAAAAAAAATGAAAAATTGTTTATTTATAATTTTGATATTACTTTTTTCAAGTAATATATATGCTCAAATCATTGAAGTGAGTCCTGACGGAACAAAAGATTTCACTTCTATCCAAGCTGCTGTTAATTCCGCACCACAAAATGGTGCTATTATACAAGTTCACCCCGGCACATACAACGGAACCATTCGTATCCGTGAAAAATCTCTTACAATCCAAAGTCTTTACGCTACAACTCAAGATACAACATACATACACAATACAAAACTTTATAATGAATATGCAGAATGTGTTTTATTTATTGGCGGTGATAATATTTGGGATCCGCAGCATATTACAGTGACTATTGATGGTTTTACAATAAGCAATAATTTAGGAGGTTCTGAATATATACCAGATATACAAATATATCGCGGTGGGGGGATATATGTAAATTATGCTAATGCAAACATAAAAAACAATATTATAACCAATAACCTTTGTATAAACGGTGGCGGTGGAATGACTTTGTCTGGACACATTACTTCCCCAAGAGTTGTTAACTTGGAAAATAATAAAATTTTTAATAACAGATCATTGAATACTGCCGGAGGTATAAGTATAGGCCCCGGAATGGATGTAGTTTTTTCACAATTGAACAGAAATTCTGTTTTTAATAATATAGGTTTCCTTGGTAAAGATATTTATATAGTTCATAGCCTAGATAATTGGCAAAATATAACACATATTTACCTTGATAAATCGAGTAAAATACTTTCAGAAGTAGACCAAAACTATATATATGTTAACAAAATACGCCCTAATAGTATTATTACAATAGATATACAACAAGAAACATTACCACCTTTTGTGAATCACGATCTATATGTTGCTCCATGGGGAGATGATGAAAATTCAGGGTTGACAAGTGCTGAACCATTAAAAACTATTCATTACGCTACTTCGATTATTGCATCTGACCAAGTAAATCCAAAAACTATTTTTTTAGCACAGGGTACATATTCCTCTGAAAATGGACAGATATTTCCTGTCATTTTACCGCCATATGTTAATCTTTTCGGTTCTAGTGTAGAAGAAACGATCATCGAAAAACTAATTAGAAATGGTATTAGAGTTGTAGGTGGTAAAATTCCTTCAATAATTCAGGGGTTTTCAATAAAGAATGTTTTACAATCATCAGATTTAGACGCACATGTATTACTGTTTACCAACGCTTCTCTAGAAGATATAGTGATATCAAATATCAACACATCCTTATTTTCAATAATGGGTACCGGTGCAACTTTTAATCAAGTAAAGAACGTTATCATAAATAATGTAAGAGGTAAAGCTATATGGTTACATGAAACAGACAACATAGTAGTAGAAAATTTAATTATAGATAAAATATATGACCATCCATTGGGTGCTGTTACATTAGAATTTTGTCCAAATGCTATAGTTAATAATCTATCAATAACAAACTGCTTTTCTCGAAGATCATCTACCGTTTTTCACGTTTCTCATTGGCTTCATAATCCGCCAGTAATACCGGGTGTTACTATAATGAACAATGTTTTAATAGCAAACAATGATACTGGTGATGACACTGGGTGGGGGAATAATGTTGCTGTTGTTAATATTAAACGCTATCATAATAAAGAAACGATCTTAAACAATTGGACAGTTGCACACAATAAGTCAATGGCTCCACGAGCAATTTCACTTTCTGCTGAAAAAAATATTATCAATAATATGATATCATATAATCCTGATTTGTCTAATGAAATTAATATATCAAGTATGGATCATATCAACCAAGTAATTATAAATAATTCTCTGATACGTGATAATAAAATAACTGTGAGTTATGGTCAACCTGCTCCTATTTTAAACAATGTTATATATGATGAACCTATATTTTTAGGGCATATGGATGATAATATAACACCAGATATGTGGGAGTATTATTTTTTACAAGAAAGCTCTCCTGCGATTGATTCTGGTATTGATATTTCAGATATGATGTATGAAGCTGATTTAATGGGTAGACCTAGAATATATGGAAATGCTATTGATATGGGTGCTTTTGAATATCAGGGGAACAATATCGATTTTACTGCAGAACCTAGAAGCGGCACTGCACCGCTTTCAGTCCAGTTTTCTTGTCTATCTTTGGATCAAGCGTATGCATGGGAATGGGATTTTGATAACGATGGAATTATAGATTCCACTGAACAAAACCCTACGTTTGTTTATACAGAAGAGGGTTCATATACTGTTTCTCTTAGAATTAATGGTGAAGCAAGTATTACAAAACCAAATTTCATAACCGTTGGAACTGTTAACGTAGATGACGAACCAATTCCTCCTGTTTTAGGGTTTAATTTACAAAATTATCCTAACCCTATAAATTTATCAAGACATGCCTACACTTTAATCTCATTTGACACAAAAGAAAAAGCAAGAACGGAACCGATAGTTGAGATTTATAACATAAAAGGACAAAAAATAAAAACGCTAAACACTGGCATAAGCTTTTATGACCTTGCGGTTAGAGCTGGTTTAACTCAAGAAAATTTAGATTTAATACCTACTAGAAATTATAGTGTTACTTGGAATATGAGAGATGAAAATAATAAACCTGTAGCTTCGGGTGTTTATTTCTATAGAGCGGTAATTGATGGACAGGTTGTTGGTACAAATAGATTGGTGGTGATAAAGTGATGTAGGGGCGGCATCTAAATCTGTAGGGAACGTACCCAAATCCTGTAGGGAACGCATTTATTCGTTCCTAGTTCTGATGGGATCCATATCGAACTCGGAACGAATAAATGCGTTCCCTACAGAATTCAGTTGAGAACAGGAACGAATAAATGCGTTCCCTACAGATGCTGTAGGCATGTGTAAGGAATGATTTTATATTTAATGGACTCCCCCCTACCCCCCTCAAAGAGGGGGGGGGGATGATCCTGCCCCCCTCAGAGAGGGGGGGGATATACAGATTCTCAATATTTTTCTTGACAGAATTTTATCAATAAATTATTGTGTCCCAAAACAAAAGAAAAAAAGGAGAAAGAACTTATGAAAAAACGATTTGTTCTTATCACTGTTCTGTTAATGCTTGTAATATCGGCGTTTACAATGGAACTTGTGCAGGTAAACCCGAACGAGACGAAGTCAACCACGATTAACGTCTTGGAAGCCCACGAAGATTTCACCGTTGTTGAAATCTTACTAAACCACTACTACAAAGACACAACTGTTATTGATGGAAAGGAATACAATTTTTTGTATTTACCATCAAACGCTACTAGGCTAGAAGCTGGCAACCCAGAATTGCCTCAAATTGCTAACAGTCTTATGATTCCTCCACAAGCTAAAATGCACGTGGAAGTTTTAGAACAGTCCTTTGCTGATTTCTCAGGTAGTGTCGTCCCTTCAAAGGGTTCAATACTGAGAAGTGTAAACCCACGCGACGTCCCATTCACATTTTCGGAAGTATATCAAACAAATGCTTTCTTCCCCGAAAATATAGTTGAACTCAACGACCCTTATATTTTAAGAGAATTTCGCGGAATTTCTTTTAGAATAACCCCTATTACTGTTAATCCAGTTGAGAATATAATAAGGGTATACGACAGAATTGTTTTTAAAGTATACGCAGATGGTATAGATACAATTGATGTTCTTCCAGAAAGACCATCAAGAATTACTAGAGATTTTGTTGGAATATATTCCAATCAATTTTTAAACTACAATCAGATAAGATCACGAAGCAACCTAATAGAAGAGCAAGGCTCTATCTTAGTTATTTGTTATCCAGCATTTATGGAAGCAACACAACCTTATGTTGACTGGAAAAACCAAAAAGGCATAAAAACAGTTATGGTGCCTTCTACCACAGCAGGAGCTACAGGCGCTGCAATAAAAACATTTATCACAGACTATTGGACAGCAAACCCTGAACTTGCTTTCGTGCAAATCGTAGGTGATGGACCACAAGTGCCTACAATAAACTTTTCATCTTGGTCTTCTGACCCTACATATGGCATTATTTTAGGTTCAAATCATTATATGGACTTAATAGTTGGTCGTTTTTCCGCAGAAAACATAGCCCAAGTTGTTACCCAAATCGAAAGAAGTATTTGGTATGAGCGTGATATAGTAGAAGGCGAATGGCTAAATAAAGCTATGGGATTAGCAGGTAATGAAACCGGTGGGCACAAAAACGAATCTGACGACCAACATATGGGACTTATTCGTACTTTATTCCTAAATAACGACACATATAGCCATGTAGATGGCATTTATCAACCAAACGCAAATCCTACATTAGTTAACAATGCCTTAAACCAAGGACGTGCATTGATAAACTATATTGCTCATGGTTCAAGAACAGGCTGGCATTTCCTTTATGGTGGCGGAATGGACTATATGGATACCCATGTTAATGCCTTAGTAAATGATTGGATGTTACCTCATGTAGTATCAGTGGCTTGCGATGTTGGTATTTTTGCAGCAGGTACACCATGTTTTGCAGAAACCTGGATGCGTGCTACTAATAACAACACCGGTGCACCTACAGGGGCAATTGCATTTTTTGGAGCTTCTATGAGCCAGTATTGGCAACAACCAATGTGGGGACAGGATTATATAGCCGAATTTCACGCATGGGAAACTTATAAAACAACAGGTGGATTATACTTCAACGGTTCTATTAAAATGTTAGACCATGGTCCAAACAATAATAGCTGGTATGATACCTCAAGAACATGGCATATATTTGGCGATGCATCACTTGTCGTGCGTAACAAAGTGCCTGTTGCTATGCAAGTTGATGCACCAGAAGTTCTGTTTTTCGGTTTAACAGATTTTCCTGTTATTGTTGACACGCCCGGTGCATTAGTTGCTTTATACAATCCTGAAACAAAAGAATTAATCGCTTCCGCTCATGCTAACAATCAAGGCGAAGCAACTTTAATACTTGAAGAAGGGTTAACAGATCCTTATACTCTAACATTAACTATAACAGCTTACAACAAAATCACATATATTAGCGAAGTTATGGTGTTACCTAACGATGGTGCATATTTACTTTTTGATTCATTCGCATTTGCAAACGATTCTGATGCCGTATATGGAACTACAGCAAATCTTGATGTTACTGTATTTAACATAGGTTCAGAACCTGCTGATGAGGTTGCCGTAATACTTACCACAAATGATGAATATATCACTATTATCGACAATGAAGCTGTGATTAGTTTAGTTGGAGCAGAAGAATTCTTTACTATACCTAACGCTTTTACAATTGATATTGCAGAGAACATTCCCGATCAACATGAAGTTCAGTTCTTTTTAAATGCAACAAGAGCAGACGATGAATGGAATATGCGCTTTAGAATAGCATTTAAAGCACCAGTTTTAAATTATGGAGAGCCTTTCTTAGTGGAAATAGAAGGTAACGGAAACGGAAGATTAGACCCCGGTGAAATAGTAGAACTATATCTCCCATTTATTAATACAGGCCATGCCGTTTCATCAATTGGGCATGTAATCTTAAATTCTAACAATCCAGATGTAATTGTAGTTGAAAATAGCAGATATTCACCTTCTATCACAGTTGATGGTGTGGGACACGCTGTTTTTGTTTTAGAAACTTGCCCAGATATGGAAGCCGGTTCACGTGTTAATTTTGGATTCTTTGCTGAATTTTCTAATCAAAAAATGCAATCAAGTTTTGCATATCCTGTTGGATTAGTAATTGAAGACTTCGAAACTGGTGATTTTGAAATGTATAACTGGTCTCATAGCATAATTCCTTGGACTGTAAGCGATGATGTTGTTTATGAAGGGCAATATTCTGTTACAACAGGTGGACTGCTTCCTAACCAAACCTCAAGCCTTATTACTAGTAGAACTCTTACTTCCCCCGGTGTTATTTCTTTCTACTATAAAGTTTCGTCAAACCCTAACCAAGATCATATACAATTCTATCTTAATAATGCACTTATGGGACAATGGTCAGGAGAAGTTGATTGGACTTTTGTTCAATTCCCGATACCTGCTGGTGAACACAATTTTAGATGGGTCTATCGTAAAATGAGCAACGATGTTATGGGACAAAACAGAGCATGGCTTGATTTTATAACCTTCCCATTAAGTGGTGGATCGGAATATACAGGACCCGCATTTTATGTTACTGTAGAAGATTTTGACTTTTCTAATGCGGAAGTAGGAATTGTATCCAGTTCACAGTTCTATCTGTTAAATTTTGGAAACGGAAATTTAATTGGTTCTGTTACTGTACCAGAAGGTTTCACTTTGTCAACTACTTCTGGAATGGTTTTACCAAACTATATTATAGCTCCTGATTCAAATGAACTATTTATAATTAATTTCCTTCCTACTTTAGCTAAAGATTATTCAGGAAATATTGTTTTCACTACAAATGTTAACGGAAATCAAGTGTTTACTATTCCGTTAAACGCTGATCTTGATCCAACACCGATTGATGAAGTACCTGTTTTAGTTACTGAACTGCTAGGTAACTATCCAAATCCTTTCAATCCGGAAACTACAATTCATTTTTCACTAGCAAAACAACAAAATGTGCAGATTGATATATACAATATCCGAGGACAATTAGTGAAAAACCTTGTAAATGAAGACTTTGGTAACGGCGTACATAGCGTTGTTTGGAAAGGTACTGATAATTTCAATAGAAATGTGTCTAGTGGGGTATATTTCTATAGATTCGTGACAGATGATTATAACTCAGTTAATAGAATGCTGTTGATGAAATAGTGTTTTAAATCGTGAAGAGGGGGGCTAACGCCCCCCTTTTCTGTATGGAACGCATTTATTCGTTCCTAATTCTGTTGTGTTCCATACGAAAGAGGAACGAATAAATGCGTTCCGTACAGAAAACTCCCCCCTACCCCCCCCCCCCAGAGAGGAGGGGAGGGGGGAGTTTCGCGTTCCCTACAGTATTAGTATAAAACTTATACCTAATAATTTTCATACGACAAAGGAGAGCCCATGAAAATAAGAATCTCTAAAATACAAATATGTTTAACACTATTGCTGGCAATAACCGTGAGTTTATTTACTTGTTGCCAAAACAAGTCAACAAAACCTTTTGATGATGAGAAATATTGGAATCACAATTGGAGTACGAACTCAATTATCAATCATATTGTTCAGTCTCGTAAAATTGACGATAAACTCTACACGGTTAGTCCAGATTTTATAAGAGGATATGATGATATTACAGGAATACATAATTTTGATTTGATGTCTCCTATAAACGCAGGGGATACAGGATTTGGTAATAAGCCTGTGATGTCAGATGATTTTGCAGTATTTCCTCATTATGAGACAAGCCAAAAATTATTTATTAGAGAAATTGTCAAATCTGAAGTCGAGCAATACAATAGTATAATAATTAGTACCGATTTGTTTGGAGAGCAATTTAAAGACTATGTATTTATGACAAATATCAATCCACGAAAAGGATTTGGAGTGTTCAACGGTAATCGCTTTGTCACAGCTATTGCGAAAAGTTTTGATGGTACAAACAACGATGCACATATAGTTTATTTTGATATAGGTTACAACCCCTACAGCGGATTAAGGGTGGTTGAAAAGGGTATATGGAATATTCCTATTTTATCTCCCGGTGTAAATATAATCTATGACATAGAGTTTTGTAATGACCAGTTTTATGTTTCATACGTAAGAGATTATGGGAATCCAGGATACCCTAGCATGGGATATTTAATTCTATCAAACGATATGACCCATGATGTTTGTTACACACAAATCGGGGATAATCGTGTAATATTAGTAACCTTTTTTCACTTTGATGGGAAATTGTTCGCTCATTTTTCAAATGGTGATATTGGGTACACTATTGACGGTGAAAATTGGACATTACTAACAAATATGTATGCGACTCTAAGTTTTAAACAGTTAGACAACTTCATGTTTATATATCTAAATTCAAGCATTGGCTTTTTTGCAGATGTGTTTGGAGAAACATATTTAAACGTAGTTCCAAAAAGTAACTTAGGTGGTGCAACTATCACAGGATTACACAAAATAAATGATTACCTCGTAATCACAACAACAAATGGTATATATTACAAAAACTTTGATCAAGTAATAAAAGATGCCAGAAATAACAAAAATACAAACAACAATAGGAGCAAAAATGAAGAATTATTTATTAACAATGATTTTTATGATAGCATTTTTTAGTTTAAATGCTAATGAAAGAGTTTGGATAGTTGATGTACATAATCCTGAAAGAGACCGGAATGATTGGACTGCTAAATGGTGGAGAGCTAGCTATCATCAGAATGGTAATGATTTGCATGGACGTGATATACTTTCCCCTTTTTGGGCTAGCGATAATGGCAATATGGACTTTCTAAGTGAAAAAGAAAATTCAGATTTTAGGAAAGAAAATGGTTGGGCTTTGCTTCGTGCTAACTTGGGCAGTAAATCAACAGCAGTAGAAGATCTTTTTTCAATTTATGTAGTACTTTACAATACGAATACTTCTGTAGTTAGGGTATTTAATTATGAGGTACAAACAACTGGTTCTCACACAAGCAGTGTTTTAAAATTAATCACGGAACCGGGAAACAACACAGGAATAGTATCCACAGTTGCCACTGGGGAGTACTATTTCAATGCGTTGGATAGGAGGAGTACAAATTCACATCATAGTCTTGTCAAATATATCGAATACTATACTCCCGAGTGGAATTTTGCTGATTTTTATGTAGCATTTGATCCTATCATTCAGCAATCTGACAATACATTAAGAGTTGTATATCAAGCCTTAAATGTAAGTGATGTAGACCTAGTTTTGAACGGAGTCGCAAAAGCACATATGGCAACTAACAAGACAGCTTTAGATTACGCCGTAAGTTTTGGTAAAAATTTTATTGAATTCTGGAGTGCAGGTACAAATTTACGTGAGAACATGATGAAAATACCTGGTGAACTTGAAAGCAAAGGTGCATTAGCATCATTTACCAATAAATTAAATTCTTTTCTCCATTGGTTAAACGACAATGGGGTTACAGGATTAGCTCCCTATGTTTGGACTAGTGCTGGAATTGTGGATTTTTTTGCGAGTGATCCCTCAAGAGGTGCTATCAAAAGTTTTTCTGTCAGTGGTTCGATAACTGGAACGATCACGACTCCATATACAAAAAACCATTTTTCATTTTGGCAACCCGGTGCAAGACCTGATCCTCCCAAAACTAATTCTCCAGATTATAATTACACTCTCGGTACAGTTCACCTTAATACAACTCCAGAAATGAATATTAGAATACTCAATGGTTCATTACCTGGACTACACCATTATTCCGCAAGATTAACTTCACTACCACATAGAAACGACTGGTCTGTTAATTCATATTCTGGATTAAAAGAAGAACCATCAAATGTTCAGGTATCACTTGCCTTTAGAGTAATAAAGCATAAAAATCATATAAACGATCCAATATTTGACCATGATTATGAAGATTTTGTTAATAGATATAGATCATTAAGGGATGGTAACTATGATGTTCATCATTTTTATACAGAATTTATGGACATAGAAGATGCCTTAAACATTGCAATAAATATTAGAAATGCTACTTTTAGCACTAATATGTATGTTAAATACAGAGCTACTTTTGATTACCTAGAGGCAGGAAAAGAACCTTATGTGTATGTTGCAAATTATTATACTTCCTTAGGTAATCCGATACCAGTTAATTCGTTCTTCGATGTTCAACCTATCCAAAATGTACAAAATGTGACTTCAATAAATAATCCTAATGGTTATACTATTCCTACAAATAGAACACGACTTGACCGCCGCTATATAGTTGATTTTGGGGGTTCACTTACCATTGAACATAATATGCAACCTAACACAAACTCTGACAACAATAAACACTATGGTTTCTTTGTTAATCATGGAACATTGACCATTAATGGTGCAAATGTCAATATGGGCAATGCACGTATTATAGCTAGTGGACCAAACTCTGTAATCGATATTAAAAATGGAGCTAATATCAGTCTTTCAAATATCTTATTAGAAGATGGAGCTGAACTTTTTGTTAATGGAGCAAAATTAAATTCCACAAATGGAGAATTAAAAATTATAGGTCAAAATTCCACGATAAAACTAAATAATCAAGGTGAAATAAATCTATCTAATAGCAACATGAAAATTTCTGAAAGAGCGGAAATGAAAATAAGTGAAAAATCGAAAATTTCTATAAACAATGGAAGCTTACTCAGTCTAGATAATAGTGTGAACGTTGATGTTAATAACTCTAGTATCGCAATGAACAATGGTAATCTTCATTTAAACAGAAGAAGTATCATTAGTTTTAACAATAATAGTCGTTTTAATACATACAATAAAAGCAAAATTGTAGGACATACAGCGGGAAGGTGGCGCGAAATTGTAGATGAATTTGTTGAAAAAGAAGATGCTACACTTCAACTACGTGGTAATAACTCTTTTAATTGGTCTTGCATAGCTAAGGGGGACAGAATAGAGTTTTATGATTCCATTGTAAGATTGAATAACGAATTAGAAATATCATCAGGTTCTAATTCACTTTGGGATGGTATCTTTTTATACAACAGCTTCTTTAATGATTTCATTGAAGGTCAGGAATGTGATCATAACGTTTTACGAGGCGATATTTCAGGTATTAGGTATATTTATTTAGATAATAGTTTTGTAGATTTGAATCGAGCTGATATTCATGGTATACGACAAGTATTTGCTCACAAATCTTCTGAACTGCATATGCACAATAGTGATTATCACCACAATACCGAAGGAATTCATATTGCAGATAAAAGCAGAGTATGGATTTGGGAATCAAAGATATTTAAGAATGAATACGGCGTTATTATCGAATATTCACCTTACATAGAAAATCGTATCTGGAATTCCGAAATATATGAAAATGATGATGTTGGACTTCAAATAATTCAAAGTTCTGTTTTGATTGGAAGCACCATTTTAAGAGATAATTTAAAAGGTTACATTGATTTTTCGTCAAACCAAAACATCATACGAGATGGCTGTATAATGGATAATCATTTTGTTGAAGTAGCTTTCCGTAGGGAGTATTATCCTGCATTCATAAGACACCCTGACACTTTGGAAAGACCAAGTATTGGTAACACTCCAGATAATAATACATCATGGTTGATGATGGCATTAGGTAATTCTAATAAGCGAGTCAATATAGGTGCAGCTATTGTTGATACTACAAACGTTTCAAGATTCTATCCTACAAAAAATACATATGATTTTAATGATCCTATGCCTTCAGAAATAAGTGAAAAATATGAATATGCGATAGAGCAAATTATTTTACAAAATTATAGTAGTGCGATGAATGCTATGATTGAAGTAATAGAATTAGACCAAAGTTCTGAATATTCTAGGCTTGCAATTTCGTTTCTTCCCAACCTTCAAGTATCGTTAGGAACTGATTTAAATGATTTAATCGATTTCTTAGATAGTATTCAAGATGATAGCTTAGAAATCTACATTCTAGAAACACGTGCCGCTGCACATCTATACAATGGAAAATATGTTCAAGCAATTGAAGATTTAGATGTTATTATTGAACAACCAGAAGATACTATCAGATCTTTATTTGCTGAGCTTAATAGAGAATATGCTATATGGAAGCAACAACAACAAAATAATGGTCCTCGATCATTTGGTGATGAAAATAACACTGCATCAATTGCTGAGTATCTACAAAAAAGACACGACATATTAAACCAAATATTTAATATGAATAAAGTTGAGGATAGTGCTGGAGAAGAAATGTTACCCGAAATAAAAAACCTTGAAGCTCATAACTATCCCAATCCTTTTAATCCAGAAACCACAATTAGATTCGCCCTGCCATCTACAGAAAATGTAAAAATAGATATCTTTAACATTAGAGGGCAAAAAGTAAAAACGCTACTGAATGAAAATATGAATCGTGGGCATCACACTGTAATGTGGAATGGAACAGATATTAACGAAAACTCTGTTGGTTCAGGGGTTTATTTCTATAAAATCGAAGCAGGATCACAAAAAATAACTAATAAAATGCTACTTATGAAATAAATTTATTTATAGAAAACGCATTTATCCGTTCCGAGTTCACAATTATTTCCCAACCAAACAAGGAACGAATAAATGCGTTCCGTACAGGATGTGGTGTTATTGTCGAAACTAACTATCATGATCAACTGCCCTACCCGTCATAATACGAAAATGAATGGACAAAATGGTCGGCTATCTGCTTCATATACATCATGATGCCGAATCGTAATCTTCATTTTCATGCATGGTAGTGAAGCTGTTTCATGGTCGATTGCGAGCTTGTAAACTGGAAAATAATGCATTATCCTATGCCGCGAAGCAATCCATTTTTTGCATCCTAAATATCGATTTAATTCTACGTTGGGTGCAGATAAAACGATTATTGGGTTAAAAATTATGG
>Ga0099364_10010413_pt1 | contig 12785 bp, 10 predicted proteins | sample TergutTh196P3_FD_73070 | JGI IMG/M metagenome (GOLD analysis project Ga0099364, IMG submission 73070) | Microcerotermes parvus P3 segment gut microbial communities from Pointe-Noire, Republic of the Congo - Th196 P3 | ecosystem: Host-associated > Arthropoda: Insects > Digestive system > Gut ... | reverse complement strand
TACTATTATAAATATCGTGCTTAACAGGGTATATGGATATATCATATAGTAAACAATTCATGTAATTGCTATAATTGGGGTGCTATCGCGCGGCACAGTATACGCCGCTTCGGGAGTAACCTTTACAGATGGTACTGTGGGTTTGTTCAATTGTTGTTTCAGATTTTGATTTTCAGCCCGGAGTTTCTGAATTTCGTTCCCGTGTTATTTAACGAGCGCTCCCAATGATTCAACGAGCTCTTCCAATTTTGAAATACGAAGATTGGATTCATATTTAGCGCGATTCGGCAAAACTTCCGCATTGAACCAATTTTTGGCCTCAAAAACAGGCGCGACGGCACGGCGAAACCGCAGGTGCCGCAGTTTTGCGAAGTTTTGTATTTTTCTCTGCAAACAGAACAAGTGTAACCCACTCTCATGCCTCCTTGATTTTTGTCATTTGGAGTACGTTAATCACGGATTTTCACGACAAAAAACGAACCCTAATTATGAGTGTGTGTTGGCGGTAAAAATAAGCCTTTTACCACCCAGCCATTGATATGTTTCGTTCACCTCCGGTATGCTTTCCCTCAAAAGGGGTAATGCGCGCTTGCGATTCATTTTCACCGTTATGACGTCGTCACCAAGCTCCGCAAAGCAATGTACTGTCGGTGAAGTGGTTGATCTGGTTCAGCAAAATATTGAATAATTACGTGCTCTGCAGGTCTTGTTTTGCTCATAATTCACCTCTCATAATTAGGTATCAATAGTGTTATTATAACTATATATTAAATTGTCAAAAATGGCAAGGTAAGTGGTGCAGAAAAGCGAAAAAGGACAAAATAACCATATATTTGGGGGTATTTTATTACATTCGGACTAAAATTAGCACTTACACGCAAGATAAACATGGCATTGAGTCGAAGAAATAGACGTTATCTAATACCTAATTATGGTCTGTCGAATATGCGCGAAATATAGATAAAGCCCTATTATAACAAGTGTAATGCAGATTTATGATAGGCTATTCACCTGTTCAATTAGGGTTTAATGCCTTCGTGAAAATCCATGTTAATGTGTTTCTGTATTCATTTCGTCACAATATTTTTTGGCAGCGTTACTAATTTCCCGGACGGTCATGCCTTGGAACTGGCTTCGGTGCCATATCGTGTAATCGAATGGCTCTTTGATAATGAGCGCGATAAACCGCTCGGCGTCAAGCAAGCCCAATTTCTCCGTCAAATATTTCATTCCTCGATCTTTGAGGGCGGTATCAGTTATCATAAATTATCACTCCAATCCTTGAAAAATTCCATAGGGTTCACGATTTTGATTTGTGCCGTCCAGTATTTTTGAATTCGGTTGTCTGTTGTTATGAAATAGTCACAGTTTCCTGCTATGGCTGCGGCAACATGCAGAGCATCAGATTCCTTTACCCCTGTTGCGGCTATTTTCTCAGCGGATTGGATAATGTCATTGTGTTCATCAACATAGGCAATCGCGAGATTTTTCCAGGCCGCTATCGCGTTTCTCTTTTCGAGGTATGGATTGTTTCCATTTTCAAAATCCATAATGTACGACCAAACAAGCCCTATCTTCCCTTCAACAATCTGCCTTTGAATAAATAGCTTCGCCTTCGTTTCAATCTCAATCCTTATCTGTAATTGATCATCATAAGGCCGGTTAAAACAGCAATTATCCAGATACACCCGAAGAATTTCCATTGACGATTTTTCCTTTCTATAATCATCTTTACGCTGGTATTCGGCTCAAATAGCTTAAAAAATTATAACAGAAAAGGAGCGTTAGCATGAATTTAGATATTTCAGATTAAAGATTCAGCCACAAAGCGGGGCGAATACCACCGCTGTCAGAGTAGGCATCGCTGCCATAGATGATAATACTGCCGACATAGTCGACACTGGCGGCACGACTGCTAATGTAACCGGGCGACCGAAGCCACCAACACGAAGCATCGCCATCAGCATCCACAGCTTTTCGCGCGGAATTATATTTATCATCTATAAAGTAGGTGCTGTTTGAAGGTCTGTTCCTCAGTTGTCCGCTGTCGCCAAAGTATTTTACGACCTCTTCAATACTCAACAAAAATATCTTATCGTTTGTAGCGTTGCCTCCGCTTGTGCCATACCACGGGTTGTTTTTGTTCGGTATCCTTGTTTCCGCTATTCGCGCCTTTTCTTCCGTGCTGAAACTGTTATAAAACTCCCAGTTCAGATATTGGCTCAATTCGCAGGTTTCCCATGTTACGCCTTCAGCTCTACTATGATACGGCCTCTTTTCTATTATCCTCTCGCTCAGTATCAATGCCTTGCCGTTTTGTATATCCAGCACTTGTCAGGAATAGGGGCCGAACTGGATTATATCGCCAACTTTAGCTGTTGACGTGCCTGCACGCGGAACAACAGCCGCCACTTTAGCGGATGTATCCTTTTCTGGCAGTATTGTAGCCTTGTCCAATCGCTGTTTCAAATTTTCAATTTCAGCCCAAAGTTTCTGGTTTTCGTCTTCGAGTGATTTAACAAGCTCTTCCAATTTTGAAAGACGAAATTTGGTTTCCCACTTAGCGCGACTCGGCAAAACTTCCGCATTGAACCAATTTTTTGCGTGAGATTCGCTCAAAAACAGGCGCGGCGGCGCGGGGAACCCGCAAGCGCCGCAGTCTTGCGAATTTTCATAATTTGTTTTACAAACAGGACATGTGTAACCCATTTTCACGCCTCCTTAATTTTTATCATGCACATAATACAATATCTGAAGTTCATTCGACAGTTTTTTTGCTGGAAGCAGCGGAAGCTATTTTTGCGCGCGGGCGCTTTCTTCTGCGTTCCCAAAGTAAATACTGCCGGATAAATTAGTATTGACCCGATTTTCGACCTCTATAATATTGAAAAGAAAACATCAGAAGTTATAATAAATTTTAAAGACAAATATGATGAAAGGTGATAACCCATGAACAACCCGGAGATAAAAAATCCGATTGTGTTTGACCACAGAAAAGGCGCGCTGCAAATGCTTTTATGCGACAAAAGCGAGAGGTTTGTATTAAACTCGCTTGAAATTTTGGACTATAAACAGTTTGTCTACAGGAGCTTAAAAAGTTCAGGGTTTGAGATAATCGTCTTTATTGATCTGATGGACTCAAAAAACATTTCCAAATGTCAGGTTGTTACCTACGACAAAAAATCGTACTGTGTTTTCAACTATCCCGAATTATATAAATTACATAAAAAAGATGAGGATGACAGAAAATTTTACGACGCGGTAATAAAGAAAATGAACGCGGGGCAGCCGCAAGGATTAGGAAACAATCAAAAACAAGCCGCAAAAAAAGAACTGCCGCCAGAGTTTGGAATGTTCGCTGAGGGCGATATTGACGCAAGCGCATTTCAAATGATGTTTACAAGCAGGATAAGGCAGTTTTTCGGAGAGGGGTTCGAAGGCATTAAGATAGCTATAGCGCTGACGGCCTCGATTATAAAGAATGAAGCATTGACCGATACAGTTGGGACTCAGTTAAAGGCCATAATAAGAGAACAGGTGTCAAACATGTGGGGTAAAATGCTTTTAATAACGGTAGATGATTTTTCTCAGCTTAAAGAATTTTGGACGGCAGTTCATAATCATGTGCCAAACAAGTATGCTGGCACACGCATAGAGGACATCCCAAAAATGGCCCGGGATGGTGACCCAAGAAAACTGACCGAAATTTGCCGTGCCGAAGATGACGAGCTCAGAAATTTGCTTATGCGTTTCAAAATGCTTGAACCCGGGCATTTTAATAACTATTCGCACGACAAATTCGACATGCTGATAAAAGTTGTTAAAAAATATGCTGAAAATATAGTCGAGTCTTCGCAGAGATCAATAATTCCACTTATAGCGGATATGTTTGAATACGGCAGAGAGGCTTTTTTAGGAGAAATCCATGAACTTATGTCAAAAAACCAAGCCGCCGTTTCAGATTCACTAACAACCCAAAGCCAAAGCGAAACAAAGGCTGCGCTGGATATTAAACGTTTGCCCAGAATTATTTCTTACAAAGAAATAATGGAGAATGAACTCAATCAAGAACAATTAAAAAGACAAAAACTTGCAGAAATTAACAGTGAAGAAATAGCCGCTGCAATTAAGAGTCAAATCATAGGGCAGGACGATAACATTGACGCTGTATGTGCTGTTGCCATTCGTCATATTCGCAATACTGATCCATCTAAACCCGCGACGATGTTGATTTTAGGAACGACCGGCGTGGGTAAGAGTGAGACTTTTAAATTATTGTCCGAAGAACTAAAAAAATATGGTATTGATATTGGAGACTTAATTGAAGTGCCATTAAGTGAATACACGGATAAAGCAGATGTAAACAAATTAAAGGGTTCTCCTCCAGGGTATCGGGATAGTGGTGAGCCAACCATCCTTGATAAACTTCATGGCAGTGAATACAATCTTGTGGTCTTTAATGAAATGGAAAAGGCACACGAGGATGTTTGGAAGTATTTAATGGAGATGATAGATCGGGGCATATATGTCAGCCAGCATCACAAAGGGGAAATTGTATGCAAAAAAACAGTTTTCGCCTTTACAAGCAATTTGATTATAGATGAAAAGCAATATCACACAATACCTGAGTCAGCAAAACGGAATGACTTTCTTGCGAGAAGCATAATTGACGAAATGACGCAAAATAATATACCCACATCGCTTTCAGAACCATATCTTGGACGCATGAAATTCAGACGGTTGTATAACAGTATTCAATTTATGTCCGCTGAAGAACAACTCCGTATAGTTGTAAATTCCGTCAAAGTATGTTTCAGCAGGTATCATATAAATGTTATGTCCGTTGAACCAAATTTGATTGTTGAGTTGTATGAGCCGCTTATGAAAAATATCAGGTCTGGCATTCGCGGAGTGATCGATTTCGCAGAGCAGCTTTTAGGAAAAGCAATTGACAAGTATGCAGATGAGTTTTACAAAAAGGATGTAATGATAAGCGGTACTTTAGAATCTCCATTAGTTAAAGAGGCTTTTGAGAACGATTTGGAACAATGCATGAGCAGAGCGTCTGATTCTATAAAAATGATGCCTTCTCAAAGACCCCAGATAGACAGGGATAAAATTACGTTTGAATTAAAAAAACGCATAATAGGGCAGGATAAAAATATTACCGCTGTTTGCAGCGCCGTCTTCCGACATATAAACAATCCGATGCCTAAAAAGCCGTTAACTATGTTGATATTAGGAACGACCGGCGTGGGCAAAACGGAATCATTTCATATACTTTCAGGTGAACTGAGTAAACAAGGGATTAACATAGGAAACTTGATTGAGGTGCCGTTGAACGAATATATAAACGAAACAGACGTCAACAGATTGAAAGGATCTCCCCCGGGATATGTAGGCTATGGTGAACCAACTAATCTTGATAAATTGCGAGACAGTGAATACAATCTTGTGCTTTTTAATGAAATGGAGAAGGCACACTCGGCCGTTTGGCAATATTTGATGGAATTAATAGATCAGGGTGTTTATGTAAGCCAAAAGTATGGGAGGATAGAATGTAAAAAAGCTGTATTCGCATTTACCAGCAATTTGATTATAGATGAAAGACAGTATCATATGACGCCTGATTTGGAACGGAATGAATTCCTTGCCAGAAATATAATCATGGAAATGACACGGAGCGGCGTACCTAAATCGTTGTCAGAACCGTTTGTTGGGAGAATAAAATTCAGGCGAATATACAACAGCATTCCGTTCATGTCCGCCGAAGAAAAACTCCGCTTAACTGTAAATGCCATTAAAGCTTGTGTTAGTGAACATCAAATGAATGTTATATCAATTGAGCCAAGTCTGGTTGCGGAACTCTATGTGCCGCTAATAAATAATGTTAAGACCGGCGTTCGCGGTATGATTCATTTTGCAGAACAGCTTTTAGGAAATGAGATTGATAAATGCGCGGATGATTTTTACGAAAAGAATGTTCGTTTAAGTGGCACTTTAAGCAACCCACTAATTGAAGAAGCATTTGATCACGATTTAATACAATGCCTTGAAGTAGCTAAGGGCCTTATCGATGAAACCACAGAACCAAACCAACCGGAAAAACCGTTTGAGCCGCTTAACTCCGGCGAATTGTCACAGCTTTATGCTAAACAAGAGCCGGTCAGCTTTTATGATGCCATTCAATCGTTTTATGAAAGGCTGGAAGGCGCGCTGCTTTACATTGAAGCAGACCTTGTTTCAGACGGCAAGGGTTATGGTTCAGGATTCCTGATTTCGCCCGATGGGTATGCTATAACGTGCAATCATGTAATAGATAAAGCCAATAAAACCCGTGCCCGTGTAAAAATAAAAGGGCGGCCAGGCGGCGATATATCCTGGCACGACGTAGAAATAATAAAAACCGTCCCCGGAATGGATTTAGCTTTAATCAAACTGGAAGGCAAGAATTTTCCATACATGAAAGTATCCGGCATTCACGATGAAATAACGCTTGGGCAGGAAGTCGTTATTATGGGCTATCCCTTCGGCGAGAGGACACAAAGCGCCTATACCGCCTTCGAAGGAAAAATTGCATCGGTCGGCCAGTCTGACCAATACGGCGAACGGTGTTTTATAGGCGGAGAGGCTAAACGCGGCAACTCGGGGGGCCCGGTTATATTAAAAGAAACCGGCGTTGTTTCAGGCGTGTTGCTTGGCTCGATAACTGAGGGGGATGAACGTCTGCGGGAGGAAATAAACTATATGAGGCCGGCAAAATATTTTTGGGAACTATTTACGAAATAACAAAACGATAGGAGATGACAGGTTATGAGCAGCAGCCACACTTATGTTTCAAACGATCGGTTAAGACAGCTTGAACGCGACGCCAGAAGATCGTATCAATCAGAACAGGAGATTCAGGCAATAAGAGCCAGCGCGGCGCAGCGCGCGCGCGATATACAGGGGCAGTATCAGTCCAACTTGAATAGTTTGAATTCCCGGATAACGTCCATGTCGAGCCAGCACAACGCGGAAATCAGGCGGGTAAGTGAGGAATTCAGAAATAACATCGCGCGGCAGACCGCTGACTTTCAGGGGCAATTCAACAGACTGAGCGCCGATGTAAGAGGCATAGACAATCGTGTGACGACCCTTGCAACCGACTTCTCGGAAAGGTTTGACAGGCTCGCCCGCGCGCAGGCTGACACAAGAGCCCACGCGGAGACGGCAATAGCGGAACTGACGGACTTGCTTTCGACTATACGTGAGCTTTGCCCCGGAAAATTCGCGCCCGGAGATTATGAAGCTTTGGCCGAACAGTTAGCCCGTGCCCAAGCCTGCCTTTCTCAAGGAGATTATCAAGCGGCGCTGGCCATAACGCATGTTCGTTTAACGGACGCAGCCAGGCTTTTACACAGACTTTCGCTTCTTAACGCTCATTTTGACGGCGCGCTTACACGCGCGCGGGAACAGGCAAATACTGTCAGCACGGCAATTGGAGAACTCACCGCGGGAAAGCCCTCTCATGAATTTGATATTAAAGACGTTAACGGCGAGGTGCAGCATTACAACCTGCCCTATGAAATAAATTTTTGGACAAACGGCCTGTTTGCCAATGTACAGCGCCAATCGGAAGAAATAAACAGAACGCTGGAGAACGCTGAAAACAGTCCCGCTGTCAATATTGAACGGCTTGACGAAATATCAAACGAACTAAATCATCTGTACAGGAACGAAAACGGCGCTGCGGTCGGGTTTATCGCTGACTTGGACCAGCATGGCCGAGCCGAGCAAATTCGCTCTTTCGCGGTCGGCGACATGGCGATTCAGGTTCATAACCGTTTGAACGAACAAGGCTGGCAGCTTGTTGACTCAGGCAGAGTAAGCGACGATGACCGCGAACCTTACACCATGTCTTATGAGGATGGTACCGGCAACCGGGTAGCGCTTATCGTAAACGCCGGCGATAAAGAAGGCTCCACCGGCATTGATGTTGAAGTGTTCATGAACGACGGCGCGCGCGACACCGCGCATAGCCGCGAGATTAAAGACAGTGTCGAGAACACTATAGATAATTTAAGCGGTGATATTCATGTAGGCCGCCGCGAAAGAAGAAACGACTGCCATGAAAACACTTCACCCGAAGTTTTCATAGAGAACCGCGCCAGAGAAGCAGCCCAACGGAACGAAGCGCGGCTCAGAACGCAACAAATGGAAGGATAACGACGGCTATGCTCAAAATTGGCGTGGATTTTGGCACGACATATTCCTGTGTTTATTACTTGAATAATGAAGAGAGATTAAAAGGAGTTATGGCTACACCGAGAGATCATAATCCGTTTCAACCGACGATGGCGCTTATTTATGGAGAAGAAAAAAAGCTTTACCACGGCTCAGCCGCCCGCGAGATTTTGACTAACCCTAATAAAGCCCCAAATATCTCTAAGTTGTTTACAGGGTTTAAAATGTTGCTCGGTAAAATGTCGGATGACACGCTGTTACATGGTCGTGGTTATGAGAGAAAAGCCCCGTACAACCCGGAAGGCGTTGCTGAAGAGTACTTGAAGAAGCTTTTTATGATGGTCAGGAATCGTTGCCCTGGCGGTGAAAAAATAGAAAAAATCGTTATCGGCGTGCCGCAAATCTGGTTTGACGATGTTGAGTCCATAAGTGCGCGGGACAGCCTTCAAAATATTTTATGCAGTATTAGAGATGCGTTTAACACAAACAAAGATTATAGCAAAGACACTATTGGCGAAATTATTCTTGAGTCCGAACCCGCCCTTGCCTGTGCGTATCATGTTTACAATTACAGGCGAGATCAAGAAAAAGATTTTAACGGGCATGTTTTGTTGATTGATTACGGCGGCGGAACTTTGGACATTAACCTGTGTCAGGTAAGCCAAAAAGGCAGCGATTGTGAGATAAAGGTTCGGGCCAGAACCGGCAAAGGACTGAATGATGCTGACATCGGGCTGATAGGAAAGGCGGGGATGGCTTTTATTGACGGGGTTATAAACAAGACCGAGACAGCAAAAACCAATAAACTTTCATACCATGAAATACAGGTTCTTGTCCAAAGCCTTGAATCCGAACTGATGGATCCGGAAAAAATGGAAGATTTGCGCAAAATATTTTCCGCTACGAAACACGAGATATTTTCCGCTACAAAACGCACTGATACAAGCTGGCCCAAATTTTGGGATAAAAAATTTGCGGATTTATCAGACGCGAAAACATTAGTTGAATATGGCACACTTCGTGACGCCTACAACGAGATTATTGAGCCAATATTCAAGGAAGCCCTTGACGACATAAACACGCAGATGAGTAACTTAGGCATTAATCCCAAAGTTCATGATAAAGATGATTTTAAGATCGCTTTTGCGGGCGGGTTTTGTAATTTCTATTTAACGCGTATGCAGGTTGAGAATTATTTCGATATTGTTCATAACGACCCGCGCACTAAAGGTATGGACATTGGCGGGGAAGGGTTTGAATGCGCGATAGCCTGCGGGGCCGCGCTTGTTTCGGCGGGAGTTGTGAAAATCAAGCAAACGTACCCGTACACATTGGGTATAGCCAACGATGATTGCTCTAAAAAGTGGCAGGCTTTTAGGTTTGGTGACGACATGGTCTATAATATGCCGAAATATGTTAGTTACGAAAACGGCGAAAAAGTTCCATTGATCGTAGACGAGATTCCAAACTTATATTTCGATAAAGGTGACGGAATCCCCAAATACTTGGAACCATTGCCGCATTTTCGCATCAGTCTCGACATGGATTATTATACAATAGGGTTCTCACTTGACAAAATGCTGCGTATAACTGTGTGGGTGCAACCCTTGAAAAAGACGCCGGAAGGGCTCATCATTTTAGGTGACCCGATAAAGCAAGAATTGCCTGATTTACCTACCATTTTTGGCAAAATAACTGATGTCAAAGCAAAAATAATATAGGGGGTGATTTTTTGCTTAATAAAATTCAAAGCCACATTGGAATCTTGAGCGCACATAACCGCAGTCCGGTAACACTTGAGACACTGATAAACCTATGGGTAGACGCATACACCGATTTGCGCGACTTGGACCGTGCCTCTGCTATTGATAAAGTGAACAACATGGAAGAGTTTTCCATTGCGCTTTACGCATTTTCGGAAATTTTGGGCAAAATTATAACCGATCAGGAAAAGAATATCCGTAGCATTGAGCCTATGTTTAAGGATGATATTCTTAAAACGAATCAATCCTTAAACGAAATTGGGCCGGTGCTTAGCGATATTTACGCTGATGTAGAAAAACTCAAAGAGAAAAGGAACTCGCTAAAAGCAAAAAATGATGAACTCAGCGAATTACAGGCTAAACAGTCAAATTTGAAAAACGAAATCGAACGTTTAGACAAGCCGGAACTCGGTGAGCTTGATAAGCTGCGCGGCGAGATTGAAAATCTGAGGGAAGAACACGATAAATTGGAGCGTGAACAAAAATGCCTCACTGATGAAAAAGATGACCTGACGAGTACCCGTGATGAGCGCAATACAAAAAACAATGCATTAAAGGAAGTAGTAGGCAGCCTCAATAAAGACATCAAGGATATAATAGCCGAAATTAAGCGGTTAGAAATAGAACAGTCGGAAGGCAGGATCAAATATGGCATTCTGAAACAGGACAGAGACGCGTTAAACCCTGAACAGCAGCGAAAGCGTTATGAAGCGCTGCTCAACGAAGCGCGCCCGCTTTTAACAAGCTGGGAGGCGCTCAGGTCAGACCCGTTATTCACGGAAGTGTTTTCAAAAACTCAAAGCGAGGAAGATAAGATTCACAGCTTGAAGGTTGATATGGATAGCCGAATGAGTAATTTCAAAGAAGAAACTATGACGCAATGGCAAAAATATGGAGAATTTTTGGCTGAATGGGAGAGTATTTTAAAAAATAATTAGGAGGGAACGAAATGACTGACAACAACTGTGCATTATGTAAAGAACCAGAGGTAATAATGGGTAAGGCTTGCCAGTATTGCGGCTACATAAATGTCGAGGATAGTTTAACTGAAGCCACTCGGGAGGAAGGAAAAAGGCAGGTGGAGGCGCACCGCAAAGAGCGTTTAAGCAATATTGACGAAATAGGCTTCTTTGCCGCAGAGATGGACTTTAGCGGTGATAATTTCGAAACCGGCAGGATAACGAAGCATACAATAACGCTTCTTGACAAACAAGGCGTCATTTCAAACGAGACTCGCGGACACGATGTCCCTGTGGCGGGTGGTTATCATCAAAGTGTCAGCCTCTATAAAAAGGCTGCGGGAAAGACGGCGCAATTTGACGCAAATATCGTTATTCCGCCTGAAAAATTTCTGCTTGGCGCGAAAATTAACGAACACCTGAAGTTAAACCTTTACTGCCGCCCTGACGCAAGCTCGGGATGGCAGCCTGAGCCTGTTGCGAAAGACATAAAGCTCGGCGACTCCCTTGTGTAAGGCTCACACTCTTCGTCTTCGCGAGGAGCTTGCGACGAAGCGATCCAGAAGTTTTTTTTAGCTTTCATGCTAATGTCCACGAGCTGCGCTTGCCACGGTGAGCGAAACGGGTCATGTTTTCGTCTTCGCGAGGAGCTTGCGACGAAGCGATCCAGAAGTTTTTTGCTTTAACGAGGAGTTTTGTAAAAAATAATGGAAAATAATGATGATTCACTTCGCGTTCACGCCATATTAAAGAGAACAACATCATTAGGCCCCGGCGAACGTTTTGCCATTTGGCTTCAAGGCTGCGATAAGAACTGTCCGGGCTGCATGTCGCCGTCGTCTCGCGATTTATCAGGCGGGGCTGTAAAATCCGTTGATGAAATTGCTGAAATGGTTTTGGCGGAAAAAGCGGAAAAAAATATCGAGGGCATGACGATAAGCGGCGGCGAGCCATTTTTACAATACCGCGCGCTGTGCCGCTTATTAACATTGATCCGCGAAAAAGGCGGGCTCAGCGTTATCATCTACACGGGTTATTATTTGGACGAACTTATAAAAATGAAGATTACCGAGATTAACGAAATATTGGGTAATCTATCCGACATCATTATTGACGGCCCTTATATCCCAGAGCTTAACGACGGCAAAAGCCTGCGGGGATCAAGCAACCAGACAATTAACCTGACTTCGCCGCGCTATAAAGAGATAGCGGACGCGTTGTATGGCTGCGCCGACCGGAAATGCGAAATCCGTTTAAACGGAAAGGAAGCGTTTCTGGTCGGCGTACCGGATGATAACGCGTATAAAATGTGGAAACAAATTTTTGAGACTGGGAACGCAGGCGAAACGTCCGCGCTAAATAAGGAGGCATGAGAATGGGTTACACTTGTCCTATTTGTAAAAAAAATTATAAAACTTCGCGAGACTGCGGCAATTGCGGATTCCCTGCGCCGCCACGCCTGTTTTTGAGCGAATCTCACGCCAGAAACTGGTTCAATACGGAGGTTTTGCCACGCCGCACCGCATGGGAAACTGCCGATAGAATTTCCAAGCTGGAAACGCTCGTTAAATCATACGATGCGGAACTTAAAGATCAGGATTCAAAACTTAAAGCGCTCGCTAAATCACACGAAGATGAAAATCAGAAACTCCGGGCTGAAATTAAAAATTTGAAACAGCGATTTGACAAGCTTACAGTACCATCAATACCATCAGATAAAGCTGCAATCAAGATAAGCGGTAAAGGCTCCGACCCTTGGGATGGCGTAAAAGTAGGCGATAAAAGAGAGTTCGGCCCCTATTCTTGGCAAGTGCTGGATATACAAAACGGTAAGGCA
>Ga0099364_10010412_pt1 | contig 12786 bp, 8 predicted proteins | sample TergutTh196P3_FD_73070 | JGI IMG/M metagenome (GOLD analysis project Ga0099364, IMG submission 73070) | Microcerotermes parvus P3 segment gut microbial communities from Pointe-Noire, Republic of the Congo - Th196 P3 | ecosystem: Host-associated > Arthropoda: Insects > Digestive system > Gut ... | reverse complement strand
AGGGCTATACCAAGCCAGCCCCATTTTTCCATTCCGGCGGAAAGTTTATTCCGCGCTCTTTCTACTATTATATTAAATAATTTTTTATACCAACGGAAACCTTTTTCCGGGCTTGTACCGTAAAAAAGTTTATGCACAGTGGCTAAAAATATCCAACAAGCGGGAGCAATCAGTGCGTTAAAAAAAACGGCAAAGGGGTAAGCCCAATACCAAGGAATATCATTTATTATGGCAAAGGGTATAGCGCCGCGCAATTCTGAAATGGGTAAAAAAGACAACCCTGCGGTTATTAAAAGAACAGTAAACAAACTCATACACTCCCCCAAAGTGAAGCAGGATATACTCCCGCCCCGGTCAATTCATCTATTTTTCTTATAGCAGCTTCTTTGTCTTCTTTGTATGTTACTCCAAACCAGTCTGAATTTGCAGACAACACTTTTACCTTGATACTTCCGTTTTTTATAAAGCAATCAACCGCTTTGGGGATAAAACATTCGCTTTTAATGTTAGCCTGCGGATCTTGTGCAAATGATTTTAGAAAATCGTCAAAGTATTTTTGGAAAAGCGGGATTGTATTTGGTGAAAAGCCCCAAAAGTTCATTGATACGGGAGTGTCAGCGGCAAGTTCACGGATAGTGCCGTCTGGGGCTGTGTTAATTATATTCCCGTCTTCTTGCCTTATAATTGAAGTAAGCTCATCAACACCTGCAAGGCAGCCGTCTTTTACTTCACAAACACCGCGCGCCACGGTTCCTTGCGGGCTTAGCGTTTTTTCCAATCTGTACGGAACAATCGAATCCGTATCCGCGCTGTTAAGCAAGTGGTTTCCCATAACGGCAAACGCTTCCCTTCCATAAAAATCATCAGCGTTAATAACGGTAAATGGCGCATCAAGCTTATCTGCGGCACAAAGAAGCGCGTGCCCCGTGCCCCAAGGTTTAGTTCTGCCCGCATTTTTAGCGGCGGCATAAATGTCCGCCGGGATTAAAGAGTCCAAATCCTGAAAAGCAAGTTCGTATTTTATCTTGCCGCCCATTCGGGAAAGAACTTGTTCTGCAAAATCTTTTTCAATATCATGCCTAATAATAAAAACAATTTTTTCAAAACCTGAACTGACGGCATCATAAACAGAATAATCCAGCAAAACCTCGCCATTTTTTCCAAGTTTATCCATTTGTTTAAGCCCGCCATAACGGCTTCCCATGCCTGCGGCAAGTACGACTAGTATCGGTCCTTTCATACTAACTCCTTTTTATTTCTCCAATAAATACAAGTACTCGGTAACATGAACATTGCGGCTGCCTTTTTCAGCTAAATTTGTAAGGTTTCGGCAGCCGCGAAATGTGTTATATAATGTTTCCAATACTTGTACTTTTCCAATTTTTTCTAACATATCTTTCATTTCATCAAGTGAAATAAACCCTTCAGAATTAAATGAAATTAGAACGAATTTTGCTTTAATGTTTTTAACCAGTTCAGATAATGCTGTATAAGCATATTGTTTTTTGTTATATGCAGAACGGTTCCAGTTATTTGGTATGCCGGAAACATCACTGATATTTTCCGGATATTTATTTTCTAATATTAAGTTAAGCATAAAATAATTCGAACCATAAGGGTGCTGATTATAAGGCGGATCCAAATATGCCAAGTCCACTTCCGGCACTTCTTTTACAACCTCATTTGAATCGTCATTGTAAACGGCATAATTACAGTTAAAATTACTGAACACAGGAAAAGGTAAAGCAATATTGTTTTTAATACGAGAAAGTGCATCGCTATTAGTGCCGCCAAATTGTCCAAGTCCTGTTTCTTTATTTTTATGAAACCCTTTAAATACACCGGAAGTATTTGCATGAATAGACGCTTTTGCAATCAACGGGGCAAGAAAATATTTTTGATATTGCAATGGTATAGACTGAATTAACTTGCGCATAGTGTCAATATACATTGCATTCCTGTGTGTGTAAAAAACCCGCTCGTCTTTTTTTATTTCATTGTCATCTTTAGGAGAATATAATTTTGCAACGACACCTTCTTCCAATGGGCTGTTTTCTATATCCTTAAGAAGTCCATCATATATTTCTTTTAAAACAGACATATCTATTTCATTTTTGTTTGATAAATAACATTCACCGGTTACAGTTGCATATTTTTCTAAATCATTAACAATAAGAGTATTTGAAAATTGTTTACAATGGCGAGCTACTATACCTGAACCTGTAAAAACATCAAAAATGTCCAATTTTTCCTTACCAAGCCGTTTTTGCACAGTATTGATGCCTTTTGTGATAAAATCCAAAAGAGATCGTTTATTCCCTATGTAGGTAATTATTTGCTCCGTTAAATAATCCGCCGACTCTGACATATTTCATATTATATGCTTAATCTAAAAAAATGAATAGTATATAGTTACGCTTAGTGGCAGACATAAGTTACCAAAGAAAAATTATCAAAATTAACGGTATTGGAAATTTTCCAATAATCCAAATCGATCTCAGGGAAAAAGGTGTCGCCGTCGTATTCTTTGCGGATTAGAGTTAGCTCTATTTTATCCGCAAGGGGCAGAGCTTGTTTATAGATTGATTCACCGCCAATGATAAAGACCTTCTCATAGTCTGCGCAATGCTCAATGGCGGCGGACAGGGATGTAAAAAAGAGCGGGTCTTGTGGGCTTGTCTGTGCGGAGACAGGGACAGAGCTTGAAATAATTACATTTAACCGTCCCGGGAGCGGCTTTTTTGGCAGAGAGTCCCAAGTTTTTCTGCCCATGATACACGGCCAGCCCATTGTTAATTCTTTAAAATTTCCTAACCCTTCTTTGAGAGGCCAAGGTATAGCGTTATCTTTTCCAATAACACGATTCTCTGCCATTGCGGCAATTAAAATTATTTGGCTCATACTGCAATCTCAAACTTTATTGCGGGGTGAGGATCGTAATTTTCAATAATAGTATCGCTGTAGTGCCAGTCAAAAATCGATGTAAAATTTGGCGTTTTTATTTTTGGCAGTGGTTTTGGAGTGCGAATACATTGCAGGCTGATGCCGTTAATGTGGTTGATATAGATATGAACATCTCCCAAAAAGCCGATTAGTTTGCCCTCACCGAGCCCTGCTTCTTTTGCCAAAAGGTGCAAGAGAAGGCCGTAAGAAGCTATGTTAAACGGCAGCCCCAAGGCAACATCTACAGAGCGTTGATTCCAAAGAAGGTTCAGCTTATCGTCAATTACCGTTACCTGAAATGCATAGTGGCAGGGCGGCAATGCCATGCGGTGCAAGTCAACGGGGTTCCATGCGCTTACAATCATACGGCGGTTGTCCGGGTCTTCTTTAAGTGTCTCCACAATTTTACGAAGCTGGTCAATTCCCTGTCCTGCTGCGGGTTTGTCATGCGCCACATATTTTGCCCCAAAGTTACGCCATTGCCAGCCGTAAATTGGACCCAGCTCGCGCTCTACCATCATTTTTGCCTTGCTCTCATCATCAATGCCGTAAGAGACGACATCAGGGCTGCACCATTCATCCCAAATATGGTTGTTATGCTCTTTAAGCCATTCTTTATCTGTAATTCCCCTAATAAAAAATTCCAACTCCGATGCTACCAATTTAAAAGGAACTTTTTTTGTTGTCAAAAGAGGAAACCCTTGAGACATATCATGCTCAAACATAGCCCCGGCAATAGTCAGGGCATCAACGCCTGTGCGGTTTTTTTTACGGAAACCTGTGTCGAGTATTTTTTGGACTATGTCGAGGTATGCTTTCATTAATTTATTGTATATATTGATGGGGATACAGGCAAGTAGGCGGTAGGCGTGGTCACGACTTACCGCACCACCGCCCACACAATTACCCCGCTAATTGTTACATATTCATTTACTCACGCTACTTGCAGCGCAGCTTCCAGCAAAGCCGCGAAGAACGCAACAATGATTTGGGTGTCCTTTCTGCCGTTACCTATCAAGCTTGCAAGTGCATCTGAAGTTGCTGTAAATGCGTATTGATGATCACAACCGTCCTGTTAAATTTTTACTCACAGAGGACACTGAGAAGAAAAAAACTAAAATTCTTCCCCCGTGAGCTCTGTGCCTCCGTGCACTCTGTGAGTATAATTTCTTGATTTATGAGTAAAAGGGCAAAATTTTAGGAGAAAATGGACAAATTTGAAAAGTTTTTTCTATAAAATAAGAGAGAGAGACGCGAATTCGCATGTTAATCATGGTTTGGACAAAGTTATAATCCATGCAAATCTGTGTTAATGCGTGACCCCGCCAATAAAAAAATGTTATAATAAATCATGAACAAAGATAAACTAACATGGACAGAAAAAGAACGCAAAAAAGTTTTTGAATGTAAGATATTCTCCGTTTTAGAGTCTTGGTGTGAAGCACCTGACTCTGCGGAACGGAAGGATGCGCAGGTTTTTTCGGTGATTGATACCAAGGACTGGGTTCTTGTTGTGCCTGTGTTAGAGACAGAAAGCGGAAAACAATTTGTAATGGTATGGCAGTGGCGGCATGGGTCAAAATGTTTAAGTTTAGAGTTCCCCGGCGGCGTTATGGAAAGCGGAGAAGAACCTGAAGAAGCGGGAAAACGGGAATTGTATGAAGAAACAGGCTACAAACCTGCACGCATGAAAAAATTAGGAGAGTTCAGCCCCAACCCGGCAATTATGTCAAATAAAGTTCACATTTATCTTGCAGAAGATTTAACTAATAGCGGAAAACAAAAATTAGATGAAGATGAATTCGTAGAAATAGAAATTGTTGATGAAAAAAAAGTAATTAACGGCATGGGAAAAGAGCCGTTTGTCCATGCACTAATGGGTACAGCTCTCTCCCTTTACCTAAAATCTTAGCGGGGAATATCCAAAATTGTCCCCGGTTCAATTAAATCAGGATTATTTGGATCCGGAATTTTATGTTTGTTGGCTTCATAAAGAATTCTCCATTTCCAAGGGTCTCCATAAACCCAGTCATAACCTGCAATAATCCAGAAACAATCTCTTTCTACTGCCCATGTCCTGACAGTATATTGATCTCCGGTGGTTGTTGTAGTTGTTGGTCTTGCGACAACAGTTCCTGTTCCTGCCTGTAAGACAGACAACACTTCAATCGATTTAATAGCAGAATCACTGGCTTCTAACCACGCATCTTCTGAATAAAAGGCAACGGCATTTTCATAATGATCTTTGCCAAGCTGAACATTGTGAGGGTGTCTTTCTGCAATATTGTAGAAATCCGCCCAGTCAACAAGGCGTTTTGCTTCTTCTATTAGTTTTTCTGAAACGAATTCATCTGAAAGCTGAGCAAAACGAACAGCTTCTTCTGCAAATCCTGCAGAAGCTTCATAATCGCCGTATTCATAAGTATCCTGAGCAAGTTTTGTTAAACGAATGCTTTCAACATAAAACTGATTATTCTGAATACTCTGCGGAATTGGTATTGCAGATTCTTCTTGCTGTACAACTTCTGCTTGCTGTGCAATTTCTTCTTGTTGTGCCACTTCTTCTTGTACGATTTCTTCTTGCTGTGCTACAACTTCCTCTTCCTGTACGATTTCCTCTTGCTGCGCAATTTCTTCTTGTTGTTCTACTTCCTCTTGCTGCGCAATTTCTTCTTGTTGGGCTACTTCTTCTTGCTGTACGATTTCTTCTTGCTGTTCAATTTCTTCTAGCTGTACTATTTCCTCTTGCTGCTCAACTTCTTCTAGCTGTGCTATTTCTTCTTCTTGCACGATTTCTTCTTGCTGTACGATTTCTTCCTGATCGTCATTGGCAAAAACCGATACTGGTATTAATAAGATCGATAATATTACTAAAAAGGCAAATATGCGGCTCATCTTGAACCTCCTTCAATTATTCTTTCAGCTTCGGTGGCTGTTTCACTGCTTGCTTCAACTTTTTCTTCTGCCAGTCTTATTGCATCTTCCGCAATGATTCGTTTTTCATCGGTATCTTTTCTGGCTACGGCAAATCGTGCTTCTGCATCGATATAATGTAATCCTGCATTTCTGAAATTTTCCCTAGCATAATCCTCTTCTGCCTGATTAAACAAAACGTCTGCTTCACGGAAAATACTACGGGATGCAATATTAGCTTTTTCTTCCAGAGCAAACTCTTTTTCTTTGGCTGCCGTAGTACGGCGTTCGGTGGCATAACTTGCCCAACCGTTTGAAAGTACAAGATTATAACGGAGCAGGGCTTCTTCCGCAGATTCTACAGCACCCGCCTTATCTCCTGATTCATATTGGGTTTTTGCTTGAGTTGCAACTTCATCCGCTCTTTCAAAATTATCCTGATCGTACTGCAGGAAACCTCTGTCAATAATTTCCCTTCTTGCCTGATATGTTTTGGCTCCTACAAGCAATGTCGAATACTCTTCCATTGCTTTGGCTGCGGTTTCTTTGGCTCCATAATAGTCCTGGGCTTCATACTGGGTATATGCCTCCAAAGCAATATCATCTATTGGCTTTAGATACTCAGGGAATGCATCTGCAAGCCCGGAAGCTTTAATTTCTTCCCGAATTGCCATTATCTCATCCTCTCTTGCCTGAGCATACAGGGGAAGTGCCGCCTGAAAAAGGTCGTCATACGCTTTTGTAGCGGACTCCCATTCCTCGGCGCCATACTGGGCTTCTGCAGCTTCCCACTCACTGGGGAAATACGCAGGGGCTTCAAAGTCCATGGCTTTTTGCCGTGCTTCTTGTACTCCTCTGTCAGGCGCCGGGGCAGCGGGGCGGGCCGGCGACGGGGGGGGAGTTGCGGGGGCTGCGGGGGTTGATTTGCATGATATGCACATTACCAAGAACAATGCCGATAATACCGTCAACATCGATATAAATAATAGTCTTTTCTTCATTAGACCACTCCTTTCCAAGGGATTTAATATGTAAGGGCATTATATATCATTTTAAGACATTAATCAATTACTTTCTTTACGATTTTTATGGGAACAAAGCTAGCAACAGAGGCTCTGTCCCTATTGCCCAAATTATGAAAATTTAGTATCTTGTAGGTATAAATCAATAGTAAACATCGATTTCCACAAAAGCAGGCAATCGGTAATAAAGAGGAGAAAAATATGGCAAAACAGTTGATGTTCAACGAAGAAGCCCGACGCAAGCTGCTGTCCGGGGTTGAGCAAATATCCAAGGCTGTCAAAGTAACGCTTGGACCCAAGGGGCGCAATGTCCTTTTGGACAAAAAATTCGGCGCACCCACAGTAACTAAGGACGGTGTTTCCGTCGCAAAAGAAGTGGAACTTGCCGACCCATACGAAAACATGGGAGCCCAGCTTCTAAAAGAAGTCGCCACTAAAACAAACGATGTGGCTGGCGACGGCACCACAACTGCCACGGTTCTGGCCTATTCTTTGGTAAAAGAGGGGCTAAAATCCGTAGCGGCAGGGATGACCCCGCTTGAGCTAAAGCGCGGTATCGACAAAGCGGTAGAAATCGCTGTCGATGAAATCAAGAAAAATTCCAAAGAAATCAAAGACAAGGAAGAAATCTCCCATGTTGCATCGGTTTCCGCTAACAACGATGCCGAAATTGGCACCACAATTGCCGATGCTATGGAAAAAGTTGGCAAAGACGGCGTTATCACTGTAGAAGAATCCAAGACAATGGATACTACCATTGAATTTGTGGAAGGCATGCAGTTTGATCGCGGCTACATTTCCGCCTACTTTGTTACAGACCGTGACACAATGACCTGTGTTTATGAAGATGCGTTTGTGCTAATTCATGACAAAAAAGTTTCCAGCATGAAAGACATACTTCCCTTGTTGGAAAAAGTTGCTCAAAGCGGCAAACCTCTGCTTATAATTGCAGAAGACTGCGATGGCGAGGCCCTATCAACCTTAGTAGTAAATAGTCTGCGCGGAACCCTGCGAACTTGTACTGTAAAAGCCCCCGGTTTTGGCGACCGCAGAAAAGCAATGCTGGAAGATATTGCCGTTCTTACAGGCGGTCAGGTAATTTCTGAAGAACTTGGCATGAAGCTGGAAAATACAGATTTAAATATGCTTGGCAAAGCTAAGACCATTAAGATCGATAAAGACAATACGACTATTATTAATGGTGCGGGCAAGCCTAAAGAAATTCAGGATAGAATTGCAGAAATTAAGGGGCAAATTGAAGGCACCTCAAGCGATTATGACCGTGAAAAATTACAGGAAAGACTTGCCAAATTGGCAGGCGGCGTTGCGGTTATCAATGTTGGGGCGGCTACTGAAGTCGAGCTTAAAGAAAAGAAGCACCGTGTAGAAGATGCTCTGTCAGCTACCCGTGCGGCTATAGACGAGGGTATTGTTGCCGGCGGCGCTATTGCTATGATTCAGGCAGCTTTAGCTCTTGACAAGGCGGACACAAGCGGTCTTACCGATGATGAAAAAGTTGGCTTTAAGATTGTAAAACGCGCTTTGGAAGAGCCGATTCGCCAGATTGCCGAAAATGCCGGTCTTGACGGTGCGGTTATTGCTGAAAAAGCCAGAAATGAAAAGAAAGGTACGGGCTTTGATGCCGCCAAAATGGAATGGGTGGACATGATGAAAGCCGGTATAATAGATCCTGCAAAGGTTGCCCGCTCTGCTCTGCAAAATGCGGCGTCTATTGCAAGCTTATTGCTCACTACCGAGTGCGCCATTACAGATCTTCCTGAGAAAAAGGAAGCTCCTGCAATGCCCGGCGGCGGAATGGGCGGAATGGGGATGGATTACTAATACAAATTCATAACTTCACGCTAAGGCGCAAGGAACGCTAAGTTTCTTTCTTCCTTCGCGTTTTAGCGTGATGCATTCTTCTTCCCCTGCTACTGCCCCCCAACCCTCCGCAACCGTGGAAACCCCCGTGACACAACACTCGTATCCCAAGCAACGCTTGGCGCAACGATACCGGGATCTGTTACGCCGTCGTCGTCTATTGTTGGCTCCACAACCGCAGTCGTTCTCCCAAAGTCAAGCATACTGCTATTCAGCCAAGAGCCGTCGGTGTCGGTAGAAATTGTAGTAAACTGCGCCCAAGACCTGTTGCCGCCGTGCAGACCAGCGGGGCTGCTGGCTACAGAAACCTCAGTCAAAGACGGGTACGGATTAAGCGAATACACTCCATGCCCCAAGAACATATTAGCCAGAGCGTAGTTGTTGGCGTTGGTGGCATTGGAGGCGCCGAAAATGCGGCCTGCAATTCTGGTGGTGTTAGGGGTGGCGGTGTCGGCGTTCATAGCCGTAATGCTTGTGCCAAGGGCGGCGTTTCTTTGCAGAGTACTGGTATCACGGGCATAAACACGCCCCACAAGACCGCCTGCGTACACAGTACCCGTGCCGGCGGATTTTGCGGTAACTGAGCCTCGCGCAAAATTGTAGCGTATATGATACCGACGAGCGGAGATTGTTGCATCATTAACAAAACCGATAAGACCCCCGGCATAAGTATTTGAGCTTGCACTTGCAATTACCCTGTCTGCGGTAACATTGCCCAGAGCGTAAGAATGATATACTGAATAAGCGAAGCTCGTTGCGGTTCTGCTTATGTACCCGATAAGACCGCCTGCCGACAGGAAGTCGGTACTGGTACTGGTCGTGGCTGCGCTGACATTTCCTGTCGCATAACACTCTGATACGGTGGAAGTGTATGCGTTGTAACTAGAATTATAAAACCAATGCCCGAGAAAACCACCTGTGGATACTGTGCCGCCGCCCGAAGCCCGGACTTCAGATGTAGCATAACATCCGTTTAGATTTCCTGTTTGGAAATCACCGGCAAAACCTCCGACATAAACAGACGATGTGCCGGTTCTTGAACCGCTGACAAGAGTTGCTTGGGAATAAGTGTTGGTTATTGTCATGTTACCAAGTATGGATCCAAACCCTCCTCCTAAAGAAAGATCTCCCTGCCCGTCTGAAATAATAAAACCCTGCTCATACCGGCAGTTGTTCACTGTTGTATATGTCGCAAGTCCAATAAGCCCGCCGCATCTAAGTAACCCATTTCCGTCTTTGTCGCTGCGTATATCGCCCCTTACCCATGAATCGTTTATATTGGTATATAGGGTTCTCCCAAAGAGACCGCCGAGATTTACTTGACCTGTTCCTGTAAAACTTGAGGGGACTGTAACCTGCCCTGAGACGCGCAAATTCGAATAAACGATGTAGAGATCGGGATCTTCATTACCAAGGATCCTTCCGGTAATGCCCCCGATGTTTGCCTCTCCAGTGTCGGTTTTAACAGGAGAGAGACTGCCTGAAAATTCAAGGTCTTGGTAGTTTCCTATTGTCCGCCCATACCCCAAAATACCGCCGGCATGCATCATGCCCGTTCCTGCATCGGAGAGTTTTAGATTCCCCGTTGCCGTAACCCCTGCAATGACTTCCGGGACGGTAGAGGTAACAGCAAAGGTAGAACCAACAACACCCCCAAAGTTTTGTGTTCCGCCGCTTGTAATAAAGTCCATATCAAGATTAGACAAGCAGTTGGTGATTGACGCAGTGGCTGAACTCATCTCCCCTAAAATACCGCCTATATGTTTAGCCGAAGTATTGGAAAGGTTTCCGCTGCTCACGCTTCCCTCGGTTATAATATTGCGTATCTGCGCTGCTCCGGCAACCATGCTTGCAACTCCGCCAAAGAGGACGGTAGTATCATTCTCTGTTATCTCAACATTATCGTACACAATGCGAATGTCCCGGATTACCGCAGGGTTTGCTGTCGAAACGCCGTTCACATTACCAAAAAGCCCCATGTTTGCAACAGGCGTACTAAAACTTTTAACCGTTATAGTATGCCCGTTACCGTAAAACTTTCCCCGGAAAGCAGTGCTGACATTATTGGCAGTGCCAGTGCCTCTGGGCGTCCAACTAGTCAGTTCAATATCATTGACAAGCACATAATTTACATTTGTGTTGCCCAGAATAATTGCCGCAAGCTGCGCCTGCGTACTCACTTCGATAATAGGGGCAGTGTTAGCTGCCATCATACCGGGAATGTTCCATATCTTAAAAACCGTAGGCTCTTGCTGTCTGTTATAATCGGTATAGGCCGTAAGGCTGATAGTATACTCAGACACATTGCTAATCTGCTGGCCGTTTCGGATTCCCATTTCGTAAATCCTCGGCACGCCCGGATGAGTATAAGTATGATTGGCTTCCGCCGCCGTCCCCGCTCTCCTCTCTATTTCAACAGGCAAACCGCCGTTGACAGAAACTTCAACCCCGCTCATACCCTCAGGCAAAGTCCAAGTCAGCGTTATGTTATTCGCCCCCTCATTGTAGGCCGCAGTCCATACGCTCACATCAACTGCTGCAGGCGCATCAAAATACCGCACCCTGCCAATGCTTTCCCAGCCGCTTGTGTTTGTCGTACCGTCATTGTAGATTCTGCCAAGCTCGTCACGGTAACGCACTTGCACCTGCCGCACCGTAGTAGAGCTTTCCAGTATAGACAAATCCTGACTAATCACACCGATAGGATCGCTGTTAGTATCAAGCAAAGACTGCCATGTTTCATTATCAGTGGGATGATTCTGAGTCGTCCCCGTAACAATCCGCCACTGCCATTCCACCGCAGATTGAGGATCCATAGTCCAAGGCTTGCTGCCCGTCGCATTCAAATTGCCGTAAGAGACAACCCCGTCATTGTAGTTGTCCCTGATATTCCTAAAATTGAGTTCGACAGCCATTGTTTTGTTAGCCGAATTATAATTGAAAACAGTCCCTGCTCCGTCCGGTGAAAGAGAAGCCTCTCCGCCGAACACCGCCGTCTCAGTCCCGCCGGGCGCAAGATTGTCATACGCCACAGTGATAAAACCACGGCTCTCCGCAACCACCGTCTGCCATTCTTCTTTATCCACTGTCCCACCGGAAGGAAGAACCGCAAGCCGGATTATCCCCTGCACGGGATTGTTCCATGTGTAAGCCGCCTTGTAATATTTCCAGTCTGAAGACCTGCCAAGCCGGTACGCCTGTTCCGCAGGCGTGTCCGCCATTTCAGAAATTATACATGCACCTCTATTCTCATCGGCAACAACCTGTCCCAGCGCCCCTGACACTTCATCTCCGTTAAGATGAGCATAGAGTATCTCCACTATTTCAATATCATGCTCGATGTCGTTGTTAATCTCTCCCACAGCCTGTACGCCAAAGTATAGGGTAACTTCATATTTACCGTCTGCATTTTTGCGAATGCGTCGGTCGCGGTCATAATTAGACCACTGCTGGAAAAAACCCTCCACAAACTGCGCCGGGTCATGAAGCGCCCACACTTCATTTGCCGTGTATACATTTTTAACCACAGTACCGCTTTCAATACTCACATTAAAATTGATAAACGCAGGAGAGCTAAGGCTGTTTCCGAACTGCCCTTTTATTCCCGTACTCACTGTTACACTAACGGCAGTATCAGCCGTCAGCGGCTCATCTGTCTTGGGAGTTATAGTAATAGTCCGCATTTCATCATTGTAAACAGGCTCAAGATAATGCGCCGTTATATCAACAGGCGCCGCGTCCGACTGCCCCGTTATCTGAATAAACCCTTCGCCAAACTTTACCGTGTTAGAGTCAAGCTGTGTAGAAAATGTAATTGTAATAACCTGACCCGGCGCATACGCCGTAGGCGACTGATGCGGCGGATTGGAATGTGACACCCGCACCGGCGTTACACACAGCGGTACAAGAAATACTTGAGTATCCGTATTCACCGTAACAACAGCGCGCCCAATCCCAATTACTTCAATATTAACTTCCTGTAGTGGAAGTTCTTGGCCAAGCGTGTCGGGATCAAGGTCGTCCACAG
>Ga0099364_10010411_pt1 | contig 12787 bp, 25 predicted proteins | sample TergutTh196P3_FD_73070 | JGI IMG/M metagenome (GOLD analysis project Ga0099364, IMG submission 73070) | Microcerotermes parvus P3 segment gut microbial communities from Pointe-Noire, Republic of the Congo - Th196 P3 | ecosystem: Host-associated > Arthropoda: Insects > Digestive system > Gut ... | reverse complement strand
GTTTTCACCGATTGCAAGAGGGTCATTTCCGCCCGCCCGGATTTAAAGGCGATGAATGGCACCCTTCCCCATCCATCAGCCATCTTTCCGACCGGCTCCCCGGTTTCCGCGTCGGCTTCTTCCCGAATATGGTGGGCGGTCGCGAACGGGATTTCCTCAACCCCCTCCATTTCCACGTCAACAATCAGGTCGCCCTCATCGTCAATGAATCTGTGGACTTCCTCAGCCGTCCAGTACTCAACCCTTGTCCGTTCGACCATTTCTTCTTCGTCTTCATCGTATTCGTATGTTTTATAGTCTCTGACGACCGCTTGCAGTTTCTTTTTCGCTACATCTTCCCACTGCGGATAGAGCGTTTCGCTCACAATCGTTTCCGCCTGTAGTTTTCCGTTTTGGATCCATACGTATAACCAGCCGATACCTTTATTGATCGCGTCTTTCGCGTACGCCTTTATGGTCTCCATGTTGTCGGATGTGAACCACCGCCGCCAGTGGCTTAAATATAGTTCCGCGTCTTCGTCTTTCTCGTTTTTTTCAAGCTCTATCTCTGGATTATTCGCGCTGATCGTGAAATTCTTCGCGAACGCGTAGTTTACTTTCTGATCCACTGACATTTTGAGGAATCCAGACGGGAGCTTCGCGTTTGACAAATACTCGTTTTCTTGGAAAGTTCCGTTTTCGTCTGTGTACCCTCGTTGCTTGGACTGTATTTCCGCGTTTTCCGATCGGTAATAAAGGTCGGCCTCGACCATTCTGCTGATCTGCTCGGAGTCTCGCCATTCTTCCAGTATGATTTCAACGATCTTTTCAGGGCTTACATCCGCGGGGGCGATAAATTGTCTTTGCTCTGTGTTTTCCATATTTCTCCCATCAAAAAACCGCCCTCGCGGGGCAGCCTTATTTCAGCCTATTCAGCATTTTGGCGGTTACGTACCGCTCATATATCGGCACAGACATTCTTTTCAGCAGATCGTCTTTTTCTTTCTGACTCTCGCACACAACGACGAAATAGTAATCAGAGGCTTGCGCCTCGCCATAGTCTTTCATCATGTTTTCCCGATGTTCTTTTATTTCCCTGATATCGCTTTTCGCGGCCTCAACGCCGGGCGTGTCCGAGAACATATCCGCGAATCTGTCATCGTCGCCAAACATCATGTTCACATCAAATTCGGTGAAGCCAAACTCGTCAAAATTGATTTCTGAGTCGATCGCCAGATCGCCGAGTGAGCCAAAATCGAAAGCGCCCTGCATTGAGGGATTATTGAGTTGCACGTTGAGGATTTTTTCTTCCCGCTCGTCAACATCAATTACAGCCATGTCGAGCTCGTAGTCCAGACTTCTTTCCAGTTTGTCAATCTGCTTAAGCCTTTGATGTCCCGCGATTAAATTGCCCGTCCGCGCGTTCCAAACGAGAGGCATAACAAGCCCATGTTCTTTTAAGCCTTTTTTCAACTTCTTTTCATTTTCCGGGTCTATCAAACGAGGGTTATATGTTGCCATATTAATTTTTTCTCGCTGGATCGTCCGCATTTCAAACTTTTGATTCTTTGTTTTTCCCATATCCCTTTTCCCCATATTTTTCATATCGGGTTTTCCATGCTTTTTTCATTATCGGCGCATAATCTCTTTTTTCGTGTTCTTCGCTTGACGCATGGCATGCCACGCATAAAATAATTATATCGCTATGGTCCGGCCGATCTCCTTTGTTTATGGCTCTTCTGCCCTTATTATTTCGATGATGGATGTGTAATCGTTGCTTGTATTTCTTGATATGTTCATCGTTGCCGATTCCGCAATGTTCACAACACTTATTTTCAACAAAAGCCGTCGCGTCAATTCCGGTTCTTCGCAACTCTTTTATACGTTTGTTTCGTTTTCGCCGTTCGGGATTGTTGCGCCAGTCCTCTGCTTGTTGCTTCGCTATTTTTTCTCGATACTTTTCTCGATACTTTTTATCATGCGCATGTTTGCATTCTTTGCACATTCCACGATTTTTCTCTATGTTAAGGTTGGTTTTTGAAAATGATTCTGCCGGTTTTTCTTGATTGCATGTTGAGCATGTCATCGTCATGGTGGTATATTTCTTCTCGTTCTCTGGGTCAATTAACCGCGGATTGTACTCCGCCATATTGATTTCGCCCCGGTGGACTGTCTGTATCTCGAATTTCTGATGTTTTGATTTCATGCCGCAAGACCTCCGCGTCAACAAGAGGAAACCATGATTTTATTTTTTCGTAATCCGCCGGGTAGTGTTCCTTGATTTTTACGAGCTGCTTTCCTGTCAGGCCTCCGTACGATGTGCCTAAAATCTGATATTCTGGTGTTATCTTCAGGTTGTTTTTTCTGATATAGTCAAGGATGTCTTTCTGCCGCCATTCCATGACGGGGAAAAACCTTCCGCGATTTTCGTCAATACTGCCGCTTCGTTTGAGCATTGCCCGCCGCTGGACGCTGTCGTTTATCCTCTCGCCCCCGGCTATCCAGTAGGTTCCTGTGATTTCCCGCGCCCATTCCATGCAATCCGCGTATTTTATGATTGGAACGGTCAAGTCCCGCGGCCGCAAGGCCCCATAGCGCAAAAAATCGGACAAAAGAAAGTTCGGTATTCTGTGGCACTCTATGCCATGTAGCTTTTCATAGTATTGTATTATTTTCTCTTGGAAAGAAAGCCCCTTGATATAATACATGAATACCATATCAACGGAATCAAAATAGCGCCGGCACAAGTCGAGTGTGACGACGCTATCTTTTCCGCCTGAAAATAAAACGATGACCTTATCGGTCATCTTGGAAGCCACGGTCACGGCGTGAAGCAAATTGCTCAATCACTCACCGCCCATCGCGATTCTCGCCGCCCTCGCGGCCCGGGCCGACGGTGACGTCGCCGGTCTCACATTTCTTCTTTGCAATGTTGCCTGTGTCATCATTCTTCTCCTTTCTCTTCTTTTCTTTTAATAAAAGTGGCTCGGCCTCGATGAACGCGTCATCTATAAGGCCGAACCATTCTTCTTGACTTAGGTTTCCGCGCTCTATCACGTTCGGCTCGATCTCAATTTTGAAAAATCGCTGCTTGCCAGCGACGGCCACCGGCTTGATTGCCCGGACGTTACGCAATAAAAACGCGTAATGATCGCCCCTATGCTCGCAGCCGTATATCTCGACCATCAAACAGGCAAAACCTTTGTGCGTCTTGGTCGCTGTCGCGCACAATATGACATCGCCCCGGATGTTTGTCGGCCATGACCTATATTCTTCGGTTTTCGACCCGTCTGTTATTTTGATCAGCGGCTCATCATATAGGGTCAGGGCATGGTATTCTTTCATGTCTTCACCTCATAAAAATAACGCGAGTGTCAACTTGCGCTATCATATCATATTTTAAGGCTTGACAGCGCGTTTGTCAATGGGTTTTTGAATATTTGTTTTTCAAATGGGCGCTTTTTCTTCCTTTTCGATCATTCGATCAATTTCTTCTAAAAATAGTCTTCTCGCCGCAGACGAGGCTTCTTTTTTTGTCATAACCTTTTCAGCCCTTTCGGAATCGGCAACGCTCAAAGACACGGAAAACCGCCATCGCCTTTGGTTGTATTTTTTTTGTGATTCTGCATGGTACGCCATAAAAATACCCTTTCTTTTACATCATTTTATAATAGGCGTGTCTACTTGTCAATGCTTTTTTCTTTTTATTTTTTCGTCTGGTATCTTGTATATAGACAGGCCTATCAATTAAGCAAAATCAGCAGTATAAACGGAAAGGCCGGTGCCGGGCGGCGAAACCCGGCAGAAAGTGGAGGATCAAAAATGAAAAATATCACAACGCCCGGAACCGGGCGCAAGGGCATTATGGATATGCTTGTCGAAGAACTTAACGCCAATGAAACCGACGGAGGTCGTTGGGAACGGCTGCACCGCGCGCCGCAGATGGAATGCGGTGACGGAAAATGGCGCAATCTTGATGGGGCATTCGCCGCGACGAAAAAGGAGGAATCAAGATGAGAATCAACGAAATGGACAGCCTGCCCCTTATGCGCGATATGCTGGAGCGGATAACGGAAGGGGTCGAGGGTGTTGAGATCAAATTGTCGGATGATAGCGTCATGGGGAAGGTTATTATCATCGCCAAGCGCGAGAACGGAATTTGGCACAATTGGCATATCAGGTAATCATTTGACCGGGGGTCGCCGAAAGGCGGCTCTATTCTTTTAATTCGTCGAGCGCGCAAAAGAACGCGTCTTCCATTTTCTCAAATTCTTCTCTTCGGCAACCCGGATTGATCTCGGCGAACGCCAGCCCATAACAGGACTTGAAAATTATCTTCTCGTATAACTCAGAGTTTATGGCGATCGCCGCCTGTTCAACCAACCGGCATTTTTTTAAAAGCGCTTCTCTTATGATCGCCTCTCGGGCGGTCGGATCGCTGATTCTGTTTTTCGATCGGAGAAAAGACGGCAGACAATAATCACTCCGTCTTCTCGGCCCGTTTTCAAGCTGCTCGACCCAATCGGGGTACTGCCGGCAAAAATTTATAAGCTCTCTTTCGCGGTGCGCTGTGATTCCGTATTTTTTGAGATTCAAGCGTTTTTGGCTCATTTTTCAGTCCTCCGTCGGCTTCGCCCTACCAAATTCACCGTTCTTCTCCAACTTGTCAATCTCCCTGCACAAACTCCGAATCATTGACGCTAACAATACTTTTTCTATATCAGGAGAAACATCTTGCCTTTTCGCCCTTTTAACGCTTTCAATACAACCGTATTTGTCCAAACATTTCACACCGATATGCGTCGGTATATCACCTTTTACGATCTCAAATAGTTCAAGCGGCATGACATAATAATTATAATGCCCGCAAAATGTTTTCTTCGCCCTGCTGTAAAAGTCTGATTTTGAAATCTTTATTTCATGGCAACGCCACGCATAATCATAATCCATTGTGAGATAGTCAACGCGCTCCTGACCGTACCATCCGATTGTAACCTCAAAACATCCGAAAATGCGGTTATGTTTCGTGTGTGAAGCCAAAGCGTTTTCAATGTCAAGCGTTTTCTGTGTTTTCATAATTTACTCCAATCCACATGATAAACCTTAACCTCATGTATTGGTTCTTTTGTATCGTCTTTTTCATTTCTCAGCCCCCCCCTTTGATCTTTTTCCCGCTCCGCGAAAGCGCAAGTATATATTCTCTCAATTTTTCCTATTCCGATTGGAAATACCGCCCCTACCCTATACATCGGACATTCCGCTTCAAGGCAGTCCGCGAAGTCTTCCGTTGTGATTTCTTCCGCGATAAATTGAGCGCCAAGAATATTCTTGTCAATATTCCTTTTTTCTGTTGTCGTTATTTTCCTGTATGGACACTTCATTTTTCATTCTCCTTGTCTGGAACTTCAACATATATTTTCAGGCGAGAACCAGAAAGCCCAAGAACGGACTCAATCCTGTTCGCTATCGCCGACTGATAAAATGACGCGGCCCTAACAAAGTCATCTCTGATCACGCTTTGTAGCGTTTCCTTTTCTAGAAGATCAAGACCTTTCATTTTTCTTATTTGACATATTCGCGCCGACATTGATTCTCTTGCCGGCTTTATGTTTCTTATGTTTTCCTCAATTTCCTCAATCGTTCTTTCTTCCACTTCGTATGTTTTCATTATGGGTACACCTCAACTACATCCGGGGCCTGTTCAATAAATCCCTCGCCACCGGCCCATACGTGTATCTCGTCATCCTTATAATTGTCGCCCTCTTCGCCATAGGCTCCTCTCGCGTCATAAAAATTCCGAACCTTAATCACCGCTTCGGCCCCGTTTCGCGCGAGAACGCACCCGCCAGCCAGCGCGTCACCAAGCGTATATCTGTATAGATTCATTCCCCGTCTCCTTCCTGATTCGCGAACCGCGCCTCATCTAACTTGAAATTCTCATAATTGCCGTCATCGACCATGCAATCCGCGCAAGCAAGCGTCCCTTTCTTTTCGCATATAAGGCAACACTGACTTATCGTTTTCACCGCCCGTTCCAGCGCGTCGGCCCTCTTTTTCCATTTGCGGAAGTCTAATTCAAAACTATCAGCCAATTCAGCGTTTGTTGTCATAACCGCCCTTGCTTGTTCCAGTTCCGCTTTTAACTTGTCGTACTCGTTTTCTGATATTTCGATGTATTCTTTCAATGTGGCATCTAGCCCGCCACACATCGACTTTTGAACCTGTAGCGCGTCAAGCAGTTCCGGGACAATCTGCCGGGAAGCGGCGATGAGCTCCGCGTCTGAAAGACGTTGCCCCTCGTTCATAGAAGCCCATTTTTCTTTTTCGATTTCGGCAATCATGCCGGATATATCGTAATCCCCTTTTTTGTTCTTTGGCCTTGCTATGATGTCTTTGAACACTCCGGCAACAATCCACGGCCCCGGCGTAGCCGCCTCGCACAGCGCCCGGATTTCCTCTATTCTTTCATTTGTCATTTGATTTCATCCTCCCACAAATATCGGCAATGCACCAAACAAAAATCTGGAATTTCTCTACGGAGGCGTCTTTCGTCCGGCATCTCCATAAATCTTATGTGGACATCCGCGGCGTCGCAATCACACCCATATTCTGCTTCAAATTCCCGCCCACCGCTCGTTAATCTAAGGCTTTTCGCGAAAGCCTTCTGGCATGGATAAAATTCGTTTTTCATTTCTCAATCCTTTCAAGTTCGTAAACCCATACCCACGGCGAATGTTCCCATGCGTATATGCCGCCGTCTTTCTTGGCGTAGATGCTGTCCCATGAATTGGAGAACCAACGCTTATAATAAAACGACTCTCTTAACCCATTATTATGGTCGAAGTGTAAGGCCATTTCAGGAGCGGGTAGACCTTCTTTTATCGCGTCCTCTCGGCTAATATCTTGCAATCTTTCAGTGCGCACCCCTGTAACTTTAAGCCATATCCTCGCGGCGGCTTTCGGCATGTTGATTGGTGACTTCCATTTCTCCCCATCCGCAAGAGGCGCTTTCCGGTCTGTGTAATCGGTTTTGTAAATAATTCCTCCGGCTAGTTGTATGCCGATTCCCCACGCCTCCCGAACGTAGAGAACTTGCCCTACTTTGTATGGCGCGTTTTTAAAACCATGTACTCGTTTTGTCATACAACCATAGCATACGTCTTTTTGACAAATTTTGTTGTCATTGTAGCACATATCTACATTCAACTGTGGTTGCGGTTTAACCGGCCTGCGCGTCATTCGTTTTTTATTTGCCAAAATAGCTTGCACCATATTTGTGTTAAAAATTATCCCCTTCTCTTTCATGTTAAATCCCCCCATTCGCAATAAGGGCAATACCAACCACAAGGGCCTTTCTTGATATCAGAGTTACAAATCGGACACATTTTCAATCCTCCATTTCTAATGGTTTCAGCCTTTTAGCGATTTCTTCAACAATGATTGGACATACGGCGTTTCCAAATTGCCGATAGAGTTGCGAGTCGGAATTTACCGCCGCCGCTTTGTGGAAAAGGTCGTTTGGAAAGCCCTGTAAGCGCGCGTATTCGATTGGCAATAATCTTCTTATTCGTAAATCATTTTTTTGTATACGTCCATCGTTCCGCGTTCCTGTGTATATCCCGCCCACCGCTTGTATGATTTTCTTTGGATTTTTGTAGTCCGTCGCTTTCAGGCAACCCATAATTCCGTCCGGGTCGTAAACGCGATCGTTTTCGTCCAACGTGCCGTTCGTTCTCACGTTCAGGTTCCCGATGATGTTTATTCTTCCTTGCGCATACTGTTGATTTTCAACAACATACGTTCCGGTTGAGTAGTTTCCGTTGGCGGTAAGGGTGTTTGTTCTTTGTTCTTGTAGGTCATCAGTGCCGCCGCACGTTTCTCCGAGAGGAAATATTTCGGGTGTACGGAATCCTCTAAGATATCCGACAATGAAGATACGCTCCCGGTTTTGCGGGACGTAGTTCTTAGAGTTAAGCAATTCATACTGGCAGTCATACCCGCACTCCCCCATAACGCGGAGAAAAATTCCGAAAGTTTTTCCTCCATTGTCGATAAGAAGCCCCCTGACGTTTTCAAAGAAAAGACATTGAGGCTTTCTGGCTTGTGCAAGCCGCATGATTTCATAGAATAAAGTCCCGCGAGCGTCGTTGATACCTCCCCGCTTGCCAGCCACGCTGAATGATTGGCAAGGTAGGCCGGCGGTGTAGATTTCTGCATCAGGCAAATCTCCGGGCTGTATTCGCCTAACGTCATCTGAAAACCATTCTCCATCTGTGTTGTGCATTGCCCTATAAGATTTCACGGCGAATTTATCAGCTTCACAAAAGCCCACGCACTCATGGCCGGCCGCTTCAAGGCCAAGTCTAAACCCGCCCACTCCCGCGAAAAAGTCAATGAATCTCATATGGCAATTACTCCTTTCTTTTTTTGGTTTTATTCGTCGATCTCAAACGGAGCGGAAACTTCGGGGTATAAATCTTGTTCGCTCCACTTCTTAAAACTCTCCGCGAGTTTCAACCTGTCCGAAAAATTCATTTTTCAACCCCTTCCTTCCATCCTTTTTCCGTAAGTTCGGCGACAAGCTCTCCCAAGGCTCGATTGTCGTCAATAATCCGCTGGTTCAATTCTCGAAGACTGTCTATTTCACCTTTCAGGTCCTCTGCATCTTCGCCAGAATTGATAAGAAAGCCGATCACAGATAAGACGTTTGTTTTAGCTTGTGGGTTTTCGAGCGCCCACCTTGCCAAAAATCCCGCCAGCTCTATTTTGTCTGAAAACTTCATCTTTCAACCCTTCCTCAAAACGGAACTTCTTCGCCGTTTTCCAGCACCTGAAAACCATCTGGTATATCGTCTTGTTTTTCCTGTTTGTCCGGCCATTGCAAAAACTGTACTCTGTCGGCGATCACGTCCGTTGTGTACACCGTCACGCCGTCCTTTTCGTAGCTTCCCGTTTGTATTCTTCCCTGCACCGCGACAAGCTGCCCTTTGAACATATACTTCTCGCAAAGCTCCGCTGTTTTTCCAAACGCTTTCACGCGGGGGAAGTCCGTTTTCTTCTCTTCCCCTTTCTTCGGTCTGTCAATGGCGACCGTAAACGACGCTACCGCCAGTTGCGAGTCGGGAATGTGCCTGACCTCTGGCTCCTTGGTTGTTCTTCCAATAATTGTAACCACGTTCATTTTTGTACCTCCTTTTCTGTTTCACTCTGAAATTTTAAGCCACCAGCGCATAACGTCCTCACCGGTTTTCCAGTTGTATTCTTTTCCGCTTTTCAACATACGGTCAAACGCTCTCAAATAGGCCGCCTCATACTTCGGCCATCGCTTGAAATCCCGTTCCATTACAACTTTCCCGGAAAGCGGGCACCCGACGCAACCAAGTCGCGTAAATCCCTCGTTGTACAGCCCGCAATACGGAATATTGTATTTTCTGATAAACTCCCACACTTCTGGCGTTGACCAGTCAACGATCGGATTCACGATATGCTTGCCTTTTGTCGGGCAAGTGTTGACTAATCTTGCGTTGCCCGGATCATCCGGGTCTGTCAGCATCTTTTTTTTTCGGTTTACATATGCGTTGATTTCAAGCCCTGCTCGATTGTTTTTTCTGTTGGGACTTTCAGCCCATCGTACACCAGTTACGACGATTCTTCCGTTTCCGCCGCTCTCCTTTAAGGACTCGCAACAATATCTCACTTTTTTTGTGGGTGGCATTTTCTTTCTTGCAATCAATCGCCACATCGTTACTTCTGGTTTGTCAAAAATCACGTCCGCGTGATGGTCGCGAATGAAATACACTAATTCCGGCGGGTCAACGGTAGTCACGTTGTAGTGCGCGTCGTACTTCACGCCCGCCATGTCAGCCAGCGCCTTTATGACAACGCTGTCTTTGCCGCCGGAAAACGCCAAATAGTACCCTTCCGGCGGCTCAAACGTCTGTAGGCGCTTTATCGCTGTTTCAACCCTGTCAAGCCCCGAAATCATGTGTAGTTGCCCTAACATTCGTCTTTTACCATTTCCCGCAGTCCAGCCTCCCACTCTCTATAAATTTCTATCCAGTCCGAAAGCCGCGTGGTCACAAGCCAGCCTTCGTTGTTTTTTCTGTGGAATACCGCCGGCATTTGTCCGACCGCCGCGTCTCCGATCGCCTGGCTCATCGCGTCTGACACGTTCAGACGCTCCACGCGCTTTACCTCCACGTGTATGCCCGGAAGACCTATCACGTCCGCGTCTCCGCCCGCCCCGCAATACTGCTGCCCCCTCCGGCAGTCATATCCGTATTCTCTCAATTTTCCGGCGAGTTCGCGCTCGCCTTTCGCCCCTTTTCGTTTACTGTTCACGCTTCTCCCCCCACAGTTTAAAACGCGATATCTTCCTCCACCGCGGCGAATCCCGGGGGAATTCCTTTGACTGGAATTTCAGTCTGCCATTTCCCGAGCGATTCTGATTCCATTCTTCGCAAAATTTCAAGCTTTTTTTCAGCGCTCATGCTTTTTTGCCCAGACAAATATTTTTCTTTTCGCCGCGCCTCGAACACGTAAAAATCCGCCCCGAGGGATTCGGCGATATCCGGCCAGTAAAACGGGTTTTTTTCTCGCCTTATCTCCGCCTTGTCTCTTTCCCCGTAATTTGCGGAAGCTTCCGGCAAATTATGTTTGTTTATCTGCGATTTTGAGAATCTGATCAAATCACGACCGCGCGGGCAAGAACACCGAGCTGTTGTTTCGTATCCGTTTTTGTCAAATATACAAAACCCGGTATTATCGCACAAATAGCAATCTCCTTGCCCGTCTGTCAATAATTTCTGGTTGAGCCTCAGACTTTCAGACCGCTCTTTTTTTTCTTTCTCGTCAATTTGCTGATACGTGTCAAGCAGCTCGTTCGCGTTCGGGAAAAACTTATTTTTCTTGATTGCCGCGAGACAGGCTTTTCTGAACAAATCCGCGTCAAGGCGGGAGAATAGTATCTCCCAGAGCGAGGATATATTCTCGTCAAATGGCTTGTTATAGTTTGTCAGAACCATGTTAAGGTTCTCCAATAATCCAGTTTTCGTTAAGGGTTTCATCTTTTTTTCCCCTCGATCTTCCAAGGTATTCCGCTATGCGTTCGTTGTTGATATCGTTTTGCGTTTTTTTCCGCGGAGGATCCCCGCGCGGCTCCATGGGTTCGTCTTCCCACCCTCCCGCGCGCAGCCATGAGGCCGGGTATGGTATAAACTGTCCGTCTTCCCGTTGCCAATCGTGGCCGTCTTTAAGATCGGCTATGGCGCTCATTATTTTCTCAAATAACGCGGTATCTGGTTTTAGTTTCAACCACGCCTTTAAAGCGTCGTTCTTGCTTCGCTTCTTGGGATAGGCGCTCCAAAACTCTTTAAAAGTTTCCTCGTGGCGCTCCTTAGGGGATGGCTCTTTCGCGCGCGGGCTCGTGGTTATATTCTTTTCTATTCCTTTCTTTTCTTGTTCTATTCTATTCTTTTCTATTGGGAGTGAGTCCTCAGTGAGTCCTCCGTGAGTCCTCAGTGAGTCCTCCGTGAATGGCGGAATTTTGCTCGGCGTCGGCCTGTTTATCACTTGCCAATCTTCCCATTTGTCAAGGCTGTAGTACTCATTTTCTCCGTGCAAGTAGAACGTGACAGACATATTAGAGGCGATCTCAGACAGGGCTTTGTCTATGTTGGTTGCTGGCATTTCCTTATCATCGTCATAGGGAAAAAGTGTAGACTTGATATAGGCTGCCTTGGCGCGGCCCCGCCCTTCGTCATCGGCGTTGGAAAAAAGACCAATGAAAACAAGTTTCGCCAAGGTGCTTAATTTTGAAAAATCCTCGCTTCCCCAAATTCCGGGGTCAATCATTCGCTTTCTCGCCATTCTTCTACACTCCAATCCATGATAATTTCAGTTTTTCGATCTCGGCCGGGGTCATCGTCTCGATTCCGAGATCAACGCATTCCGCGACAATCGAGTCGATCAGCCTTGACATTTCTTTTGTGTCATAACTGGAAGACCCGCTGTAAAATCTATACCATGAGTACCCCTCGTGCTGTTTGCTATCCCCGACATATTCGGTGAACCATCCGAGACCCTTTCCAGACCACGCTTGGATGATTCCGTTCGCCTTTTCGTCATTCACAAGCATATCCGCGTAAACCCCGTTTATTCTGACCATTTCTCGGTATATATTCTCTCTTGTCTGCATGGTCTTATCGGCGATTCTGTCGATGAGCAGCCACGCGTATTTGTTCGCGTCCAGAGACCTCTTATTTCGCCTTCTGGCGACTTTCGCGACATAAGGCTTGTCGTTGTTCGCCATGGTCGAATAAAACTCTTCCGCCTCCGATTTTTGGCCTTTGTCCACCACGAAACTGATGGAGATCGTTCCGTCAAAATTCTGGTTTGCCGTTCCTTTTGTAAATGTGAAATTCATTATAGATAACTCCTGCCGATCAAGGAAATAAATTCTTTCCGGGTATGTGTTTCCTCATACCTCGCCTGACACTCCATTTTGATTTTCAGGTCAAATTCTTTGTCGAAATGAATGCCGTATTCGCTCATATTGTGCCAATCGGAGCGAAGCCAGATCACGAATCCGTTTTTATCGGACGCTTTTCTGTTCGACGCCCCATAGATGTGATGGAGGTGGAGCCCCTCTTTCGCGCCTGTTATATAGCACTCTTTTTCGCTCTGTAGGATTGATTTCATGGGTTTATCTCTTTCATGTCTCCGCACGTTTCGGGTGTTTGATCGCAGCGGAAAAGCTCTTCTTCGCATATTTTGAAGATGTGGCACGTATGGCAACATATGGCGTATC
>Ga0099364_10010410_pt1 | contig 12788 bp, 6 predicted proteins | sample TergutTh196P3_FD_73070 | JGI IMG/M metagenome (GOLD analysis project Ga0099364, IMG submission 73070) | Microcerotermes parvus P3 segment gut microbial communities from Pointe-Noire, Republic of the Congo - Th196 P3 | ecosystem: Host-associated > Arthropoda: Insects > Digestive system > Gut ... | reverse complement strand
TTGCTGTTCCGGCTACTGCACAGCTTGTAAAAGAAAAAGAAGTGAAAGATGCCGCTATGGAATTTCACCGCCAAAAAGAAGAAGACGATGCTAAAAAATTAGCCTCTAAATTAAAAGGAAAAAGCGTTTCTGTAGCCGCAAAAGCAGGGTCAACCGGAAAATTATTCGGAGCGATAACTTCAAAAGAAATAGCCGCCGCATTAAAATCTTCTTTTAAAATCGAAGTAGACAAACGCAAAATTGTTTTAAATGAAGATATTAAAGCTTTCGGTGATTATGAATTTGAAATAAAATTACATACCGGAGTTAGCACAAAAATGATTGTAAAAGTAGATTCACCTTAGACGGAGTCTTGGAATTAGTATGACACCCAAAAACCTGTGCCGCATTATCGCGGCACAGGTTTTTGGATGTTATACCAATATCCAATAAAAGTAATGATAAAAAATCTGCGTAAAATCCTTATATCGAAAATTTTACTTGATTTTTTATAAACTTTTTAATTGGATATTGGTATCACTTAAAAAAATCAGATTAATTCTATATTGTTTTTTTGCAAAACTTTTATCGCTTTTTCGTTGTTATTTACCCTTATGATTATAGAGGATTTATTATCGAATCCTGTGTTAAATGAATACATATATTCAATGCTTATTTCGCTTTCAGAAAGTATTTGCACAACTTTAGCAAAAGACCCTGGGGCATCCGATATTTTTAAACCTAATACTTTTGTGATATTAATTGAAAGATTTGCATCTTTTAAAGCTTTTTCCGCTATTTCTGTTTTATCTGCGATTAAACGTAAAATCCCGAAATCAGCTGTATCTCCTATAGAAATCGCAGATAAATTTACCCCTGCGTTTGCTATTATTTCCAAAACTTGAGCAAGTCTGCCTAATTTGTTTTCAACAAAAACCGAAATTTGATTTACCATAATTTCACCCATCCCTTTTTTAAAAAGTTTTTTATGTTTGCACCCCCGCCGTCGGCGGGTGTGCAAACGCTTGTAATTATTCTTTTGCGTCTATGCACTCCCCCCATCAACGGTGAATGTGCAAACATTTGTAATTATTATTTTTCGCGTGTACGCACTTTTCCGTTAATATCCGGTACATAAATATTTGTATTTTTTTCTCTTGTATATACTTTCTTGTAAGTTGGTGTGTATATACTTACAATGAATGTTTTTCGCGTTCATATATCCCCCGCCAGCGGCGGGGGATATATGAATAATAATTAAATTTTTCTTTTATCTATAATTCTTACTGCTTTCCCTTGACTTCTTTGTATTGTTTTTGGTTCTACTAAAGTTACTTTTGCGGAAATACCGAGTGTGGATGCCAAAGCGTTTTTAACTTTTTGTTCTATTTTTTCCAAATCCCTTACAATATCACTTGAAATATCGGGATTCATTTCAACTTGTACTTCTAATGTGTCTAAATTCCCCACTCTGTCTACCACAAGCATATAATGAGGCGCGGTAATTTTCAATTCAAGCAATACGTGTTCTACTTGTGACGGGAAAACATTTACTCCGCGAATGATAAGCATATCATCTGTTCTGCCGTGCGGTTTTTTCATTTTAATGAGTGTTCTGCCGCATGAGCAAGCATCTCTTGTCAATGCGCAAATATCTTTGGTGCGGTAACGTACTAAAGGTAAGGCTTCTTTACGGATACAAGTAAATACGAGTTCGCCTTCTTCTCCGTATGGTAAAACTTTTCCTGTGTCGGGGTCGATAATTTCCGGATAGAACATATCTTCATTAACATGAAGTCCTGTTTGTTCATCACATTCAAAAGAAACACCGGGCCCGGAAATTTCAGAAAGTCCGTATATGTCATATGCTTTTATGTTAAGCAATTTTTCTATTTCTTTACGCATTTGGTTAGACCACGGTTCTGCTCCGAAAATACCGGATTTTAAGTTTAATGTTTTTGGGTCAATTCCTGCATCTCTTATAGATTCTCCGATAAACAACGCATATGAAGGAGTACAGCATAAAATATTAGAGCCGAAATCCTGCATTATTTGAATTTGACGGTTTGTGTTACCGCTCGATACAGGAATTACCGCCGCCCCTATTTTTTCCGCACCGTCATGAAGTCCTAAACCTCCGGTAAATAATCCGTAACCATATGATACATGAACATATGAATCTTTTGAAGCATGAGCGGCAACTAACGCCCTTGCGACGCCTTCTTTCCAATCGTCCATATCTCTTTTTGTATAACCGACGACGGTTTGTTTTCCTGTTGTTCCGCTAGATGCGTGTATGCGGACAACTTCATCACTTCCTACCGCAAAAAGACCGTAAGGGTAATTATCCCTTAAATCGTCTTTATATGTGAACGGCAGTTTTACAAGGTCGTCTATTGATTTTATATCGTTGGGGACAATCCCCATTTCGTCGAATTTCTTTTTATAAAAAGGCACGTTTTCATAACACCTTTTTACCATATCAATCAAATTTTGTGATTGAATCTCACGCATTTTTTCAAGTGTAGCTGTTTCAACATTGGGTGAATAATAATTTTTCATAATTTTTTAATATCCTTTCAATATAAATTTAATTAATCAATATTAGATATTGAAAAAATAACTGCTTTTTTATTTTTATTATCATAATACAAATTTAAAAGCATAAATGAACCCCCTTTTACCGTTGACTTTTATTGTTATTTATATTGTAAGGTACACCGTTCCAGTGCGTACCGTTACATAAAAACCTAATTTTTGTTGATACGCAAATCTTGTTTTATCCATAAAAACCTCATGTCAACAAAAATTGTCTAAAATCTAATTTTCGTACCCCGCCTTAAAAGCAGTTTTGTTCATTTCTAAAAACTTTGCCGGTATGCTTTTTTCCAGTGCTTTTTCCCATGCTTCGTATTTAATCTCGGTGTTTTTTGCGGCGATTCCCAAAAGTACTGTGTTTACTGCTTTTGCACTGCCGGATTTTATAGCTAAATCCAGTGCATCTACTGTTGTTACATCGACACCTTTTGATTTTATCTTGTCCGCAATATCCGCAGGATATTGTTCCGCTCCTGTGATTACAGGCATGGGGTTGATTTTTTGTGTGTTAATTATCATTTTTGCGCCTTTTTTTAGGTATGGAAGCCATCTTGCGGCTTCTAATTGCTCGAAAGCCAGAATTAAATCGGCTTCTCCTTCGTTTATTACAGGGGAAAACACTTCTTTTCCGTATCTAACATATGTAAAAACTGAACCTCCGCGTTGACTCATACCATGGACTTCGGATACTTTTACATCATAACCTTCGGACATAAAAGCGTTTCCCAATAATTTACCGGCAAGAAGTGTACCTTGTCCGCCAACGCCCACCAACATAATATTATTAGTCATACTCCATTCCTTTCCCAGACAAGCTGGAGATAATAAATAACAAATAATAAATAAAAAATAATAAATTTCGAAAATACAGTGCCTATTCACTATTACCTATTCACTTGTCCCTATTCACTATTCACTATTATCTATTTACTGCTCAATATTGCTTCAAATTTACAAGTGTGTTTGCACATTCCGCAACCTACACATAAGTTTTCGTTGATTTTATAGGTTTTGTTTTCTTCGCGGGATATTGCGGGACAGCCTATTCCTAAGCAAGAGCCGCATTTTTTGCACTTGTCGTTGTCTATAGTCACCGGGGGATTGTGTTTTACTGTTTTTAATAAAGCACATGGGCGTCTTGCTATTATCAAACCAGGCCCGTCTTTTTCCAATTCTTCTTTTAATATTTCGTATGTGTTTGTGATGTCGTAGGGGTCTACTATTGCTATATTTTTAATGCCGAGAGATTTTGCCATCATTTCAAGGTCTACTATCGGAGCAGGGTTTTCTTTTAATGTAAATCCTGTTGTAGGATTGTGTTGGTGTCCTGTCATTCCTGTGGTAGAGTTGTCCAAGACGATGACTTTTGAATCCGTCATGTTATATGTAATATTTACCAAACCTGCAACTCCTGTGTGCATGAACGTACTGTCGCCCAAAACTGCGACATTCTTTTTCGATTTTTCTTTACCTACAGCAAGGTTAAATCCATGTAAGCTCGAAACAGATGCTCCCATGCAAACACAAGTATCCATCATCGAAAGCGGGGGAGCGGCGGCTAATGTATAACAGCCTATGTCGCCCAAAACGGTAACACCCAATTTTTTAAGTGCCGCGAACAGTCCTCTGTGGGTACATCCCGCGCACATAACAGGCGGTCTGGACGGAACTTGTTCGTCGAATTCTACTCTTTCTTCTTTTATCCCGAGGATTTTATCTTTTATTATAGCTTGGTTTAATTCTCCTATGTTGGAAAACAATTCCTTGCCTATAACATTAATACCGTTCACTTTGCAATGATTTTCTATGATTGGGTCAAGTTCTTCTACCACATAAAGAGTGTCTACAGTTTTTGCAAATTCTTTTATTAATTCTACAGGAAGAGGGTTTAAAACGCCCAGTTTTAGATAGCTTGCTTTATCCCCCAACGCCTCACGAGCATACACATAAGCATCTCCTGCCGATATAACGCCGATTTTCTCCGAGCCTTTTATGATTTTGTTAAGCGGGCTTTTTTCTGAATATTCAGCCAACTTTTCCATGCGTTCTTCCACAACACAATGTCGTTTTCTTGCCATTAAAGGCATCATAACATATTTTGTAGGGTCTTTTTTGTATTCCTTTTTTTGCACTTGCACAGGGTCTGCCAATTCCACAACGCCTCTTGAATGTGAAATCCTTGTGGATAATCTTATCATAACAGGGGTGTCAAATTCTTCACTTATTTCGAAAGCTAATTTTGTGAAATCCTTACATTCTTGCGCGTCACAAGGCTCTAACATCGGCACTTTCGCCGCAATAGCATAATGCCGTGAATCTTGTTCATTTTGCGATGAGTGCATACCGGGGTCGTCCGCAACCGCAATGCAAAGTCCGCCGTTCACTCCGGTGTATGATGCTGTAAAAAGCGGGTCTGCCGCGACATTTAACCCGACGTGTTTCATGCCGCAAAATGCTCTTGCTCCGCCGTAACTTGCGCCAATTGCAACTTCCATTGATACTTTTTCGTTGACCGCCCATTCTGCATAAATCTCATTATATTCGGCGGCATATTTTGTAATTTCGGTGCTCGGAGTACCTGGATAGCTTGAAACAACGCTCACGCCTGCTTCGTACAAACCCCTTGCTACCGCTTCATTTCCTAAAAATAAATCTTTATTCAAAAATATACATCCTTTCATTTCTTACATAATACCATAAAAAATGATATTATGCAAGAAAAATATTTTTAATACACACAAACCAAAAACACAGTTATAATTTTATAATTGTGTTTTTGGTTTGTAATTAATTTATAACATTTACTTATACCAATATCCAATTAAAAAGTTCATAAAAAATCAAGTAAAAATTCCCATATATGATTTTCACGCAGATTTTTTATCAACACTTTTATTGGATATTGGTATTATTCATTTTCATTGGCATAATATTGTTTTTTCAAATCTTCAGAATTTATGTTACGTCTAAATGAAGCGATATAATGATTTTCGCTAACTCCGTCTTCTACCAACGAATTAATATTTTCCAATGCGAAAAAATTACGTCTGTGGTCTATTATTACATCTACCATATATTTATATGATGAATATGGATTATATCCGGAAAACTTTTTATATGTATTTCTAATTGCCGTCATAACAACAGACATACCTTCTAATAAATATTTACGGTCGAAATTACTATTATCTGAAGTGTTTTCGTAATGAACATAAATATGCAAACACCCTCTTGATACCCTACCTATATAAATTCTAAATTTACCGTCTAAACCCTTCTTTTTTAGAGTGAAAAATGCTCCGTCGCTATTTATCGGAAACCAAGTTTTAAAAGGTTCATTTTCACATTCTTCTTTTGGTAAAGGTATGAAATTATTGCTTGTATCTTTATTTTCAAACAATTCATGAATTTCCAAGATAATTTGATTGAAAATTGTATTTGAAATAAATTCGAATTCAACCATGTAATGCAAAGTGCAATCTTCATCTCTTGAAACAGGATCGTCTTTTATCCATTTATAAAAATTTTCTAAATTTTCGCGTGTTTCAATTTCCTTTTGGGTTTCTTGTTTCTTATCGGTTTCCTTTGGTTTTTCAGGAATCAGTGGAATGTTTAAATACATTGGAAAAAAGTAATATTCGTTAGAAGTATTTTCATAATAATATTCTTTAGAAGTAACTTCATAATTAAATTCTTTGCATACTTTAAAATGTTTTAGACGATTTAAAATTAAATCCACATCTTTTTCAGTAAAAGGAACGCCCGCAGGTGTTTCTATATCCCAAAGTTCATCGAGCAAAACATTTTTCATTAAAAGTCCATTTAAATTATTTGTTGGTTCTTTACCTATTTTATTTAATTTTTCCATGTCAACGCCGTTGCCCGAACTTGCCAATTCAAAAGCTTTATAAGTACCTATCATCACACGTATCGGTGATGATACCGAAATTGGTTCTGAATTATCATCATATGAAACAAAACAACGCCCACTTTTTCGAAAAAGTTCTAAATGAGTTCTTATCATTTCATCATCAATACCTTGATTATGGTAAATTTGTTTAAACTTATCATAATCTATAATTTCGTATGTGTCCATCATGTCATAAAAATGTTTTTGTGCATTATACCAATTAATTGGGAGTTTATGGTTATATATTGGTAAATTGTCGATTACATCTTTAAGTTTATTTTTAAGTTTGTCTATGGTTTCATACTGTTCTTCAACATCTGAATAATAATTTTTAACTCCTATGCAATGAATGGAAGTTTTTATGTTTGACATCATTTTGGTTTGCATGAAAAAATTACATTCGTCTTCATGATTAATATGATGCAATAAAAATATTATTTCTGAACGCGGTGCGTATAATTTGATATGTCTTACCCACCTGGAAGCTAAGCGGCTCAAAGATTCGATATTGCGGGAATCCAACAAAACTAAATATAGACTATCTTCACCCATAAAAAATGAATGTGCCGCTTTATAAATATGATTATTGTCTAATTCTAAAAATGTTATGTTGCAATCTTTGTCAAAAAGCGGTCTTCCGATACTATCTTCGATAGTAAGATTATTTGAACATCTTACTCCAAGATTGCTAAAATTATTGTATTCTTCTTCTGTTATTGAAAATAAATCGCTTATAATCGTTTTATCTATATTATTAGTATCTCCGCATACAAGGATTTGAACTGTTTTGTTTTCGATACTATTATCGACGTTGTTATAATATTCATCGCAAATAATTTTATAATTTTTCATCGTGAAATATCGAACATCCATATCACGGATTTTTGCCCGCGGTAAAAAAACACCGATTTTTTCCTTTATCCCCTTTTTTTTCTTATCATCAGAAATTTCCTTGTCATCAGGACGTAGTCTGTCGTCACAAAAATAGTGATTATCGAAATTTGAATTGTTTTTATTTTCTGAATTGTTTTTATTGTTTAAATTATTATATAAATTATTAAAAAGTTTTTGGCTAAAACTTTCTAACGTCAAATTTGTTAAATTTAAAAATTTTAAATTTATCGCATCATCTAACCACGCTGGTAATTTTGTGATTTTCGTTTCGCTTATATCCAAATGTGTAAGATTCTTTTTTGAATTAAATTTATCTGGAAGAATTGCTATGTCTGTATTTGATATATCTAATCTTTCTAACGTTGTAAGATCTTGTACAAAATCAAGGTTAGTAATTTTTGATTGGTCTATATACAATTCTTTTAATTTACTTGATTTTGGAAATTTTAATTCAGAAATACCCGTCGCAGACAAACTAAATTTTTTCAATTTAGTTAAATTTTCAATATTTATTTCGTCAATCTTAGTGTGATTAATAAATAATTCTTTTAATTCTGTTAATTCTTCTAATTTTTCTATTTTTTTTGATTTTCCTGATTCTTCTAATTCTTTTGCTCCTTTTGATTTGTAAAATTCAAAATTTCCGGTCGCGGTATGAGATAAACTTAAAACTTGAAGTTTTGTTGAATATTGAATAAAATCAGGAACTTGTGTGATTGACATAAAATTCAATAAAAGTGTTTTTAGTCCTATAAATTCCCATTCATCAAAATCACCGTCTTTCAAACTAACACTTTCTAAACGGAGTCTTAGTATGTTTTTAAAAGAACGAATTACATCATTTAACCTTTTTTTAACTTCACACTTTTTTATATGTAGTCTTCCAATAGGCATTTCATTATCATTTTTATTGTGTTTTTCATTATAATTAACAAATATGTTTTTTAATTCTTCAGTGATGTCTACTTTAAAATCTTCAAATATTACAGAATAAAAATCTTCCAGTTCATTTTCCTTTCCCTCTTCCTTTTCCTCTCTTTTTACTATGATTTTACTCTTATCTTCAAATGTTACTGAATAAAAATCTTCTTTCATTTCCACTATGATTTTACTCTTATCTTCAAATACTACATAATAAAAATCATTCTTCATCATCACTAAGATTTTACATTTACCATCAAATATTATATAATAATTATACCCCCTCGTTTCCCCTTTAATTTTATTCGTATCATTTTTATTGTTTTTTATATAATCGAATATATTACTTTTTATATAATCGTTTATAATGTTTCTTATATAATCGACTATATTCATTTCTATATAATCGTTTGCATTTTTTTTAGTATAAACGATTGTATCATCTTTTATATAATTGTCTATATTTTCCATAAAATTATTAATATCCATTTTGCCCTCCTGTATTACGTTCAATTAGCATAAAACTTTGGTCTACACCCATTTGCCTAACGTTATCAATATATTTGTAAATATTATTTTGTTTATAAATCTTTTTCCCATGATCATCGGTCATATTTTCTAAAGCACAAGCTATTAATGCGTATTCATTTTCTAAATCAGTTTCAAAAACACCCTGGTCATCAGTATTTATTGAAATTTGCATCATAGCATTGTCCGTTTCATCCCCTAAACCGTCATTATTAAATCTGAACATTGGGTGTTTAGAATAATCTTTGAAAGTTCCGATTAAATAATTAGAAGAAGGATTACATTCAATGCCGATTCCATGGTCGGCAATATATTGCTGCATACAATCTTGCAATAATTTAATTGCATGAGCATATCTCGGGGTTATTTTCCATTCAATAGTTTCATCACCTTTTTTTCTTACATCATGATTGTAATGATAATTATAATATAATTCCCGTGCATGAAAATTATTTTCTCTAATATTTTTAACTTGTTTATCACTTTGAAAATCGCAATTATATTTATTCGGGTTCATTATGCTTAAACCTTGCAAATATTTATTAAAATCATTGTTATCACGTATTTTTTTGTAATGATAAGGTGCGTCACCGCGCAAAAGCCAAGCATCGTAAAATTGTTCTATTGAAGGAAGGTTTGCACCATTAAATTGTTCTGTTGAAGGAAGGTTTGCACCATAAATATAAATATACTGTTCGCGGAAAACTTGTTCTAACTCATTAAACACATCTGGAATAAATTGTTGACAATGCCGCAAGGTAACGATTACCCACATTGCATTATCGAGTAAATCATGTCTTGGTAAAAATATTTTACCCCCTTTGCTTTTATAATGATCTACCGGGTTTATTCCCAACGCAAGAGCGTGTCCGATACGGTCTGCGTGTTGCATTTCATTAAAACGTATTGCTTCATCTATCGCCCGCAATCCATCGGCAATGTCGAGAAAATCTTCTCCTGCATGATAAGTAATATGTATAAATCGAAGTTGTTCATCTTTTTCTTTTAAAAGCGAAATTTCTTCGGACGGTGTTGTTTTTCGGATTTTTCGAAATGACGGTGCAAAAACTTCAGGACGGCATCCGATTTCTTGACTGCAAGCATCAATACCGTAAACATGATTGGCGATTTTAGGATGCAATTTTCTTAACTTTAAAAAAGCTTCGACCCGCGGTTTCACATCTTCTTTTATAAATTTTTCATGACGGTATGGTGCATAGATTGGGGGTTTTTTATATTTATATTTATCTTTTATTTTATGAAAAAATAATACAAAAAATGATTTTATCGGTTTTTTTGAACATATCCCATCTTTTGTTTTACATATATCATACTTACGGACATATTCCGGGCAACCGATGCAATCTTCTGAACATTTTGTTTTAAAATAATTCAAGTAATACTTAATTACTTCTTTTAAATCATTTGTATTCTTTTTAAAGCCAATACGCATTTTATAATGGTCTTATGAATTAAGACACAAAGATTGAAATTATTAATGGAGTGATGTAAAATAATAATCGGAATAAAACCTGAGGGAAAGAGGCCACTTGGGAGACCCAGGCATAGATGGAATGATAATATTAAGATGGATCTTCAAGAATTGGGATGTTGGGTATGGACTGGATTAATCTGTCTCAGGATAGATACAGGTGGCGAGCACTTGTGAATGCGGTAATGAACCGTCGGGTTACATAAATTGTGGGGAATTACTTGCCTAGCTGAGAACCGGTTAGGTTCTCAAGAAGGACTGTGCTGCATGGAGTAAGTAAGTAAGCAAGCAAGTAATTAAGTAAGTTGAACGACTATAGAAGGACTTAAAATTAATGTCATTGTGTTAGTTAACATTGTGGAGTTCATACTTAGAATTTGAGTTTCAGAATCCAAAGTCTCAGTAGCCTACGTTTGACGTGTAGAATATAGTTTTAAGTAACTGGTCGCCAGGCTGTCATTTTGTTAAAACATTTTCATGTGTCTTTTACAGGTACGCGAATACTTGGCTTTAGTGGGGAGAGGGGTGTATCAAGTTTTTTTTTTCAGCAAATGGATTGGTCAAATGAGACTCATTTCGAAGACACAGTGTAGTCCCGGAAGAGTAATAGGTTTCTTTCATATCATATTAACATCCCCGGTTTCCGACACGTTGATAAAGAGCACACAAACACGATCGCCACTCCACTTTCGCGAGCCAGATTACCTTCCGCGGAATATTGTTTTGCGATTCAATGTATTCTCTTTCTTCGCCAGGTAATATTGCCGTCTTATGGTGAGGCAAGCAAGAACTACAAATTAATCATTAAATAATCTATTTCTGTACGTGCTATCCATGGCACTTATTCAGACGAAATTATATTTGACACACGTAACGTGAAAATGCGAAAATTTGCCATTTATTTTTATCGCGAACGCGTAAACAGTGTTTGATACGAAACTTTTAGACGCTTTGTCCATAAAAATCTTATAGTCGTAGATCGAATGGCTCATTTTTTACCATTAAACCGAAATTTTAAATATATATTTCGAATGAGGCTAATGCTGATTTTTTACATTCTGCAAAAATAATACCATAAAATATATATGTATTTTCCAAACATGTATTACCACGCAATATTTAATACTCCTACACTGATTAGCGCTAATGTCACGTGCACTACGGAAGTTCTCTTGAGGGGCAGGTTGGTGTTGTGTGCGTTTGAATTGAGCAAATACAGACGTTGGGTAATACAATATTCGTCCCAAATTTCTTGAAAACTCTTTCACAGGTTCAAAATCCTTTATGGAGGGGGACGGCAAAGAAAGTGTTATGTAAGTCTTAAGTTTTTGTGTTTTATTTATAAAGTAGAGAAAATCTGTAAAAGGGATACTGCCGGTCTTATCCTGTTGTCTCTGTGTTACTGTGTTTTTGCATGATCAGCTGATTCGCCAGTCAACCAGTCATGCAAAAGGGGTGGGGAGTAAAGCAATCCCATTACAGGCCTGAACAGGCCCTGAGGGTTCCAGGAGTTTGAGGCTCCCAGATTTCAAGACATTTGGCACATGAACATGCCCTAGGCACCGGCCGCCTTTACTCCCAGGAAACATTCGTGGTACTCATTTCTGTTAGAGGCTGAGTCAACCCCAGGGCCATTATGCGGCCGGAAGGAGTATGTCATGTAATTAAGTAAATTCTGCTGTGAATTATATTCATTGTCAAGTTTGCCGCTCAGGTAAGTAAGACATTCCCTTTTGCCTTAGCCTTTAACTATAACATTTTTTTTCTAAAAAGTTACGGTGCCGGTTCTCATTCCGTGACAAAAACGGTGCCGGTGACAGAAGAAAACGCGCTTCTCCTCCCGCCCCGAAAGCTCAAGAAGCTGAATATGCTCCTTGTCTTTGTATTACAAACGGAACAAAATATTTGTTAATATTTTTTCACATCTTGGTAATACTGCTGGAATGGAAACAACAATTAGGATTACTTTCCCTCGAGTTTTGAATTTGTTTTACTCATTTAATGTGCCACTGCTAGCAGAGATGTCGGTACGCCGTACCTTTGTGTGCTGTGACACTGCATTTGACAGAGGGACAGCTTTACCGCCGCGACAGATCTCTTGTTTCTAATCTAAAATATACTGGATGGACCCCAGAGTCGATATGTAATAGTGCTGAAGGTAGAAAGCCCTTCTCTTGTCTGCACAACGTTTAACATTTTAGGAACCATGTTAGAATGTCGGTCGTCGACCGGTTATTCCAATTATTCCGACTGAGAATTTGCAGGTAATTTTCCGCCATTCTTTCCTGGAAAATATCTAAGACAGAACCTTGAAGGAGATCACGAAAGCTGCTGCGGAATGATAGAGCCGCAGATAGTTCGGTAAGACATTATCTAAGTAATTTATAAAATGTAAGGTAAAGGTAAAGTCTCCTACAAGAGGCCGAGGTGGCCCTAGGGGTTCCGGGTAGGTTAAGGCCCCGGATT
>Ga0099364_10010409_pt1 | contig 12789 bp, 11 predicted proteins | sample TergutTh196P3_FD_73070 | JGI IMG/M metagenome (GOLD analysis project Ga0099364, IMG submission 73070) | Microcerotermes parvus P3 segment gut microbial communities from Pointe-Noire, Republic of the Congo - Th196 P3 | ecosystem: Host-associated > Arthropoda: Insects > Digestive system > Gut ... | reverse complement strand
TACATTGATATATGAAGAGGTCGTTTTGTTTTAATAATTAGGTAGAAATGAGGTTTACATTGATATATGAAGAGGTCGTTTTGTTTTAATAATTAGGTAGAAATGAGGTTTACATTGATATATGAAGAGGTCGTTTTGTTTTAATAATTAGGTAGAAATGAGGTTTACATTGATATATGAAGCTACTGATCCGCCACGACCAGTGAGTCGAACCATCGAAGCGGTAACTTCTACTGGGAACGCAGGCATCTTGCCTGCAATCAATGATTATTCTAGTTTTTTTGCAGGCAAGATGCCTGCGTTCCCAGTTGAAGTTATAGACGAGTCCTCGCTCAATCGTATATTTAGCAGAGGATTTGTGATTTGTGATTTGTGATTTATTATTTCTCACTACTCACTACAATAGTGTTCGCAACCTTTCGTGGTATGATATATCTTGATGCTCCGACAGCAACGACAAGATTTCTATCGTTTTTTTTTAAAACAAATATTTCTCCACCATTGTAGAGACCAAGCTCAAAGTATTTTTGATTTGGATTGTCGACTATTCTGTAATTACGGTCAATAACAGCATCTGAAAGTGGAATAGTGTTTTCATTTTTTTTCATTTATAGCTCCTTAATAATAGTGGATAGGGGATATGGGGTAGGGGGTAGGGGGTAGATTTTCGTTCTGTTCCCCCCATCCGACATTGCGAGGTTGCCCACTTGAAAATACTTCCGAAGCAATCTCGGAGCGGGGCGGGAAAGAGGGTGGCTTATTTCTGCATTCTGCATTCTCATTTCTGCTTTCTATCCCCTATCCTCATCATCTATCTTTATTTTGTCAAACATGACCAAGAGTCCAGCAAAAAGTATTCCAGAAATGGCAAACCAAACTATTGACAATGGAGTAAAGACAGCTATATTATAGTAAATAGTTGCTATTATCCAGGCAAGGATAGTCAGATAAATCAGCTGGATAGTTGCCAATTTTTTACCAGCCTCCTTGTAGGCTACTGCTATAGTAGCCACACAAGGGGCATAAATCAGAATAAACAAAAGATAGGCTATGACCTGGTGGATGTTTTTAAAATCGGAGTTCGGAGTTCGGAGTTCGGAATTCCGAACTCCGAATTCCGAATTCCGAATTCTACAAGTGAGGGGAGGATTATCGTGATAATGATGTTCTTTTTCTAAAAATTCCTCCCAATCAATCTCTGTGGGATTGGAGGGAGTGTTACTGGTAACTTGCCTATCAAGGTGAGGTGAAGGATTTAGAGCTTCAAAAGACCCCACAATAGCTTCTTTGGCAAAGAGACCAACTATTAGAGCAACAGTAGCTCGCCAGTTTTCCCTATCAATACCCATAGGAATAAAAACAGGAGTAATTGCTTTTCCAATAATGGTCAGTATAGTATCCTCTGTTTGCCGATTGGAAATCGGCTCTACATTTTGCTGATTGGAAATCGGCTCTACATTGTGAGGAGTTTCAAGTGAGGAGTCTTGAAATGATGATATGGTGGTCGTTTTAATTGGCACAGCATTTATCATAGTGAGAAGTATAATCACTATCAGAATAGTCTTTCCAGCTCTTGTTATAAAGCCTTTTAATCTTTGCCAAGTATGCATAAAAACCCCATTGATAGTTGGTAAATGGTATGCAGGTAATTCCATGACAAAATCGCTTGCTTGTCCTTTGAATACGAGTCTTTTTATAATCTGACCTGTAAAAAGAGCAAGTAAAAACCCCGTAAGATATAACAAAAATATCGTCAATCCAGCTTGATCAGGGAAAAAAAGCATTGCAAACATGACATATACAGGTATTTTAGCTCCACAAGAAATAAATGGAATGAGCATAATTGTCATTAGTCTATCTCTCTTGTTTTCAAGTGTTCTGGTTGCCATGATAGCTGGAACGGTGCATCCGAAACCTATCACCATTGGTATGATAGATTTACCAGAAAGACCAAGCCAGTGCATAAATTTATCCATGATAAAAGCTACCCTTGCCATATAGCCAGAATCCTCTAAAAAGGATAAAATCAAGAATATGAAAAAAATGGGTGGAATAAAAGACATTACTGTTGTTAGACCACCACCAATACCATCTGCAAGAAAGATAATCAACCAAAATGGTATATTTATTGCTTCTAATAACGCACTAAATCCATCTACAAATAGTCCTCCAAAGAAAATCTCTATAAAATTGATAAAAGGACTACTTAAAGTGATTGAAAACATAAACATAAAATACATCACAAACATAAATACTGGAATACCAACAAAAGGATGAAGTAATAATTTGTCTATCTTGTCAGAACCTGTCATTTTTAGTGGGTTGGTGGAAACTAATTGACTATTGACAGGGGAGGGTAAAATTTCTCGGCAAATCCCTTTTATAAAAGAATATTGTCCATCAGCAATGAGAATGCCTACTTGCATTTTGGTATGTCGGTGAATTCTCACTCTTGCTTGTTCGATTTTTTCAAGTAAATGGGAAATAGATTTCCCGCCATTTGTATGAGGGAGGCAAGTGGAGTTAGCATTTGTATCTTGTAACTTGTAACTATCCTTCTGCCCTCTCCATCCGTCATTGCGAGGTTGCCCACTTGAAAGTCCTTCCGAAGCAATCTCGGAGTGGGGGGGGGAGGGGAGGGGGACTTGTAACTTGTAACTTGTATCTTGTAACTTGTAACTTGTAACTTGATTTAATACATAAGGGTCATGCTCAAGCAATTTCAAAGCATACCAAAAAGGGTCAAGATTGTTTTTTTCTGCTAAATCTATAATTTCAGGCAACAATAAGTCTATTTCTTTGATAATGACTTCGTCATAAGGTATTTTTGCTTTTTTGCCTCCCCCCCGTAGTGCAGAACTCCGTTCGGCTTTGCGGGGGGGGAGGGGGGGGATAAATGTAGGGGATAGAGGATTAGTGTGAAAAATATGTTGTTTAATCTCATCTATACCCTTTTTTTTAAGTGCAGAAATAGGAACTATCGGACATCCTAAAAAGCTTTCTAATAGAGTAATATCTATTTTCAAATCCTTTTTTTCTAATAAATCCATCATATTCAAGCATACTATCATTGGTTTTCGGAGCTGAATGAGTTGGGTCGTCAAATAAAGGTTTCGCTCCAAATTTGTTACATCCACTATATTTATAATCAAATCAGGTGCTTCGTTTATTATAAAGTCTCTGGCTATCTTTTCATCAATGGAATAAGAGGTTAATGAGTAGATACCTGGCAAATCAACGACTTCAGCTTGCTGATTGGTAATCTGCTCTACAAAATCAGTAAATCCTGTTTTCTTTTCAACTGTAACGCCAGGCCAATTCCCTATTTTTTGATTTGCACTTGTCAAAATGTTAAAAAGTGTTGTTTTTCCAGAGTTTGGGTTTCCTACCAGAGCTACGACATTATTTTTTCTTTCTACACTCACTACAAACTCCTTTTACTGAAAGATTAAAATCATTAATTATAAATTCATATTTATCAGTTATTTTCTTTATATTTCTATATATTTTTTTGGTCTCTTCTTCTTCTATGACAAAACCACATGTTTTGCATAAGATATGGATATGTTGAGGATGTCCGAAAATGTGTTCAAAAGTTTCTTTTCCCTTTAAAGTTCCCGCAATTTTGACTAAACCACAATCAATAAGCATGGGTATTGTTCTATAAACAGTGGTAATTGAGACTTCTGCTCCTTTTCTTATTTCCCCTTTGCAAAGAGTGTCAGTAGCTGTTTTTTTCTTTAAATAATCGTATAAAAACTCCGCAGTAAAATGCTCGTGTATCTCAAAAACGGCATCCAATATTGCCATTCTTTGTGAGGTCAGTTTTAATTGTTTTGACCCTAAATACTTTTCAAATAAAGCTTTATGACATTTCATAGTAACTCCTAAATGATAATGAATGTCATTTTCTACATATACCCTTTTTTGTCAATAAAAATTTTATTAAGAGAATACAGAAAAAAATCTCAATCTCGATTTCAAAATTTTACTTGACTAAAAAGCATATTTAAAAATATTAACACTAAAAAGATAAAATTTTGGAGTTTGCATGATAAAGAACACAGTTTTAGCAGGTACATTTTATCCCAAAGAGGAAACTACTCTGACCAAGATGCTTGATAAATTTTTCAGCAATAAAGAGGGCAATATTTCTTTACCAAAAGAAAAGAAATTGTTTGCAATAATAGCACCTCATGCTGGATACAATTTTTCTGGTGCTACCGCTGCTCAAATATATCAAGTCGTCAGACACTACGATTTTAAAAACGCAGTAATAATAGCTCCCTCTCATTATAGTAGTAGTTGTGATTTTTTCTTGGGAAAATATACAGGATATGAGACACCCTTGGGTGTGATTCAAACTAACAGTAACATGATAGAAAAGCTTAAATCAAAAAAAGGTTTCTATTTTGACCAGAGTGTAGATATGAGAGAGCATTCTTTAGAGATTCATTTACCTTTTTTGAAATATATAAACCCTGAAATGAAGATATTGCCTATTATTTTTGTAAAACAAAATTTTAACAATGCCAAAGTATTGAGTGATTATCTAATCGATATTCTTGATGAAGAGACTCTACTCATCATTAGCTCTGATTTATCCCATTTTTATAAAGCTAAAATAGCTGAAGAAATGGATAAAAGACTAATTGACCATATCCAAAATTTTGATATAGAGGGCTTACAAGAGGATTTAACAAACAAAAAAGTAGAGGCTTGTGGTTTTGGTGGTATATTGACTCTGCTCCATCTCATTAAAAACTATCAAAATAACCCCAATAATAATGGCAATGTAACTTCTATTGAAATTGACAATATCAATTACACTCACTCTGGACTTACTTCTGGGGATATAAAACAAGTAGTGGGATATCTCAGTTGTGGATTTTACAAAAGTAGTGAATAGTGAGTCCGATATGCCCCCTCCATGTAGCTTGCGGAGTGGGGGGGATGAGTAATAAGGAATATTAATATGCTTTCAGAAAAAGAAAAAGAGCTTTGTAAAAAAATAGCGAGGGAGTCTATCGCTGAAAAGTTGGGACTTATTTCAGAAATAACTCCTTGTCCTATAGATACCGAAAGCCAATCGGAGTCTGACTCTATAGGAAGCTCAGAGGTGATTGCTTCGTCTCTCGCAACTGGCAATACATTTCACAAAAGTTTTGGTCTGTTTGTTTCCTTACACAAAAAAGGTCAGTTAAGAGGTTGTATAGGCTATATACTTCCTTATAAACCTTTGTATCAATCGTTGATAGAGCTATCTCGTGCAGCTGCCTTTGGGGATAATAGATTCAAACCTGTATCAAAGGATGAATTTGAGGATTTAGAAATAGAAATCTCTATTCTAAGTCCCTTGTCTGAAATACAAGACAAAGAAGAGATAAAAATAGGTAGAGATGGTCTTTATATAAAACATCCAAGAGGTTCTGGACTTTTATTGCCTCAAGTTGCAACAAAATACAATTGGGATAGCCTTGAATTCTTGATACAGACTTGCTATAAGGCAGGTCTACCAGAAAATTGTTTATCTGACCCAAAAACTAAAATATTTCGTTTTGAAGCAGAAATATTTTGATATTACTAAATTTTTTTTTACTTCATAACATAATAAAAATAAAGACTTTATCTTTTAATAAAAAAATAATCTGACCTGATTTGAAATTTTTTTCTTGACTTTTTGACCTTGTTTTTTATTTTGGCACGGAGCTTAAGATTTTAACACAGAGTTTTTAAGAGAAAGCACAGAGAACACAGAGATGTTTCTCTGTGTTCCTTAGAGTTCTCTGTGGTAAAATAAAAAGATTTTTAGCGGGAATAACTCAGTGGTAGAGTGCAACCTTGCCAAGGTTGATGTCGCGGGTTCAAATCCCGTTTCCCGCTCCATCTTTTAGGCGACATAGCCAAGTGGTAAGGCAAGGGTCTGCAAAATCCTCATCCCTCGGTTCAAATCCGAGTGTCGCCTCCACTTTTTTTTTGATATAGTTCTAAATAGTTCTCGCCGGAGTGGTGGAATAGGTAGACACAAGGGACTTAAAATCCCTCGGGGTTCGCCCCGTGCCAGTTCGATTCTGGCCTCTGGTACCATTTTTAATAAATGAGAAATGAGAATGCAGAAATTTCTAAGAAATGAGAAATGAGAATGCAGAAATTTTTAGAAATGAGAAATGAGAATGCAGAATGCAGAATGCAGAATGCAGAAATTTTTTGATAATCAGACCAGAATAAAACCTTTACCAAATAAGCTTGAAATGAGGATGGTAAGAGTATGTCGAAGGTACTCTTACCATCCTCATTTCAACTCCCTATTATATCCCTTTGCCGCAGTTTTGTAGGGAACTGATTTATCTGTTCCGTTTCAATTGTTTTTATTAATTTTCGGAAAAGATAAATCAGTTCCCTACAAAAAGCGGAATCCATTCTCCATTACCCATTATCCATTCTCCATTATCCATTATCCATTATCCATTATCCATTATCAATTATCCATTATCCATTTTCCATTACCCATCGCCTATCTTAAACAACGGAGTATTTTGGTATTGTGAAGAGACTATCAAGTCAGTTTTAGCTTGCATAAAGTCAAGCATCTTTTTCATTTGTGAAAAGGCAAGCTCTGGAGTATTGTTTATTTCGCTGAGGTGTGCGAGTATAATCCTGTCGTGATTTTCTGACAAAATTTCTTCAATGAGGTTTGTAGCTTGTTCATTTGATAGATGTCCAGTTTTGCTGAGAATTCTTTGTTTTAGATACCATTCATAAGGACCTTCTCTGAGCATTTTGACATCATGGTTTGATTCTAGGATAATAGTAGTAGCTTTTTTTAGATTAACTTTGAGGAGATTGTGTGCAAAGCCCAAATCAGTAGCTATCAGGAGCTGTTTTTTGTCATCATCTACAGGGTGAATGAGGAAATTGCAGCTGTCTACAGCATCGTGGGGTGAATTGAAAGGATGGACAATTAAACTCCCGACTTTAATATATTCCCCTATTTCAAAATAATAAGGCTCATCATAGAGTTTCCCTATTTTTTTTTCACTATAAACAAAAGTAGGGTGAGAAATGTAGATAGGAGACTTTGTCTTTCTATGTAAAATGCCTGCTCCACCGACATGGTCGCTATGCTCGTGACTTACAAATATCGCATCGAGCTTTGTGGGGTCAAGACCTATATTGGTCATACATTGGGCATAATGCTTAAAAGACATGCCTGCATCGATGACTATATTTGTGCTGCCATTTTTGACAAGGATGCAGTTTCCTTTGCTACCGCTGGTGATGACACTGGTTTGGAACATTTTTTTTAAAATTAGTAATTACTAATTACTAATTACTAATTATTTATTTCAGATAAATATATCTATTGTTAAGCTTGTCAAACTCTGTCCATTTGGCATTGGGGTCATTTGAGGCTTCCATGAGCTGGTATGTTCCAGCAGCTTGAGCATCAAGATTGTCGGCATAGTGTAAAACGACTGCTTCGAGTGTCTGTGGAACTTTTACAGCACCTTTTTCAGGTTCACCATGATGTGAAATGATGAGGTGTCTCAATTTCATCAGTAGATTTTGAGGAAATAGATTTATTTCACGGGCTTTATCGGCTACAAACTGGTCTCCGAGGACTATGTGTCCAATCAATCTGCCCTCGTCAGTAAACTCTATTGAAGGTAGAGTAACATATTCAAAGACTTTTCCAATATCATGTAGCATTGCACCTGCTATGAGAATATCTCTATTTACATTGTAGATATTGCTCACAAAATCACAAATTTTGACTACAGTGCAGGTGTGTTCGAGCAAGCCGCTGATATAGTTGTGATGCCACGATTTTGCAGCTGGACAATAGCTAAATTTTGCCCATAACTCTTTATCTTCAAAGATGCTCAGGAGCAGTTTCTTTATATACTCGTTTGAAATGCTATCTATCATAGCAAAGAAATCATCTGAAAGTGCTTTGACATCTTTTTTAGTTTTTTGTAGATAGTCTTCTATCTCAAATTCATTTTCATTTGCCTTTCTGATTTTCTTTACATTGAGTTGTATTTGGTCTTTGTAGTTAGTGATGAGTGCACGGACTTTGACCACATCGTTTTCAGCATATCCGTCCATGCTGGTGAGAGCGTTGTTCCAGACATTGCCTGATATTGGACCTGTTTTGTCGACAAAATCAAGTCTGATATAATAGTCTTTTTTACCTTCTCTCAGCTCTTTTTTTGTTAACAAAAGAAAGAGGTCTATTTCTTGATTTAGATACTGATATATATCTTTTACTTCTATTTTTTCCATTAAAAACTCCTTTTAAAGAAATAAGAAATAAGAATGCAGAATGCAGAAATATTATTTCTGCATTCTTATTTCTGCATTCTTATTTCTGCATTCTTATTTCTGCATTCTTATTTCACTAAAGTCAATCTCCTAATGAGATTTTGCTCTTTGCCATTTTCTGTCCAGGATACTTTCATAAAATATACTCCAGATACCTTTAAATTCAATGAATCTATTGAAAAAGAGGGTTCTGGTATATTTCTTGAAACTACTCTCTGTCCTCTGATATTGTATACTGTAACATTGATGTCTCTTTGCTCTTTGGAATTGATGAAATCAATATTTAAAACATCACCTATTCCCACAGGATTTGGATAAAGTCTTATTTGAGGAGACGGTGGGTTGTTTGGGTCAATATGCTCTGGAAATTCCACATCTTTGAGAGAATGTATCTCATGAAAATAAACTTCCTTTGTTGCTCTACGATTTATCCAGACGACAATTTCTAAATCATTGAAATCATTGCCAGGTAAAAGGCTTATATTGTAAATCGGGAAAGCGAGGTAGATGTCTGTATTAGTCTCACCAGTCGGTGTAAGATTGAGTGTAATGCCAAAAGCACCGTTTGTGATGTATTGTGTGAGCATCTTTATTTCTTTGTCAAAGAGGGTAAAAGGTTGGACAAAAGCGGCATTTAGGATAAAATCATTTTGTGTGATACTCAATAAATTTGTGTTTTCATTGATAAAATGGATGTCTATAAAAAGATTTACATCATCCTCTATAAAGGCTTCAAACCCTGTGCTTTTGATGAATGTCTTGTCAGATAAGCTTAAAAGATAGTTTTCTTGAAATTTACTAAAAAAGTCAGGGTCGACAAAATTTCTGTTTCTCAAATAACCATTGAAATAAGTCTGTTGAAAACCTTGTTGTTGATACTGGATATGCCTTTGATAAGCTCCCCAAGTATGCAAATTGTCTATAGAATTTGCGAAATAAAACAATACATCAAGCTTTTCAGAGTCAGTTTCATTTTCTAAATGGCTTAGTAATCTCTCATTGAAAGAGTCTGCTGAAAGAGTAAAGACTTCAAGTAAAACCTTGTCCCTTTGATGCTCAAAGACATTTGTATAGCCAGAAACTGTCTGACCCAAAAATAGATTGTCCTCCCTATCACAACCAGTTTGTATAGATAGCTGATATTGAGCAAAGCTTTGAGGTAACATCACACCTTGAAAATTTATCATTTCAGAGGAAATTATCTGACCTGCCGACATTTCTGAGGATACTTGAATTGTCTCTGAATAACTAAAACCAGCATTTGGGTTGTTCATACTGAGGTTTATGTATACATTTTTAGCAGAAAGTGTTGAATTGTTCCGTATATTAAAGCTTGGGAAAAAAGGCTCTGTGAAACTGATAAAAGTAGGCACACTAAAATCAAGAATATCTATCATCAATATGTCTCTATCAAATCTGCCGACAAGATGAAACAGTAAATCTGCTTGAAAACCGTTATTTCTCATATTTCTAAATGTTCCAGCTGTAGGACTAAATCTATCAAAAAAATAGCTGTGAGCACCACCACCGAGAGAAGCTGAAACAGGTATATCGGTGTTTTGACCAGCAAATCCTACTACTATCCAGCCATTTTTGATAGGTGTTTCTGAGGTCAAAGCTATAGAATTCCAGCCCGTGTGGAGATATGTCTCCATAGTAAATAATACTACTCCCGGTTGTGTTACAATCACATCATGCTGTGGAACTGCGTTTGCATGGAGAGAAATAGTAACATCAGAGACTGGTTGAGGTGAGAAAACATTGATAAAATCTACAATGAAATTGACATTAACAGAATCTGCTGGGGGAAAACTAAACATGTCATCGATGATAAAATTTACTCCCCACCTATCTGTTCCCATAAACGCTAAATCATCGGTATAAGAGTGATGATATAGCTCTTGACCGCTGCTATTTACTTGGAACGCAGACATCCTCTCAACATCTGCTTTTTTATGTATCTCACTGACATCCTGACCTGAGCTACTTGAAAACCTTATTTTATTGTCGGTATTCCAGTCGTAATCCGTAGTAGCAATAGCTTCCCAGCCGTTGTCATTCAAATATATTCTTCCACCCATTGACAACGGTTGGGAAGCCGTTGCTACGACAGACAATATCATCAAAAACATCGTTATAATCAAGATAAAAACATTTTTTCTCATATATTATTCCTTATTTCTGGTAAAAAAAAATAAAACACCTTTTTTTGTAAAGTAAAATTTTCAATTAAAAATTAGTAATTACTAATAACTAATTGCTAATTAAAGATTTTAAAATCTTCACCGCATTTGTAGCAGCTCCGAGTCTTACATTATTTGCTACATTCCAAAAAAAGATAGAATTATTATCACCAGCATATCTCAATCGTGATACATGAGAAAGATTTGAGTCTCCTATTTCAAGTGGTGTGGAGTAGTTTTCGTCATATATCACAGCTTTATTATTTGAGATTAATTGCTTTATTTCAAAAAGATTTACTTCCTCTTCAAACTCTACATAAACAGACTCAGAATGACCATATATCACAGGAACACGAACAGTAGTAGCCACGAGATTAAAGTCTGGAATGTTTAAGATTTTTCTTGTCTCAAAAGTCATTTTTTGCTCCTCTTGGCAGTATCTATCTGCACCACCCATGTAGTGCCAGAGCTTGCCTCTGTGCTTTTGTGGGGGTGTAGGGGGGGGGGCTTCTTGTAACTTGTAACTCGTAACTTGTAACTCCTTTGAATCGGCAAAATCCCCTATCTGCGGGATGACATTCAAATCTATTTTTCTGGGATAGACCTTAATCTCATCACTCCCATTTCTTTGATTTTGCAGCTCTACTATACCAGAATGACCAGTCCCAGATACAGACTGCATTGTTGTAACAACCACTTTCTTTATCTTTTTATAATCTGAAAGTAGTTTCAAAACGAGGACAAGCTGGATAGTTGAACAGTTTGGATTAGCTATGATGCCTTTATAAGACTTTAAAATGTCTCCGTTTACTTCAGGAACAACGAGAGGTATATTTTCTACCTGTCTAAAAGCAGAGGAATTGTCTATTACGGTCGCTCCATGCTCGACTGCAATATGTGCATATTCTCTTGAAATTGCCCCTCCAGCTGTAAAAAACACATAATCATAGCCTTTTTTTAAAGAATCTGGTGTAAACTCCAAAACAGTTTTTACTGAGCCACCACGACCAGAGGGTCGAACCATCGAGGCGGTAACTTCAACTGGGAACGCAGGCATCTTGCCTGCAAAAAAACCAGAATAATCATTGATTGCAGGCAAGATGCCTGCGTTCCCAGTTGAAGTTACAGACAAGCTTGATTCACTGGACAACGGCTGGGAAGCCGTTGCTACGATACCTGATTGATAGTGTATCTTCTGCCCAGCCGATCTTGCTGAAGCATACAAGTCCAATACTTCAAACTCTATACCAAATTCACCAAGGCAAGTCAAAACCATTCTACCGACTTCACCTGTTGCACCTACTATAGCTATTTTCATTTATTCACCCCTAAATTGTAAATTCATAATTCATAATTCTTAATTCATAATTCTCAATTCTTAATTCATAATTCTTAATTCATAATTCTTAATTCATAATTCATAATTCTTAATTCTTAATTCTAAATGTTTTCCTATGCTCTGGACATTGACCGTATATTTTCAGCAGTTCTATATGCTTTTGAGTAGGGTATCCTTTATGCTGTTTAAATTCGTATAGAGGGTATCTCCTGTCGATTTCAGACATGAGTTGGTCTCTGGATACCTTTGACAAAATTGATGCCGCAGAAATGCAAGAATACAGCGAATCACCTTTTACGATAGGTTTACAAAGGATTTTCATATCTTTGGGAGCTTGATTACCGTCTATCAGAGCAATATCAGGCTTTATTTTCAGACTTTCCAGACACATTTTCATCCCAAACAAAGTAGCTTGTAAGATATTCATCCTATCAATCTCTTCTACCGAAATGACCTTGATAATGTAATCCAAAGAGTTTTCAATGACCCAATCATACAAAATCTCTCTTTTCTTTTCAGATAGTTTTTTTGAGTCATTGAGCATTTCATGATAGGCTTCAGGTTTCAATATCACTGCTGAAACCACCAAAGGTCCTGCCAAAGGTCCTCTACCTGCCTCATCTACGCCTGCTACGAGACTATAGCTGCCAAAATCTGTTTTTTGTCTTTTGAAAATATTCATATATATAGCAAATAAAACAAAAAGTATGACAATATGTTTCAAGATAATTTATAGGGAAAGCAAATGTCCTTTCCGCTTTTGTAGGAAAGTCGCCGCGACTAGAGAGTCGAACCATCAAAGTGGTAACTATCCCCCCCCCCCCCCCCCCCCCCCCCCCCCAGGGGGGGGGAGAGCCCACCCCCCTTCGGGGGGGGGGGGGGGGGGGGGGGGGGGGGAGAGAAAAAAAAAAAAAAAAAAAAAAAAAAAAAAAAAAAAAAAAA
>Ga0099364_10010408_pt1 | contig 12789 bp, 14 predicted proteins | sample TergutTh196P3_FD_73070 | JGI IMG/M metagenome (GOLD analysis project Ga0099364, IMG submission 73070) | Microcerotermes parvus P3 segment gut microbial communities from Pointe-Noire, Republic of the Congo - Th196 P3 | ecosystem: Host-associated > Arthropoda: Insects > Digestive system > Gut ... | reverse complement strand
CCAGATAATCAGAAAGGGACTGCGGGCCTGCATTTTGCTTAAAAAAGCTCAAGAATTCTTTGTAGGAAAAAGGGAACAATTCTTTGGTTAAGTGCCGGCCTGTCAGACGGGTTCCCAATTCCCGGCTTAACAGGGAGGCATTTGAACCTGTAATGGCAAGCTGAAAACCTTCATCAAGCTTTTGCCTGACGTAGAGTTCCCAGTGGTCCGCCGACTGTATTTCGTCAAAAAAGATCAATTTTGCAGCAGAATCGGCTATTACACTGTCCAACAACTTAAAATCCTCAAGTGAAAAAGCCGCAAGGCGGACATCGTCAAAATTAAGGTAAAAATACGGTTTTTTTTGCTTTTGAACAAATTGCCGCAGCAAAGTACTTTTTCCACAGCGCCGGATTCCGCTCACAACCAAAGCATGGCTTTGTATGCAGGGCAATAACGGTAAAAGCAGGCGTTCCATCCCCATATCCTGTTTTTCCAGTGATGTTTTTTGACTGGCGCTAATTTCCTTAATTTCGGATAGTCTCATGCTTTAATTGTATACCATATCTCAATAATATTCCAGTACTAATGGAATAATTATTTCATTACTAATGAAATATATCGTCCATCTCACGGAGCTTAGGCTTTTTCGTGCGTAAACGCATAAAAAACAGGCGCTTCCCCTTAAAAATTGTGAGTTCTACACGGCTGTTGAACAGAAAATAGTACTTTATTATTTGTTAGATCTTCATCCTTTAAGGAGTTTTTTATGAAGAAGAAATTTAAATCTTTCGTGATTACTGCCATTGCAGTGGTAATTATATTCGGGATGACAGCCTGCGATACCAGTGGCGGTGGCGGCAGTGGTAGTACAAGTGCCCTGATAGGAAAATGGAGCAATAATGATAATGGTAGGATAATTGAGTTTTCACAAGATTATCCGCCAGCGCGTAATCGGGTTGCCATTACCGCTGTAAATGCTGCACTCACGAGTTACTCCTTGGTAATATCTGAAAATACAGCAACTAATTTAAGCGGTGGTAGATCTTTCAATTTTGTATTAAGCAACAATAACACTACATTAACCATTACCAATGATACAGTGAGTTTTGGTGATAGTTTAAATGGGGTTTATACAAGGCAGCCGTAGGCAAAAGGCAGCCAGGAAAGGATCACGATAACTGAAAGAATTAGGAATCCGCCTGGCTTTGTCTTTGCTGAGAGAACTCCCGCAGGTGTCGGTAAAACAGAGATTTCCTCAGTTTCCTCTTTGTTGCTTATATCGATTAAAAGCTGATCTATATCATTAATAAAGTTTTTTATGGTAATTCGTTTTTTTGATTCCATAATAATATTAAAATATTGCAGGGAGTCGGCAACAAGGCTCCCTATGCTGCCCGGGATTTTAAGGTCTCCCCTAATGCACAGCTTTGAAAGCATGACAAGTCCTGCCAAAGTTATGGCTCTGTGTATGCCTATCTCAAGTGCGCCTTGTGTAATTTTCAAAACCCCTATGCTGTATAAAACCCTGCCATAAGGTGCTATTAAATTGAATATCACAATAAAAAAAATAACAGTCATTGTAATTAATGGATTGTTTTTCTTTCCAAAGACCCAGCACAGGAACCAGAAAAAAACAAACTGCACTATTCTCCATTCAGTGCTGGGGTTGAAAAGCAGGGCAGGCATGCACAGCAGTCCCATAACAAACAATGAAGTCGCGCCAAAAAGTGTATTGTAATATGCCTGCCGCGATAAAAGTTTCATGTGATTTTGCCTTGTGATTGCGGCTGCTGCCCGCGGCCATACCTGTTAATAACTTCTACGTACCATTTGGATTGGCGTGTAAAGACCTCGCAGAAAACACCAAGGACTATGCCTGTTATTAAGCCTGCTGCAAGAAAGGGCGGCGTAATGTACATAACGCTTTCTCCAAAAATAAAAATATATGCCAATGCCAGCTGCGAAACATTGGATATCATTGCGCCTAATGTGCCGATGCCGATAAAACTTATGTGTTTACGTCCTAGAATACGGTGCAAAAAAAACATGGCAAAGGCTGATGCGAAAGTGCCGGCAATGGAAAAAAGAAAAATGTATGAAAACAAAGTCCCTGATATCAAGGCTTGCCCCAAAACCTTTATAAAAGCCAAAAGGAAAAATTTACGAAAGCTAAAAATATCCAAAGCCAGCAGCAAAGGCAGATTTGCAAGACCTATTCGTATAAACGGCATGGGCTTTGGGATCATGTATTCTATGGCAGACAGGAAAAAGCACATAGCACCCAGCAGTGCTAAACTTTGTTTAGCTTCCAGACTTCGTCTTGCTTCTAAACTTCGTTTAGCTTCCAGACTTCGCCTGGCTTCCAGGGTATCAGCGGCTGATGCTGTCCGGGGTAATTCCATTTGTAATATTTCCTTCGATAATATTATTTCCTTCAATCAATAAAAAAACATTATTCGGGAGACAGGCAATCCATGTCCTGTACCTGTGTATTTGTCCAGCTGCCACGCAGATCTGATTTTTACACGGAGAAGATTCCACCCAAGCCTCATTGCCTCTTATGCGAATCAAGCTGATTCCCAAAGGACCCTGTACCTCGACTGTTTCCTCGGCATTGAGTGGAAAAACCCATTCGCGGTCTTGTCCGCGTATCATTACAATTGTATTGGCTTGTGACCCTGAATATATTGCATAAGCTGAATATGAGCTAAAGACAAGGGCAAGGATAATAATTATATAGTCAAATATTTTTAGCCTAAGTTTTCCTGTCATAATTAATTACTATAGTTGTTCGGAAACTTCAGTTTCTGAACAACTTCCTTATAAAAAACAGCAAAATACGTAGTATTTTGCAAGACTTGTGAGACAACCAACCAGGTTGTCGAACAAGTCCATTATATATATTATACATTAATTATGCAGGTAATTGAATGGGACAATTTTTTTAAGCAAGGACTCCCGCTTGAAAACAACTTTACAGCAATGAGCATTGGTTTTTTTGATGGTGTACATCTGGGACACAGGGCCCTTATCGATAAAATTGTTTTAAAATCCCAAGACAAAGCTGCATGTTTGCCAGTGATAATTACATTCAGAAAAAAAACGAATTCCAGTGATATTTACAGTTTTAAGCAAAAGATTAATTTATTTAAGGATTATGGCATTGCTTTTACTGTTGTTGCAGATCTGACTGAATCATTTATGAGAATAAGCGGCAGGGATTTTTTACACATATTAAAAGAAAAAGGAAAAATGGAATTTCTTGCAGTGGGAAGCAATTTTCGCTGCGGTCATAATCAGGAAACTGACGCGCAAACAGTAAAAAAAATAAATGCTGAATCAGGTATTATGACTGAAATTATAGATGTTCTTACAGAACAAGGGCTGCCCATAAGTTCCAGCCGTATAAGGCAGGCTATCATAAACGGGAATCTTAAAGAAGTCAGCGCAATGCTTGGCCGCCCTTATGTTCTGGATATGAATATATAGAATTCCTTAATTAAAGGTCAAAATACATTTCAAATTCAACAGGATGCGGAAGCTGTCTGTAACGTGATGCTTCTTTTCTTTTGTTTTCTATCCAGATTTCTATAAGGCGTTTTGGAAAAACATTGCCTTCAAGTAAAAAATCATGATCAGATTCAAGTGCATCCAAAGCTTCATCAAGGCTTTGAGGCAGAAACTTGAGCTTTGCCTGTTCTTCTTTTGAAAGATTGTAAAGGTTAAAGTCATAGGGGCCAAAGCCTTCCTTTACAGGATCAATTTTCTTTTTAATGCCGTCAATACCTGCCATAAGAATTGCAGAAAAAGCATAATAGGGATTACAGGTTCCGTCAGGGCTTCTTAATTCAAACCTTTTATCTTTTGGGTCTTTTGCATAAGCAGGTATGCGTACAACAGCGCTGCGGTTGGATGTAGCAAAGCCGATTGTAACCGGAGCTTCAAAACCCGGAACTATCCTTTTATAGGAGTTTGTGCTGGGGTTCGTAAAACCGCAGAGCGCGGACACATGCTTTAGAAGGCCGCCAATAAAATAAAGCGCTGTATCGCTTAATTGCGAATAACCATTTGGGTCATAAAAAATCGGCTGCCCGTTCTTGAAAAGATGCATGTGAACATGCAGGCCATTACCGGCTTCTCCAAAAATTGGTTTTGGCAGGAATGTAACTGTTTTGCCTTCTGCAATAGCGGCATTCTTAAGGATATATTTTGTGATCATGGTCTTGTCAGCCATCTCGCGAAGGCCGCCGGACTCAACTTCAATTTCTGCCTGGCCTGGTCCGCCTACTTCGTGGTGATGGTACTTGACCTTTATTCCAAGGCTCTCCATCTGCAAAGCCACCCTGCTTCTGAACCCGCTGAGCCTGTCCATGGGCGGAGCTATGTGATACCCGCTTTTATGGGCTATGGTATAACCAAGGTTTTTGCTCTCAAGTCCTGTATTCCATTCAGCCTGCGCAGTATCAACCTTGTACTTTGAACCATGGCCTGTAACATCATACTCAACATGATCAAAAACATGAAACTCAAACTCCGGCGCAATCCTTGTCTCATCAGCAATGCCAAGAGAACTAAGATATGCTTCGGCATTTATTGCGACATTGCGCGGATCCTGATCAAAGCGCCTGTTGTCCGGAAGGTCAATCACAAAAACATCGCCTATCATTGAAAGTGTGGGTATCTCAGAAAAAGAATCCATGTGGGCTGTAGAAAGATCAGGCACAAAAACCATATCACTTTTTTCAACAGGCGCAAAACCATAATTTGAACCATCAAAGCCAACGCCGTACTTTAAAGTATCATCATTCAGTCTTTCTATGGGCATGGTAAGATGACGCCAGCGTCCATTGAGATCTATCATCATAAAATCAGCCATTTTAACGGCATTTTTTTCCGCGAATTTTCTAAGCTCTTCCATAGACGAAAACATTATATACCTCTCTTATATTAGATGAGTTCTGTTTTTCAGCAAGATAATATTTCTGTCAATAAGTTCTGCGCATGTACACATTTTGTCAGCCATGGAAACAATATAGCTTTCCCTGAATTTTGGCGCAATAACAGAAAGGGGCCACATATGATGCTGTATTGCATCAGTTTCTATTATATTTAAATCCGTAATCTTTAATGCATTTTCAAGCGCAGCTTTTGGATGATCATAGACATGAGCCATTGCTGAGTCTGAACATTCATCCCAGTTATAAAGATAAAAATCATGTAATATACCAGCTCTGGCAGCGCTTTTGTAGTCAAGACAAAACTTACGGCAAACAAGAAAACTATAATAGGAAACGTTTATGCTGTGCTGCAAGCGGCTTGTTCCCATATGCTGGTTAAAATTCCGCAGCTCGTTTATCATATCATTATCCAACAAATCGCCTACACAAGCGTAAAACAGTGTTGATAATTCATCGCTAATTTCAAATTCATCCAATCTTTTTCTGGACCAAATCGCTTTTGTAAATTTATGCATCATGTTCCAAAAAATATATCAGTCTTAAGGCTTTTATACAATACAGCAATCACCTGTTTGCCTGGCTAAAATCATCAAGAAGAAGGTTAAGGGCTACGGCCATATTTAAAACACTCTCTTGCGGGCTTCTTCCCTGATTCAGCATTATTGAAACCTGATTAATTATTTCCATATAAAAACTGCGCGAAGGTCCCACTATAATGCCCATCATGTCAGGGCTTGTAAGGCTTAATTGCCTTGCTCCTGTTTCAGCCTGGGGATATTGCCTGACATAGTCTGTAAAAACAGTTTCGTTCACTGAATCAATATTTACAGGCATATATCCAGTTGCTGTTGCAAACCTTGCCTGAATCCCGGATGATGTCATAAACTTTAAAAACTCCCAGGCAGCCTGGGTTTTGACCTCATCTCCCTTGTCAAACATAAACAGGGCTGAACCGGAAACAGTTGCGCCAAAATTTGACCTGTCAGAAACACGTGGAAAAAATGTACAGCCAAGCTCAAAACGTCCGTCTATCTGATTTAAAAGTGAAGCCAGCTGTGATGTTGAAGCTGTAAGAAAAACAGTCTGCTGGGTAAGGAATAAATTGTTAAGGCTTGAGTCAGGCATATCAAGCACAGCTCCTGCATCAAACATTTCTTTCCATGCACTTAAAAAAGTTAAAAGTGTACCTTCTGTGTCTGCGATAAGCCTTGTCGCATTGCTGTCCCTGCCATTGCGCATATTGACAACATAGGAAGCATCGGCATTTTGGCCTGGCATCTGGCCTATCCAGTTTGCAAGTGTCGGGGTATTGGGCTGCTGCGCATAGGCTGTAAGCCTTTGGTTGTTGGGATTGTACGAAGGCAGTCTTCTTGATACTTCGATTATTTCCCTGAAGTTTGTCGGAGGGCTTGTAATCCCGGCTGCATCCAGAATGCTTTTATTGTAATACATAACCGTTGTCGAAGCTGACACAGGAAGACCAAGCTGCCTGTTATTATAATTCCAGGCTTTTAAAGGCGCTTCCATGATGCTATTTAAATCAAAGTTCCGATCACCCAATAATGCGTCATCTATTGTATATGCATATTCAGTATTTAGAAAATCCACAACACCTGTGGCATCAATCTGCATTACATCAGGCAAGGCATTAGCTTGCCTTGATTGCAATAAGGGCCTGAGTTTGGCAACAGCATCTGCATACTGTCCCTGGAACGCAGCCTCTACAAAAATATTCATTGAAGCGCCAGGGCCTGCATTAAACTCCCTTACATATTCATCAAAGGCGAGTCCTGCAGTATCAGCCATGGAATGCCAGAAGCTTATTACAACAGGGCCTGTACTGGAATCCCGGCTCCTGGAAAAATTGTTAAAAAATATAAGCCCCAAGATCAGACTTAAAATAATTATCAAAAGGCCGAATATCAAGTTTTGCTTTGTTTTCTTCATTATAATTATTTATACTATATGAATATTTATATTAAAAGCTATATTTGGTTAAAATATCGTTAATTATAAATGTATTTAATTGCTTTGAATTGCCATTAATTCAAATAATCCCTATAATACAAATTATGAGCAACAAAAACATACTAATTACTTTTATACTATTGACAGTATTATTTGCAAGCGTTTTTGCCATGCCTGGAAGTGACAGGCGAAATGCAAATGAACTGCGTTTTGGTGTTATGTCAGAGCCTGTAACATTTGACCCTTTAAGCTCTGCCAATACAGCTGACGGGCGCAGCATACTTTTTAATGTTTACGAAGGTCTTGTTAAAACAGATACTACAGGAAGACTTTTACCTGCTGTATCAGAATCTTTTGAAATATCAAGCAATGCGCTTGTTTATTCCTTTATATTGCGCAATGGACTGCGCTTCCAAGATGGCTCAGAAGTAACAATCGCTGATGTTGAGTTTTCGATTAATGAAGCTATCCGTGCTGGATTTACCGGACTTAGCCAGATCGAAAGAATAGAAACATCCGGCACACGCAATATCAGGATTATCTTAAGAGCAGCTGATCCGGATTTTCTTCCATATCTTACATTCGGAATAGTGCCAAGGAACAATGCTGACAGGGAAAGAAACCCAATTGGCACAGGGCCCTTTATGATTCAAAGTTATAATCCCCAGCAGCAGCTTGTTCTGGAAAGAAATCCCCATTACTGGCAAGCTGGACTTCCAAGGCTTGACAGAATAACATTGATCTTTGTGGCAGACACAAATGCCCTTTATATGGGCCTTGAGGGCGGCAATATAAACGGAGCTTTGGTGTCAGGGGACATAGTAGAAAGACTTTCAAGAAACAGGTATGAAATTGTTTCAAACTATTCCAATTCAATTCAGCTTTTGGCGCTCAACAATAATGCAAGACCTTTTAATGATGTCAGAGTCCGCATGGCAATGAATTATGCCATTGATGCTCAGGAAATTATTAATTCCGCGTTTTACGGCAGGGGTGAGCCCTCAGGCAGTCCTTTGATTCCAGGCCTTAGCCTTTATTATAATGAAGCTCTAAGAAACCCCTTTCCTGTTAATTTGACAAGAGCCAGGGAGCTTTTAACAGAAGCAGGCCTGGGCAATGGCTTTGACCTTGAGATTAAAGTTCCGTCCAATTATTCAATGCATGTTGACACAGCACAGGTAATCGTAAACCAGCTTGCAAGGATCAATGTGCGCGCCACAATAAGGCTTGTTGACTGGGCAACCTGGCTAAGCGATGTTTACAGAAACAGAAATTATGAGGCAACAATAATTTCGCTTGACGGCAGCACTGTATCGCCGCAGAGTTTTCTTGGCCGTTATGTTTCCACAGCAGGAGGAAACTTCAAGGGCTTTAACAGCGTGAATTACGATAATTTTTACGCTTCGATTTTAAGGGAAATTAATGAACAGAGGCGTATCGAGCTTTTCAAGGAAGCCCAGCAAATGATCTCCAATGAGGCTCCGGCTGTTTTTATTCAGGATATATTCATGTTTCAGGTTTTTTCCCGGGGATTTCGCGGTGCGTTAACCTACCCTCTTTATGTGATTGATTTTTCTACAATCTATAGAGAATAATTATGATATGCGTTTTATCGCAAACAGAATTATTGTAACACTTATTACTCTTTTTCTCGTTTCCCTAATTACATTTGCGGCTTTCCATATAATACCCGGAGATGCCGCACTCCTGTCACTTGGCATTGAAGCAAGCGAAGAACAGATCGCTGCACTGCGTGAGGAATGGGGTCTTGATAAAAGTCTTCCCGAACAATACTTTACTTGGCTAGGAAACTTTGCTACTGGCAATCTGGGGAATTCCACACGCTTTATGGGCGCCTCAATTACAGGACTTATACGCGAGCGTCTTCCTGTTACCATAAGCCTTGCAATAATCTCACTTTTTTTTATACTTGTTATTGCAATTCCTGTTTCACTTTTACCCATGAAAAAAACTCCAACGCTTTTTGATTCATTTATAAATGGCCTTACTGCCTTAAATATTTCTATCCCGGGTTTTTTTCTTGGAGTGCTTTTTATCTGGTTTTTTGGTTTGATATTAAGGCTTTTTATTCCCGGCGCATATGTTGATTACAGGAGCGACTTTACAGCCTTTATTACTTACCTTATATTCCCGGGCCTTGCCATTGCTCTGCCCAATGCAGCAATACTTGTTAAGTTTTTAAGAACATCCATACGCAGGGAATGGTCAAGCGATTATGTACGCACAGCCCTAAGCAAGGGAGCAAGCCGAAAAAGAACCCTATACAAACACATAATAAAAAACGCCTGCCTGCCTGGCCTTACCATGCTTGGCATGATCATCGGCGAAATCTTTACAGGTTCAATTGTAATGGAACAGGTTTTTTCAATTCCAGGGATAGGGCGTCTTTTAATTACTTCGATCACATCAAGAGATTATCTTATGGCAGAAACCTTGATCGTATATATTGCGTTTGTCGTCATTATTGCAAATACACTTGTTGATATTGCAATACAGATAATCGATCCCAGAATAAGGCTTGGGGCCAATGCAGCAGAAGGATCGACGCAATGAAAATTAGCAAATCCTGGGATTTTATTATTGGTATAATTTTGGTAAGTTTAATTTTACTGCTTACCATAACAGGTCTTTTCTTTCTGCCTTTTGAATATAATGAGATGAACAGCGATAATCAGTTCAGTCCGCCTGGATTCCCGTTTTTGCTTGGCACTGACAATTTTGGAAGGGATGTGTTTTCAAGAATAATGGCAGGCGGCATACATACAATCATGACAGCTGTGCTTACAGTAATTGGAAGCGCATTTTTGGGCTCAATACTTGGAATGATGGCAGGCTTTTTTGGCAGCATACTCGACGAAGCAATAATGCGGCTTATGGATGCCATAAGTTCATTTCCCGGCATACTCCTTGCTTTGGTTTTTGTTTCTGTGTTTAATCATGATGCCCTTGTTATTGCGTTGATCATTTTATTTACCCCGGGCTTTACACGCATTATGCGATCAGGAACAGTCCAGATAAGACAAAGGGACTTTATCCTGGCAGCCCGCATTATCGGCACATCCAGGCTGCGCATACTCCTTGTGCATATACTGCCAAACCTTTTCCCGCAATTATTGTCAGCATCCATAGTTGCGCTTTCAAATGCAATTCTTGCAGAATCCACCATGAGTTATCTTGGCCTTGGCATACAGCCGCCTGTTCCAAGCTGGGGACGTATGTTAGCTGAATCCCAGGGCTTTCTCTTTAATGCTCCATGGGCTGCTATTGCACCGGGAATTATGATCATGCTCTCGGTTCTGGCTTTTCATTTTACAGGTGAAGGACTTCGCCAGCTCTCAACGCCTATTTCCACAATACAAGAGGATTCGCAATGAGTTCATACAGCGAAACCTCCATAAAAAAGCCTTTACTGTCTGCAAAAGATTTATCAGTTGAAATTCAAAATATATTTAAACCTGTTAAACAGATCAGCTTTGATGTATTCCCTGGAGAAATATGCGGCATAGTTGGTGAATCCGGCTCTGGCAAAACCCTTACTGCGCTTTCAATAATGGGACTTCTGCCTCCAACTGCAATGGCAAAAGGCTCGATTGTTTTTACGCCCGATGTAGAAGAAGCCGCCACTGCTGCTGGCCTCGACCTTCTCAAATTAACAGAAAAAGAATTATGCAATGTACGCGGCAAAAAAATCTCCATGATCTTTCAGGAACCAATTTCTTCGCTCAACCCTTTGATGAAAATCGGAAAGCAGATTACAGAAAGCCTTGAGATTCACAGTACACGCAAATCTGTTGCTTTTAGTTCAAAAGAACGTAAGCAAAACCGCGTAAGGGCAATCGAATTGATGGAAAAACTTGGACTTGAAAATCCTTCAAAGCTGATGGAAGCTTATCCGTTTATGCTTTCAGGCGGAATGTGCCAGCGCGTTATGATTGCCCTTGCAATGATTTCAGGGCCAAGCCTTTTAATCGCAGATGAACCGACAACAGCCCTTGATATAAAAACTCAAGAACAGATTATTGATCTGCTTAAAACCATAAATCGAGAAACCAATGCAGCCATACTTTTTATATCGCATGACCTTGGGATAATAAAAAGTTTATGTTCGAGGGTATTTGTCATGTATAAAGGGCAAATTGTTGAGCAAGGAAACACAGAAGAAGTTTTTAATTCTCCAAAACATGAATATACACGCCTGCTTTTAGACGCACTTTTCAAAAAGAAAAAGGAGCAGGCATGAGTACTCCCTTATTAATTGTAAAAAATGTATGTAACTACTATTCAAACCGGAGCATGGGATTATTTGGCAAAAAAACAATTAAGCAGGTTCTTGATAATGTAAACCTGGAAATTTTCAAAGGTGAAATATTTGGTCTTTCCGGGGAATCAGGTTCAGGCAAAACAACTTTGGGAAGGTGTATACTTGGGCTTCTTGATTATAAAGGCGAGATCATTATTGAAGGGCTTGATAAGAAATCAGATTTTAAAGAGAGAGCGCTTAAACTGGGCGCTGTTTTCCAGGATCCTGGCGCTGCATTAAACCCAATAAAAAGAATAGGCTGGCTTTTGGAAGAACCATTAATTGTAAACAAGGCTAGCCGCATAGAGTTTACAAAAAAACAAAGGCAGATAAAGGTAGACGAAATGCTTGGCATGGTCGGCCTTGATGCCTCGTATAAAAAACGTTTCCCTCATGAGCTGTCTAGCGGCCAAAAACAGCGCATCTCCATTGCATGCAGCCTTATGCTTCGTCCCAGCCTCTTGATTGCAGACGAGCCTGTAAGCGCCCTTGATGTTTCAACAGGCCGCCAGATTGTCAATCTATTCAAAGACCTGAACAAGGCGCTGGGTCTTTCCCTGTTGTTTATTTCACATAACATAGACCTTGTTAATTATCTGTGTGACAGGACAGCGGTTATGGAGAAGGGCCGGGTTGTGTAGGTTAGCCACGGATTTTCACGAAGAGGTATTGGTCGGAGTTTTTGCACGCAAAGACGCGGAGGACACGGAGAAGGAATGGGGAAAGTTTTTTTCTCTATATTGACACCTTTGTTTAAATCTATCATAGTTAATTAAGAGGTTATTGATGAATACAGTAGTACTTTCAAATGACTATCAATTGGTTATTCCTAAAGAAATTCGTGAAACTATAGGTCTTGAAGCCGGAATTTCAATGTAAGTAATATCCTATAATAATAGAATTGAATTAATTCCAATCAAACCAATTAAAAAATTAAAAGGTATATTTAAAGGTATTGATACAAATATAATAAGAGAAGATGACAGGATATGAACATTGTCGATTCAACATTGTGGCTTGAATACTTTGCTGATTCGGAAGCTGGAGATAAAATACTCTCCCATGTGTGATTTTTTTTAAATTACTCACAGATCTGAGAGTAAATGGTTTTAATCCAAATGATTGCAGTTGTCAGTCATTTGGTTGCACTTAGCAGCCGTTTGGCTTATTTCAAAATCAGTAAAAAAATTGTTATTTATATCAAGATAGCTATCGATCACGGCAACGGAAAACTCCTTTTTCTGCTTCCGGCTGCCTCACCTTTTTTGTGGAAAACTTTTAGCTTTTTTCTACTGCAGAGTCAGCAGAAAAAAGGATTTTCCGCTTGCCTGCCAGAATATTTGCTTGTTTAGAGATGTTTTTATAGCCGATTTTAGAAAAAGTTTTCCTACAGTCTCTGGCATATTATGGAGAAGGATAAAAAAATAAGCTGTTTGCTTTTCCTCAATCATTCAGCCAGAAACCGTAGGAGTCGGTGTTCATGGTTGGCCCGGCAGTGGCGTTACGCCAGTTGTTGTTTCTGTTATCATATACAACATGTCCTTGGTTAGCAGTGTTTCT
>Ga0099364_10010407_pt1 | contig 12789 bp, 14 predicted proteins | sample TergutTh196P3_FD_73070 | JGI IMG/M metagenome (GOLD analysis project Ga0099364, IMG submission 73070) | Microcerotermes parvus P3 segment gut microbial communities from Pointe-Noire, Republic of the Congo - Th196 P3 | ecosystem: Host-associated > Arthropoda: Insects > Digestive system > Gut ... | reverse complement strand
ATTTCCAAGTTTTTCTTTCCACATAGCTCGTCAAATTATTAAACATTAGTCGTGCAAATATACGACAAGTTTTAATATTTACAAAAAAAATCAGTCAAACAGGTCGGGCTGGTTGTTGAATCTTTCATTCCTGATTTTCTGCAGGCGATCCTTTGCTTCTTTTAATTCGACATCGATCCGGTTTGATTCTTCTGTCAATTCTTTGATGCGTTCCAATGACTGAATTTCCTGGTTACGTTGATTTACGTTTATATCCATAATTTTTTCTTTTTTTTACGCTTCGGCGTAGGGTTGTAAAAATACTTTTTGGTTCACCTCGTCAAAAAATTTAATGACGACTCGCTGCAGGCTGTACGATGATGCTCTGAGACACCGACAACCGAACTTGGCACGCACGGAAAAACGGCGGCCAATTTTTTTCACTTTCAGACTCCTCACTTGAGGATAGTTGGCGCTGAATAACGCCATGAGATTTTCTCTCGTTGCTTGAACGTTCGTTGCGTTCGGATTTTGATTGATTAGCATAAAAAATAATTTAAAAAAAAATGCGTTGCCCGTCCTGCTGCTAATCAATCTTAAGGGATATGGTTCGTGGGCATTACTGCTACCACACAGGGGTACAACGCTATATTGTTCCAATAAAACATGCAGGCATAAAAAAAGCCCTTGAATCGGGCATCACCTGCCCTTAATATGATTAGCGCTGCAAAGGTGCGAACTATTTTTGAACTGTGCAAATTTTTTGTGATTTTTTTTTTACCTTTGCGGAAAATTTTTTTTGATATGGAAGCAACGGAAGAAAAAAAGGGGATGGCAGGCGTTCTGATTGGGATTCTTGCAAGCCTGATTACCCTCAAGATTTTAAAATAATTTCATCAAGAGCCAATGGACGAGAAAGAGGAATTATATAAACAGGAACTTTGGACGAATATTGACCGGACGGCAGTAAATTTGTATTATCTTGATCATTTTCGTGATCGACAGGCAATGATAGAACCCTTATACAGAGGAGCACTTGGTTTGACAGCGACGCTTGCCGCCATCATCAGTTTTTTTGATGTTGCTTTTTTAATAAAAACAGTTTCGGTAATAACAGCGATATTTGCTACGCTCCCTTTATTGTTTCCCGTTATTCCGAAATCATCCGACTTTGAAAAAATGAGCAAACTCAGATTAGCAACTTCCGAATGGCTAATCAGTTTAGAAAACTTTTGGCGTGGCGAATGGACGGATGAAAAATATAAGAAGTATAGCCGTATGAAATTAAAATACGCCCAAACGGAAGATGAATTATCCGCCTTGTTTGGGAAAAATAACGAAGCCTTAAATCGTAAAGCTCACGCGGATGCAAACAGGTATCTTGACAGGTATTTCACTTCTTAGACGGCGTTGGCGGAGGTTTTGACGGCGTTGGCGGCGGTTTTCTGCCGGTTGGAGGCGGAAGGCTTGCATTACGCGACGGTTCTTCATGTACCGGAAAATTACGTTCTTTTTGTCTGTTCTCTTTTGACATGATAGTTCGATAAAAAATCCTCACACAAGCGCGCCCACCGGGATTAATCGCACCGGAACCGGATTCACATACCGGTTACGCTTGTGTGAGGATCGTTTTAATTAATCGTTTTGGGCGGGTCAAAGGTGCGGACTATTTTTGAGATGTGCAAGTTTTTTAAAAAATTCGTATCTTTGCACTGTCATATACAACTGGGTGGCGCCATGTTAAGCCTCCGGTTGGCAGCCTTGGGCGTATATGGAGCGTACAGCGGACATGGCTTCTGTACATTTTTTTTACGTATCGTTATGCTTATGTATATGAATTCTGCCATTTTTAGTTAGAATTATTATTTTCTTTAACCTGTAAAATTTATTATAATTCTCATACCGTTTAATACCGTCAATAATATTTACCTTTGATATGAAAAATCCCGACTTTCGCAAGCCAGGATTCAGATTTGGTAAAACACTAGAGTAAATTACGCAGGAGAAAGTATGCTGCTATAATTATAAGTATCGTTGTTGTTAGTATGACTTTCCAGGATAAATACCACGGGTCGGCGCGTATTTTTATTTCTTCGTTTTGACGGGTCGAAATGTGTTCGTTGGTTTCGGATTGTTCTTTTATGTTTTCGATGATGAAAGCTGATGAATCAACTTTGGTTACGATGCCCCGGACGATTTCTATCTCTGCTCTGACGGGGCCGCGTGTGGCTGTGTCGCCTTCCGGGGGGCGGTAGTATTCGGTTATTCGTAGATGTATTGAATCGTGTGTGACGCTGGATAGATCGATGAGGGCGGCGGTTTCGAGGTCGCGTAAATCGAGGCGGTGTGTTTCCGAATTGGATTGATAGTCGGATTTGAAGTTTTTTCGCGTGCTGTGACAGCTTGCGAAACAGCATGCGAAACAGATTGTATAAAAGTAGATTTTGTACATACTATATATATGTAATTTTTATATTTTTGTCTTTAACAAGGCTGTTTGCCCACTTTTCGGTGTAACATCGTTTCGCTATCCGGGAACTGATGCCGGTTATTGTCAGCGATACAATACCAATAATAATCAGATATAACCACCCAAGCCACATAGACTGCACCGAATGTCCGAACTCATGCTTCACAACTTCATCCACAACCGACTGCATTCTTTGACTGTCAGGATAAGCAGAATCATAAAACACAAATATAAAGATACCCAGCGAAAATGCAGAATAACGTGCCGACCGTCGCGACTGAAGAAACAAACAGAAAGCATATAATGATGTAGACTGCACAACCCCTTCCCTAAGTACACGCTTCGACATAAACGCCCGGCAAAAGCAATAAACCGCAAACCCCAGAAGGGTTTGCGGTAACTGCCACACAATTAATAAAAATCCGACTATCGCTTTCATAATTTTGTATATTCAACTGTTACTGTCCAGATCGATCCATCTCCGTCTACAATATTCCAGCAAGCTACATGTATGTCGCCATTTGGAGCTATGGCACATTCATAAGAATGTTGTGCTGCCATGTTTTGAAGTGATATTGTACCATACCAACCTGTATTGTTTAAAACCATACCTTCCATTTTGATAACTGTATCATAACTGGTAAGAGTTCCAACTACAAAGTCAATTCTTATCCCTGTACCATTTCCGCCTGGCATTGTAGCCTGAAATGTTTTCCTGTAAATGTATTTACCATCTAACCATTTCCGGCCGGTATTTTGTTCGTTTAAGGAATAATCTATTTCGCCGACTGCCTTCCATTCTGACCATCCTACACCGGCAAAATTGCAGTGACGGGTATACCATGCATCCCTGTTTGTTTCATACCATTGATTGATAGATACGGCAGGATCGCCCGAACTGCAGACATGCAGCAATCCGCCTACGCCAACAGGCGGAGCATTGAACATTGTTGCCTTATCGCCTCCAGTGGAAATGGCATAAGTGCCCGGTGTTACAATATTATTGAAATCTGTACCTGATGGTAATGGGTCTGCAGTCAGTTTTTTGGCGTTATTTGGAATAGCAGCTACATGTGTTGGAGGTAGATAATACATTGCGCCCCAATTCCAATGTATAATAGGAGATGAAGGAATAGTTTTTGCAATTAAGAAAATTTTAGTTCCTTCCTTAAAATATCTCCATTCAAAAGGAGAGTAACGTTGTTGAGGCTGCATAACAAGTTGAGTTAATGTAGTATCTAAACCGCCTCTAATACCTACTGTTAAATCAACTGTTTCGTCAGTTTCTGCTATTAATAAATAGTATCCACTTTTTGGTATTGTATAATCAGCTCCAGCAGCTGATACTAATGGACTGTCAGGAAAGAACTCTGGAGTTTCAATCCAATTAAACATTATCTTATAGTTCTGACTATAATCTGGCGGGCCTATTAAATCAAGTTCTGCTTCACTTGTTTTTTCAGGGATGAATTTAACATCAACTACAGGATTTGGTGCACCATTTACTTGATACCTTACCCATTGCCCCTTTTTAACAGGAAAGCAATTTGTATGAGATTCATATCCAGTAGCAATTGTATCTCCCCAAACCTGTATTAATTGATTATCTATAAACCATCCTATTGATTGTGCGCCTGGAGGAGGCTCATTAGGAATAATAGACCAAACTATCATACCTGATTTTTCCATCTGTAGCTCCGGACCGCCTGGTGTTGGTATAAATTGTGAACTTATGTATTCTGGAGTTGAATAATCATATCCAGAATTTATTGCTAATTTTGGGGCGTTTCCTTTGCGTTCAAATGTATCAAGAGGATGTCCAGGGCGTTTATCTATAATTATTGATGCCCAAAGATGAGGTATGTCATCAAAATTAATTGTTGCAGTTTCTGCAATACAGAATTTACCTGCAACAGTTAAACTTGGTCCGCTTAAGGTCGTGTCTGCCCTTACATAAACATTTCCATTCGTGCCTCCTACATTAAATCCGATACTAAACTCAAAATCACCTCCTCCTATAATCAAGGAAGATGACTGAACATTACAACGGCCAAAATCACAATGAGACGTCGGAACTGTAGAAAATATCTCAACTAAACTTGTATTTGTTATTGTTAATGCATTTGTTGGATTTGGATTTTCAACCGATAATCTTACTATCCCTGTACAGTTGGCGATAGATAATTGATTGGCAATTGCATAATTTGAAACTATGGTTAATCCTTGACCATATACAGTGATTCCATTTGGAGCTATATTTACTCCTCTTATATAAATATCAGTTAATACATCCTGTGTTAAATTAACAGTAACTAAATCATCAAAATATCTGTGATTGATTTTATCATTCAAAAATTCTTGAAAATCATTGAATTCAAATTCATTTGATGGAACACCGGATACTTGATTATATACGCCCGGTACGCCTTTCGTTATTCCTCCATTGACAAATCGCCAGTATTCGATTGCTTCCTCGTGATGAAGATTGGTATATGAGAATGTTGCACTGTCGCCTACCTGCCCTTTCTGCCAGCCTGTAGTCGGGATTGGATGATTGGGGTCATTGAAGTTAATCCAGTCGGGTGTAGTGGTACCATCTATTCTTACCCAGTCAAAAGCTACTGCTACACTTGTTACTGTAGTATCAGCTGGTAATATTAGATAATATACATAAGGTAATGAAGGTAATGTAGTAGACCTGTTTTTGATTAATACTCTGTTGGTTGGAACATGCAGGAAATAATGACTGTCGCCCGTTTCATACTGAGTAGTACCTGCCATGTATTTACCATCATTACGTCCCATGTCTATCCATGCACCATTCAGCGCAGGATTAGTTGCTCCAGCGATAATTAAAGCATCACCGTCAGATACTGTGTTGATTTTTATGTCTTTTTGATATTGACCTGATTCGACTATTGCAAAATCACCTATTTTTCCTGTTGCCGGATTTATGTTGTCGTGTACTGCCGGGCGTTCCTGGATGGTTTCGGCTAATATGTTAATTTTGACTTTATTGTCGAGTATATCGTTCTGAGTCTTTTGTATTTCCTCTAATAACTGTTCGTTATCCCAACGAACCGGATCTCCTATTGTGGCCTTGCCGAAATTCTCCCAAGTATGTGAAGGATACAAAGGATGAAAACCCGGCCCGGCAAACGACAGGGTCATTTCCGTAATTTTTGAATTAATACTTATAATATCATTAGCTATAGTGGGACCAAAATCCCATATTGGAATTTGAACTGAACTTTCATTCACATAATAAAACGCAGTCGCAAATTCATTAATCTTAAAATAAGATCCATTTTCAAACTTAATTTCTGAATTATTCAAGAAACCAATTACCATCGGACCTCCACTAATATCAAATTTTATCTCTTTGACAAAATCCCCAACCTTCAAATCAGTCCACGGGATTTCAATATCTTTCGATTCCGCATAAACCTTGCTCACTTCATCAGGCAAAACATATTCCTTAGGAACCGGAGGTATATCACCCGTATATGGCAATTTCTTAACCCCTGAAGGCGTCATTACGGTGATGTGGTCATCGTAGTCCGCAGTATCGCACGTCTGCAGGCGCAAGTGTTTGGCGGTATGGCCAACCTCAATGGATTCATCGATGTCGCAAATGTAGATGTCGGAGAGCTTCAGGTATGGATCGTCCTGCGCAAAACCATTACCGAAATTAACGATAGAACTTAACAAGGGAAGACCCGCCGGGAATCTATACGATTCCTTTAGCCAGGTTCCGGCCTGATAAATATAATCGGTTGTCTGACTACCGCTACCTCCAGGTGTATATCTAAAATAAATTTCCAGCATAACATTGTCAAAAAACAAAGAGGCTTCGCTTCCAAGAATAAAAGCTGTTTGGGAATTGGTTCTATACTGCATGTTTTTAGTCGTATCAAACACAATTCTCTTCCCCGAAAAATCAAACCCTTCAACGACATCTGAAAAAAGTATTCTGTTGTCATCATACTCTCCCAGCGACAGCGTTTTGCGCTTTATATCATCCCTGTCAGTAAACGAGATTTCATTTTCATTCGAGAAAACCAACGATGTGTCAAGTTCTTGCGGCAATGTCGATTCGGTCTTTACGAATTCCTCTGACAATGGGGCATGCCCCATTGTTATTAAATTTCCGGCTGTCACGTCTACATCCAAACTTTCCTCGACAGTAGCCTTTACATTATCAGCCGTAAAGTCTGTTACGACCCGGTAAAGTATATCGCCCAGATAAACCAGGCTGTCCGTTACATACGAATTGCCCTGCACATATTCAAGCAACGAAGTTCCATCATCACCCTTATCACCCTTATCCCCTTTCCATTTATACCAAGTATACCCAGAATAAGTTGTCGGCGCTGTAACAGAAGTCCCTGTATAAACCCCAATATATTCATCCGGCGTAGTCAATAATGTCGAAGGAGTATCGGATTCGCCCCAGCGAACATGAATATAAGAACTCTGTCCGTCCGACCCAGGAGCGCCGTCAGCGCCGTCCTGACCGGGAGCGCCCGGCAAACCATCTGCGCCCGGCGCCCCTGTATAGCCTCTCGGGCCGCGTACCATCGCTGTCATGTCAACCCATACGCCGCCTTTGTACTGTTGAAGTACGCCGTCTGTGACGACAGAAACGCCTTCAACCAGTTTAGCGGGATTTGCGACGAAATAACTGTCGCGTGCGCCTGTATTCGGGAAAAAATATTCGTCGGGAACAGCCAAAGACCCGCCGCCCACACCACCCGTTAGCACGTGAATATCTTCTGTCAGTTCGGTCCAGTTGGCCGACGTCAAAAGAACGGGCGTGCCTGCCGGCCCGTCCTGTATGGTTATGGAATTACTGACAAACCTTATACTGCCATCAATGTAGACGGCAAAATCTTTGTTTGCTGATTTGTCTATGCGGAAAGATGATCTGGAAGTCTTTATTTCATCTTTCAGGTCTTTTCCATGCTGGACTGTTATGCCATTGTCCTTGATAATGTTGATTTTTTCCATGTCTTATTCAGTTTGAGAATGTTTTTAATGCTTCGAGGCGGTTGAGCCAGCCTTTCAGGAATTTATTGTTTGCGGGGCGCTGGATGCAGATGTCTTGAAAGTACTTTACTCGTAATTGATAGATTGTTTCAAAGAATTCGTCGGGGTTGCGGGCGTTGACGGCTTCGAGTGTTTTGGGGCCTACTATGCCGTCGGCAGTTACGTTGAGCGCTGTCTGCGGTATTTTTATTCCATGGACGCCACTTCCCCATACCCAGCTTACAAGGATGTTGGCTACTTTCTGGCTTTTTATATGGTCGGCACGCCAGCGGTCCCAGTAATGGGGTTTTAGGACGCGGGTCAGTACGTCGTCGTCGGTGATGAGCCGCAGGTCGGCTACGTCGATGACGCCGTCGCCGTTCTTGTCGTATCCTACACGTTGCCATGTGGCGAGGGTTACGCCTTTGTTAGTGGCGCCGCCCAGGTCGGCGGGATCGTTGACGAAACCACCCTCCCAGCGGAGGATGAAGGGGAATAAGATTTTTACATCTGCCATGACTGTTATTTGATTGGGGGAAGGATGAATTGTATTGTATGGGCTACCGGTTCCATGATGTCGCGCGCATTGTTGTCAAAAGGTTTGTTGGCTGTATTTTCGACGACAAGCGATCCGACCCATTCGTTCTGTATGTTGACTAACTGCTTGATGGCTATATTGGTAGAGCCTGCAATCTTCATAAGTGATTTTATGCGCAAGTCCTTAACCTGCCTGTCAATGTCATTAAAACACATAAATGCTTCGGTAGCCAGCTGTTTGGAGAAAATTGCTGCTTCCGACATGGGTATATTCTTTACTACTTCCCTGACCGCTGATACGCCTTTTTTGTAGACTTCAATGAAAACTGAAATGTACATGTATTTGTTTTCGGGATGTGGCTGTATGATGAAGCAACGGTCGGCTTCAAACCGGAGCAGCAATTGCCATAAATCGCCGTAAATAACAGCAATGTTACGACTGTTTTTTGCTGCCTTGTCGACGCTGTCCTGCCGTACCTGTTCGATTTTTAAATCCATGCGCTTTTCGTGGTTGTTTTTGTTGTAAGCAAACCAGCCTGCTATAAGCGTCGATACGGCAGCAAATAAACTTGTCAAAATAACTGCAAGATGCTCCATATTATGAACTGTTACTCACTAATCCAATGCCTTTCAGAAAGTCGTACAGGCCACAAGCAGAAAGTCCCGCAAATATTCCCTGTATCAATACCTGCCACCAGACCATGTTTTCGAGAAAAGTAGCTATTTCCGCCCACCATGAAAAGTATGTAAATAATATTCCGAAAACCAGCGATACAAGAATTTTGAAGATCGTCTTTTCGTTGATTCGGGGTAGCTTTTTAGCTATTTGCGTTACTAAAAGTGAGATTAAAGCGACTATTCCGGTGAAGGTGGTCAATACGAAATAGGGTGCTGGATCGTCGATGGACGGGATGTCCGTTGGCGGCATAGCCGCGATTGTTGGCGCTAGCGTTAAAAACGCTATTGTCAGGATACTGAAAAATAAAAATCGTTTCATTGTCAAAATTATTTAGAAGTTAAACATGTCAAAATTATTCGTTCTCCAGCTTTCGACAAAGGACAAGTATTCGGTTGACCATCTCCTGCAGTCCTTCTTTTCTTAGCGGGGTAAGGTTGTCTAAGAGGCCGCTTTTGTCGTGGAAAAAAATGTCGGGTTTGTCTGTCAGTTCCGCAAGGGGGGTGCGGTCGAACATCTCGATCATAGAGAGTATGATGCCTCGCTGTACCGAGGCATTGCTCCATCCGTTTACGCGCAACCATTGCCCTTCGACCCAGGCGTGGAAATAGGTTCTGCTTTGGCAGGTATCGATACGGTGGGTTAATAGTTCCTCCGGACAGACAGAAGGAAGCATGTCGCCTAATTCGATGAGATAGTTGAATTTGTCATTCCATACGTCAACGCCGAACTGACTCAGCGTTTCAATAAAATTGTTCTGGTTGATTACAATTGTTTTCATATTAAATAATTTTAGTATTTGTTTTTTTGAATTTGGCTACCCAGCCGCCACACCCGTAAAAAAGTTCCGGTGCAACGGGTTCTACCTTTATAGGCATCGTTACCAGTGCGTCGCAGAAGCCAAGTTCGGACTGGTCTGTCGTCATGGTCTGTAGTATTGTGTCTAATAACTCAAAGCATTTATCCATCTGAATCAGTTCGTTAATGGAATCGTTGTTTGTGTCGGAAAATTTGCGCACAATGGAAACGGCTAACAGTTCGTTTATTCCTTCGGGGATGGTATGGTCGACCGTCATGTGGCCGTATTCTACAAAAAGGATGTATCCGATAGCGTTTTTCATGCGCTCGGATACGAAGTTTTCGTTTATGGATACGATGAATGTATCTACTTCGGGGAGTATGTTCGCGGGGGGAAGCGCTATGACTTCCGACCGGATCATGTCGTATCCGGCGTAACGTGATGGTGCGGGTTGAACGAAGTTTTTTTCGAGAACGCTCTTGGGGACGAACTTTGCGAAGTATTTGAAGATGTCTATTATTAAGTCTTTCATAATTTATTTTTTTTAAATCAATCAACGGCAGGATGCCGTTGTTACTTTGCAACGGCAGGATGCCGTTGTTACTTTAGTCGGTGAATGGTGTCGAGGGGGATTCCGGTATGGTCGGAGATGTCTGCGGGTTTGACGCCTTCGGCAATGGCTTTGGAGATGTTGTCTTTGAGGGCTTTTACCTGGGCGTCGAAGTAGTCAATGAGGTTCATGTTGTTGGGATCGCCGTAGCCTTCTTTTTTGAGGAAAAGGGCTATTTCGTTCATGCCGATGGTGATCTTTCCTTCATCTTCGGCTTTTTTTATGCGGTCGAAAAGAACACGGTAGGTGTCGTTTTCGCGGAAACAGTTGACGATGCCTGTGAACCAGTATACGATGCCGAACTTGACTACGGGATTGAGGTCGCGCATCCGACGGGCGTGACCGGATAGCAGGTTTTCGTTGTGGTCGGAAACAGCAGGGTACAGGATTGCACATATTTTGTTGATACACTCTTCTTTGTGTTCGCGGCTCTTTACATTTTCCATTAAGAGCAGGTGGTCAAGTGCATCGACAAAACAACGGGCGGTGATGTCGGTGTGGGACGTCAGGTCGAAAAAGAATCTTTTGCCGGTGTATTTGCTTTTTCCGAGACGGATATAGGTGAATGGGTTCGTGCGGAATGTGTACAGGGGGATTATTTTTCGGGCTTCTGTGTCGATCTTGTAGACGAAATCAATCGATTCTGCCAAGCGAAGCAAACCCAGGTCGATGATCTCGCGTTCGAGTTCTTCTTTGTTAGGGTCAGGACGTTGCGCTGATCGCAGAAGGCGTGTGTAAGCTCTGTATTGCCTCCGGCCATGGGCGAACAGAAACGGGATGTTTATCAGGTATATCAGGAATGATTTCCAGAGGTATTTTACCATGGATTTCAACCGGTAGAAACGAAATGACTTGGGACGGTATTCTGTGTAATGTATAAGCAGTTTGAGCAGGCCGATGTGAGGCGTGTCTTTCAGGTCGCCATGGAGGACGCGGATCAGCGTTTTGAAGGTGAATATCTTTTCGCCGAAGTTCAAATCCTCCCAGGAATCGGGGATTAGTACAGCCTTGTTTTTTACTTTTATTGCTCTCATCCGTAGTAGAATTTATCGGTTGCCGAGATGTCTTTTTTGCCTATGATGGGGCGGCTGGCTATGTCGGCCTGCGAGGCGGCTATCTGTTCCTGTTTTATTTCGAGATCGACGGCGCTCCAGTAACCGGCGGCTTTCTGCAGGTACGTTCCGGCAATGCGCTCGCGTATGTAGCGGTCTACCTGTGCGCGGTGGTTTTTGCCCATCTCATTGTCGATGTCGCGCCGGATGGGCGACGGGAGGCACTGGTATGCCAGACGCTCGCAGGCGCGGCCCATCACTTCGTAACAGACGGCGCGGGCCCGGGCGTCGGTCTTTACGGGGTCTTTTATGCGTGATTTTACGCAGTCTATCCATACTTCGCGGATGATCCAGGCGGCCATCAGCATGAAGAACTCGCCGCCGGCAAGTTCTACGCCAACCCAGCGGTTAAAATCGGTCAGGTCGACGGGCAGTTCGATGAATGAGTTGCGCTCGTCGCTTTGCTCCCATTCGGGATAGTCCGCCAGGTGTTCTTCCAGGTAACGGATCAGTTCGTTCATCCAGAACCATGCTGTTGTCAGCAGGTTGTCCTGGAGTTCGTCTGTCTGGTATTTGAAGGCGGTTGTATCGGTATCGGTTTTCCTTGTGGTGATGCCATCGTTGGAGATGTTAAGTATGAGGTATATTTTGTGCTCGTAAATGGCAAAATGGAGCATTGCGCGCTGCAGATAGTCAATGGCGGGTTCGTCAACAGGGCGTGCGGTAGTGTTTAGATAGCCGTTGGTTAGTAGATCGTATACTGCTTGGGAGATGGTCGCGGGTATCTGTCGGGCTACCTTCATGAGGCTGCTCTCTATGTTGTCATATTCGAGCGAAAGGTTCATGCCCGAAATTTTGGGCTTCATCTCGGCTGTAAAATCGTTGCGTTTGAAGGGGATCGTTATCATTGCTGCTCCTGTATTACGGGTAGGTTGGTTTTGGTGTCGGCTGTGGCTGTGTTGTTTAGCCGGTCGGATGGGGTGGTGTCCTGTAGCTTGGCGGGGATGTCGACCCAGAAACCGAACTTTATTTTTTGCTGTACGGTGTAGGGGAAGTTGTATGCCAGTGCACGGTTAAGGTCGCGAAGGACAAATTCCTGATCTAAGTGGATCGAATTAAGGTAGATCAGGTAGTTGTAGTATACTTCCGATCCGCTGTTGGATACGGAACCGTCCTTGTCGACGCCCGAAATGGAGGGAGGGACGCCCTTGCCGGCAAGGGTCACCTGGTCGGCGCGTCGGTCGTAGTTGAGTACGGTATCGAAATACTCTTTGAATTTGGATGGGAACTCTTCAAACTTCCAACCGTCATCTTTCTCCCAGTGAGTCGATGCCCATAGCTTTCCCTGGTTCTCGCCCTCGCCGCTCATGAGGGACGTGATTTGATTCAGTTCATATACGATGACCTCTTCTACCATGGTCTCGTAATATGATATGGGACGATTTTTTTCGTCTATGAGCTTAACGCCCCGGTATTCGGCCTGTACAGGAGCGGCGCCGGTCAGATTTTCGGTGCAGATGTTTTGAAGCAGCTGGCGTTGCTGTTCGTACCACGAGCCGGGAATACTAACGTGGACGTGCGCGTTAAGGGCGTTCTTTAAATATGAATTCAGGTATTTTGGGGTGAAGTTGGAGGCGC
>Ga0099364_10010406_pt1 | contig 12789 bp, 9 predicted proteins | sample TergutTh196P3_FD_73070 | JGI IMG/M metagenome (GOLD analysis project Ga0099364, IMG submission 73070) | Microcerotermes parvus P3 segment gut microbial communities from Pointe-Noire, Republic of the Congo - Th196 P3 | ecosystem: Host-associated > Arthropoda: Insects > Digestive system > Gut ... | reverse complement strand
TACTCGATAATTCTATTTCTTAATTTTTGTGCTTTATCAGAGAATAAAAAAGCATTAGACAATATATATCCTATACTGCCTTTTGATATTTGCATCGCCTTAACAAGAAAGTAAAAAAGTATATCGCTTTTATCCTGCCAAATACTTGAATATTTTTTTTGAATGTACTGCGCTGTTTCTGAACCTGCTCCCAATGTTTGTATGTTAAAATACGGCGGATTTCCAATCACCACATCAAAACCGCCATTTTTAAAAATATCTGCAAAACCTTTTTCCCAGTCAAAACAATTTACCTTAATTCGTTCATCTTCAGAAAAATCCAGATTGCCCTGAGCATAATAATCTTGTCCTATAAGACTATTACCGCATTTGATGTTACTTTCAAGAATGGGAAGAAGCGTTCTGTCGGTATATTTAATAAGCAAGCCTTCTTCTTCATCTTCAAGAAGTTTTAAATACAGGGAAAGTTTTGTAACCTGTACCGCTTGGCTGTCAATATCAACGCCGTGAATATTGTTAAGAAGAATCCGCTGTTTTTCATCTATCGTAAGCCTGTGAATTTTTTCACCTGCTTTGTATATTTTATCATTTTTTAATGCGGATGATACGGTCTTTTCTTTGGTGTAATAATCAAGATGATAGTTCAATAAATATTTATAAGCGCCAACTAAAAACGATCCTGATCCGCAAGAAGGATCAACTATCTTAATTTGAGAGATTTCATCCGGCGTTTTATTCTTAATTTTTTCACCCACGGTACTTTTCACTATAAAATCAACTATATACTGCGGTGTGTAAAAAACGCCTCCCGCTTTTTTTACTTCGGGTTTTTCTTCGATAATCGCTGTACGAGTATCACCTTTTACACCACGGAATTTAATGGTCTTTCCTAAAAACCGTTCGTAAATACTGCCAAGTATTTCAATGGGTATAACAGAAAACACATATTGACATTTATTGGGATACAAATTATCAATAATATTAAATAAAATTTTATCATCAATTATTATTTTTTCTTCCCATTCTTCATAAGTAAACAGCTCGGAATTGTATTTTATGTTAGCCCTTGTAAAAATGTGATTTAATCTTTGGTATATGTTTTGTACTTTGGAAATATCCAGCAGAAGATATTTTTCTTCTATTCCCCTATCTTCGGCAATACGAATAAATATTATACGGTCAATAATTCTTTGCACTACGGTATTTAAATCATAAATGGAAATATCAGGATTATTTTTGGCGACATTCTTTGCCAAATCCATTCGCCAATCTTCAATCAAAGCCAGCAAATCTTCATCTACTTCCCTTGTTCCTTTTTTATTTTTGTTTTCTTCTACATATTTGTCAAAACTTCCTTTCTGAATAGCAGATTTGGAAAATAAATTAAAAATAAAATCAAAATGCTTTTCGTATTCATCAAACGAACAGTAAAAAATTCTAGCCACACTTGCCTTGTCATCCATATTGGGCTTAATGCGAGTATCATACACGGCAAATTCCGCAAAGTTAGTAACGATAGAAAGAGGCATACCTGCGGAATAAGCATACTGCCGTATTTGCAATGCCGGTTCGGCAGACTCTTTAAGATTAACCGAGGGCTTTTTTGCCTCAACAAAAAACTTGCAGACTCCGCCTATACGAAAACTGTAATCCGGCGACCTCTTTGAACCGTTAACGGTTATCCTGTCTTCCCGCACCACATCACGGTAGGTTTCGGAAAAACCCTGATTATTTGCTATATCCCAATCAAGCAGGGTAAAAAACTTATCAATAAAATCCGTGCGGGTGTTGGCTTCATCGTACCCACTGCCTTTGTATTGGGCAATGTTTTTGGAAAAAAGAGCAACTAGGCTTTTTAACTGTTCTGGGTGGTCGTTTATCATCTCTCCCCCTCCACCACCTTAATCTCATCCTCACTCAAATTATACAACTCATACACCGCCTTGTCTATGGCATTATCCACACCCTCAATCTGCCGGGAAATCATCGTCCTTAACTTAGGGTTCTGCTCAGTTGCTTCTTTCTGTTTAAGTTCCAACATTTTTTCCACAAATGAAACAAGATTATCGTGCTTGGTTTTATCGGCTTTAATGGATATATCAATAATGGGAATGGGGATGTCTTTTAATTGGATTATTCTTATTTTTGGAAATATATTTGTGTCTGGTGATATGAATTGTCTGAAATAGAACTTAAATATCGATGAGTTTAATATTCCCAAAATAAATTCAGGTTTGTAATTTTCATCGATAATTCTTGTATTGTAGATACTTCTTGTTGTTAATACATCTTCATAATCTATTGTTGCAAAAAACCTATTTCCCGTTTCACGAAGCATTATTTTTGGAGACTTGAATATTTCTTTGTTTTTGCTGTATTCCTTTTCTGTCTTGCTATCTATATATTCTGTGCCTTTTTGGTAATAAACACTTATATTACCGCCTGTCAAGCATATCTTTTTTCCTTTAGAAAGTAATTTATCTCTGCCTATTTCTAAACCTCTTGAAATATTGGATATATCACCCAATTTTACTGTTTTTATTTTCTTAAAAAGATTGATTTTCTCATTTTCAAAATAGTTTTTGTTATTTTTATTTTTACCTTTTGCCAATAAAATAATACACGTTGGCATTTTTACTTTTGCAAATACATTATCACCATATTCTTTAATAATTACATTACTGCATTTGTTATTAATTAATTCTCTGAGTTTATCATAAGCCACGCCTTTAAGAAAAAGACTTGGTGTAATAAACCCAAGTTTGTTATTATCTCTTAATAACTTCAAACCTTTTTCAATAAATAATGAGTACAAATCAATAACAACAGAATAATTCTTTTTAAAATATTCTTGCATCATTTCAGTTAAATTAGTTGTTTGCACATAAGGCGGATTCCCAATAATTATATCAAACAATCCTTCCCCGATCCCCGATCCCTGATCCCTGATCCCCGATCCAAAATCCCAATCAAAACAATTCACCTTAACACGGTCATCATCAGTCAAGTCAAGGCTTAATTGCGAATAAAAATCTGTTCCAATAAGGCTGTTGCCGCATTTGATGTTATTTTCAAGGGAAGGTAAAAGAGTAAAATCGGAATGTTTAAAAAGCTGTCCGTGTTCTTTGGCTTCTATGCCTTCGTTTTCAAGAAGTTTAAGATACAGGGATAACTTGGTAACCTCCACCGCCTGACTGTCAATATCAACGCCAAAAATCGAATTGGTAAGGATGCGCTGTTTTTCTTCTATTGTTAATTTATATGAACGAATGTTAGCCGCATTTTTTGAAGACTGGTATGTCTCATAAATTTTTTCTTTTTTAATAGCGGATTGAACATTTTTTTCTTTGGTATAGTAATCAAGATGATAATTCAAAAGGTACTGATATGCACCAACAAGAAAAGAACCTGAACCGCAGGCGGGATCGCAAATTGTGATCTTTGAAATCTCCTCTGGTGTTTTATTTTTAATTTTTTCGCCCACGGTATTTTGTACGATGTAATCAACAATGTACTGCGGGGTGTAATAAACACCGCCTGCTTTTTTAACTTCGGGCTTTTCTTCGATAATTGCCGTACGCGCGGGAGCTTTGCTACCGATATCGCCTTTTATCCCTCGGAATTTAATGGTCTTTCCTAAAAAGCGTTCGTAAATACTGCCTAAAATTTCAATGGGCAATACAGAAAATTCATAAGGGCATTTGGGATAATACAAATTAACAATTATATTTTTAAGTATCGTATCATCTATGCTTACATTGTCTATCCAATTTTCATAAGCAAAAAGCCCTGCATTGTATTTAAGATTTGCTTTGGCAAAAATCTGAATCAGTTTTTCATAAATATTTGCAGTGCGTGTAACCGTAAGCAAAAGTTCGTAATCTTCGATTCCTCTGTCCTCGGCAATGCGAATAAATACAATGCGATCAATAATTCTTTGCACTACGGTATTAAGGTTATAAATTGAAAGACCGGGATTATTTTTTGCAATGTTCTTTGCCAAAACCAAACGCCAGTCTTCGATAAGAGCCAAAAGTTCTGTGTCAACTTCTGATGTGCCTTTTTTATTTTTATTTTCCTCTGCAAATCTGTCAAAGTCGCCTTTGCGAATAGCTTCTGCTGTAAAAGTTTTATAGAGAAAATCAAAATGCTTTTCGTATTCTTCAAAAGTACAGTAAAAGATTCTAGCCGTGCTTGCCTTGTCGTCCATGCTTGGCTTAATGCGGGTATCATATACGGCAAATTCCGCAAAATTAGTGATGATCGAAAGACGCAAACCCGCAGTGTAAGCATAGCGCCGTACCTGATAGGCAGGTTCGGCAGAATCTTTTATATTTACCGATGGCTTTTTTGCCTCGACAAAAAACTTGCGTATCCCACCAAAGCGAAAACTATAATCGGGGGCTTTATTCGTGCCGTTAATTCTTACTTTATCTTCCCTTACCACTTCACGATAGACTTCTGAGCTTCCCTTGTTATTCGCAACATCCCAATCCAGCAGGGTAAAAAATTTGTCGATAAAATCGGTGCGGGCGTTGGCTTCATCGTACCCGCTGCCTTTGTATTGGGCAATGTTTTTGGAGAAGAGAGTAACGAGGGTGTTTAATTTTTCAATGAGGTCAATCATTCCCCCCCGCCTCTTTCATCTCTCCCAAAATCTTCCCAACGACAAAATTAACAAGTCTACTGTCGCTCATACAAAACTACACCTTCATTGGCTATTCGGCGTTCTATTGTAGGGTGAGCGCTACGCCATTCAAAGCGGCTTTTATAATTGGCAAGGACATCTACTGCCTTGTAGTTAGGATTCTTTGCAAGGTCTCTATAAATATTCTGCAGCACTAGAATTGGCATTTCAGAATCATCTTTTAAAACTACAAAAACATCATAATCACTTTTTTCTCTTGGTGTTCCATAAGCGTAAGACCCAAAAAGAATTATCTTTTCGCAATCATTGCCCACTGTATGTAAAATACTGTCTTTTATTGCTATAATCTCATCATTTATCATTACATACCTCACTTAAATTATACAGCTCATACATTGTCTTGTCTATTATCATTATAAACAAACCCTCTCGTCTTGCGTTCATCCTGAAGCTTTGCCCATGCTTCCATGTCCTTGTCACGGAGCAGTAAATTATCCTGCTTTAACACAGGGTACCTTTCAAAAAAGGGGGCAAATTTTTCGCAAGGGTATGATTTGCATGAGGCGCACATTTCAATATTCTTTTCTTTGGCACATATCCTAACAGCACAACCAGGGTTGCCGCTTCCTTCCTTGCAGGAAATACACACTCCGGGCTCAATCATGCCTTTCAAAAATGACCAGAATTTACCGCCATCGGGAATAAATTGAATTATTTCCTCGAAACCGGCTTTTCTCATTTCTTCATACAGGATTTTTGCCGCCGGTTCTATTTTTACCTTAACCGCACAGTTTTCACAATAAAGCCCGCAATAGCAAATATATTTATTGTTCATTCTTAATCCAATCCAAATATTCAGGCAAACCATCGGTTATCGGCACTTTAACAATTTGCGGCACTTCGTAAGAGTGGTTTTCTTTTATAAGGTTTTCTGCATACGGGTAAAGCTCATCTGTAGTTTTGATCGTTAAGCGCAATTCATTTTCGCGTTCAACTTTTCCCTGCCAGCGATAAACACTGGTAATTGGTGATATTTGCACACATGCGGCCGCTTTTTTCTCTACCAATACATTGGCAATTTTGTCAGCTTCCTTTTCAGAAGTACATGTTGTTAGAATAATGCAATAGGCCATTTTATCTCCTTACAAAATAAACATCGTAAGTTATTATTCCATATTTTTTGTTTTTCCTCTATACTATATTGATGCAAAAAATATTTAATCCAAAAGCAATTAAAGCCCTTGCCGTCGATCTTGACGGCACAAGCCTTTTGCCGGATAACAGCATGGGCGAGCGCACGGTACAATGCTTTAAAAGGCTCTTGTCCCAGGGGCTGCAGGTTATTATCTGCACAGGAAGGGCAGTTGAGTCTTCAAGCCCTTTCTTCAGCACAATCGGCGCATCCGGGCCTATGGTTTTTTTTAACGGCGCGGAAATTGTAAATATTCCCGATTTAAAATTAATCAAATCAAGCTTTTTAAACATAGAAACAGTTGATTACGGGATTGATCTTGCCCGCAGCACCGGGACGCATTTTCAGGTTTTTCTTTCTCCGTTTGATTCTGCCCGTTTGCAGCCTCAAAGAAACAGCCATTGGGAATTACTGTTAGCCGAAAAATACACCCCCGAAGCTGAAATGTACAATAAACATACTGGCATAAATTATATGATAACAGATATAAAAAAAGTGATAGCGCAACATGGTTTAAACGGAGTCGTTAAAGCGATGTTTATCGCAGAAAAAAACAAGATTCACGAAATTCGGCAAAAATTGACAGAAAGATTCGGCAGCAGCATTTATACAGCCAATACTTTCCCAATGTTTCTGGAAATTATGAATGCGGGAGTTTCTAAAGGGGAAGGCCTTAAAACCGTAATGGACTGCCGAGGGCTTAAAAAGGAAGAGATCATTGCCTTTGGCGATGAAGAAAACGATTTGCCGTTATTTGAGGCAGCAGGCTTTTGTGCATCGCCTTCCAATGCAAGAGAAAATGTCCGTGATGCAGCAGACTTTATTTTCGGCCCCAACACCGAAGAAAGCCTCGCCACCTTCCTAGAGAAATCGTTTTAAGCCATTCCCTTTATTGCCTAATAATGTTAAGATAATTAAGGAGTACATTATGAAATACTTTTTTATTGTTGTTTTTTGCGCTTTACAAGTTTTTGCAAATTGTTTTATAAAAAAGGCCGAGGCGCAGACAAACACTAAGCCTGTCGTCTATATGACCGATAAAATTAATCCTGCGGGGCTTATGGCTGTGTATGAGGCTCTTGGTTTAAAGGCGGACGGAAAAGTGGCTGTAAAAATATCTACAGGAGAGCCGGGCAACCCTCACTTCTTGTCACCTAACCTTATTAAGGAACTGGTTCAAAAAGTAAACGGAACTCTGGTTGAATGTAATACGGTTCCAGGCAGCAAGCGTTCTTCTACCGCTGTGCATTATCAAGTGGCGCGCGATCATGGTTTTACAGCGATTGCGCCGGTTGTAATTCTGGATGAAGCCAGAGAAATCAGCCTGCCTGTAATTGGAGGGAAGCATCTTAAAGAAAATTTTGTCGGTGCGCGTTTTTCGGAGTTTGATTTTCATATTGTATTATCTCACTTTAAAGGGCATCCTTCCGGCGGATTTGGCGGGGCGATTAAAAATATGTCTATAGGTTATGCGTCTGCTGCGGGCAAATCGTGGATCCATTCAGGCGGAAAAAGAAAGGATACCGGTTGGAGAAGTCCCGACAGGACTGCATTTTTGGAATCAATGGCAGAAGCCGCAAAAACAATTGCCGATGCCAACAAGGGCAGAATTCTCTATATCAATGTGATGAACCATCTTTCTGTTGACTGTGACTGCTTAAGCAGGCCCGCCAAACCGACTATGGCGGACATAGGCATACTTGCATCGCTTGATCCTGTCGCTCTCGATCAGGCTTGTGTCGATCTTGTATACGCCGCAAATGACGGCAAAGACCTTGTTAGGCGCATTGAATCCCGGGACGGTATTCAAACTCTTATTCATGCTGAAAAAATAGGGCTTGGAAACAGGGCATATAATCTGATTAAGTTTTAACTGAAGTAACTGCCCCCGCCCATTCCAAAATTAAAAAAATCATGTATAATTATAACGTGATTTTAACTGTTGATATAGGTACATCTGTTTTTAAAACGGCAATTTGGGATTTTGACGGCAGGCGAATTTCTTATGCCGCATCTGACCTTACATTTACTCAAAGTGAGGGCCTGCGCTACGAAACAGACAGTGCTCTTTGGCTTAAAGCCTTTGAAAACTGCTGTGGTAGGCTTTCCGGCGATGTAAAATTATCATCTGCGGATGCTGTTGTTTTATGCGGAAACGGCCCCAGTTTAACGCCTGTTCTAGCTGATCCTGTTTTCAGTGCAGGCAGCTTGAGCGTAAAGACCGCCCCTGTTCGGCTTTGGCTGGACAAAAGGGCAAAGCAGGCTGCAAAAGAGGTTTCTGCCCTTTCAGGCGGGTTTGTTGACCCCTGTTTTTTTCTGCCTAAAGTACTGGACATTAAAACCAATGAGCCTTTGTTATACGATAAAACTAAATTTTTTCTTGGCTGCCCTGAATTTCTTGCCTTTGCCCTGACAGGCGAGGCTCGTACGATTTTTCCTTCAGACGGATTCGACCGATGGTTTTGGAATGATGAAATTCTTTCCCGCCTCGGCCTGGGCAGCGAAAAATTTCCTCCGTTTATCCGCCCCGGTGAAACCTTCGGTACTCTTGCAATGCAGGCAGCCTCTTGTTTTGGCTTAAAGCCTGACATTCCAGTCATCTGCGGCGGCCCTGATTTTTTTGCAGCTATACTTGGCTGCGGCACGGCAAAACCTGCGGTGGCCTGCGACCGTACAGGGACATCGACAGGAATAAATGTCTGCACGAAAACCCAAATTTCAAACGAGAGATTTATGTCTTACGCTCATCCTGTAAAGCCCTATTGGAATCTTTCCGGAGTTATTTCTACTACGGGCAAGGCCATTGAGTGGGCATCTAATATTCTTGGATTAAAAGATATTGACAGTTTTTTTGCCTTAGCTGAAACAGCTCCTGCGGGAGCGGGCGGCCTTGTATTTTTGCCTTTCCTTACCGGTGGATGCGCCGTTAACAAGAACTCTTCGCCATCTTCGTCTGGCGGAATGTTTAAAGGGCTTAATCTGTTCACAGGGCGGCCTGAAATTGCCCGCTCTGTAATAGAAGGAATAAATTTTGCAATTCGTGATATAGCCGATGAAATGATAAAAGCCGGAGCAGTCATAAATGAACTTCGTGTTGCGGGCAGCGTTTTTAAAAACAATTTTTTGAATCAAATAAAAGCCGACATTCTGCAAAGACCTGTTCTTGTGCCGCAGCAGAAAGAAGCGGAACTAATGGGGCTTGCCTTAATAGGTTCATGCGCCTGCGGGAAATACGCATCTTTTTCAGAGGCCGTATCCGCCCTTGTTAAAATTGAAAAAACATTTCTGCCAGACACAAGCAAAGCTGCCCTTTACAATGAGATGTATTAAATCTGTCAACTGCTTCCAGCAATTCCTTTTTATCAATGCCCCAACTGCGACCGAAGATTGTTACAAGATAATCGCTTAGAGCCATAAATCGGTCAAAAACAGCAGCCTTTCCTATATTAAAAAGTTTTCTGTTAATAATAAGTTCCCAAAAACGGGCAAAATTTTTTATTCGGTCGAGATCAAAAGCAGGGATGTCGGCTGTTTCAATCACTTCGTAGGGGGGAAGAGGATTGTATTTCATGCCGAAAGCAGTTGTATGTCTGGAAATCGGAGCGCCGGGCAGCAGTTTAAGAATACCCAGTTGAATTTCGACATTGGCGCTTGCTGAAAGAGCCTTAAACAGCTTGTCAAAACATGCGGCAAACGAAGTTAAATCTTCGCCGGGGAGGCCGGCAATTAAATCCGCATGAATGACGGCATTTGTTTTTTCGCTAAGGAATTCAAGGTTTTTAAGTATCTTCTCAGGATCAACCGGCCTGTTTATGTTAGCTGAAACTTTTGGGTTAAGCGTCTGTATGCCGACTTCCAGCCGCAGGGTACCCGAAGGAAAACGTACAAGGGTATCCAGCAATTTTTGCGGAAAGAGGGACGGTACCATTTCAAAATGAACTACAAAAGATGCCCCTTTTGCGATTTTTTCCAAAAAAAATTCCATGATATGGCAAGCCCTGTCAATATTAATATTGAAACTGCGGTCAAGGAATTTTAAGGTTTTAGCTCCCCGGCTTATCAGAGCGTCCATTTCTGATAAAAAAGGTTCCAATGGAAATTCCCTAACACTTAAAGCCTGCCGGTCTTGCTGCCCGATTCTTTTGTAACCTGCACCCTGGCAAAATTCGCAGTTAAAAGGGCAGCCCCTGCTTGATTCAACATAAATTAACTTTCGGCTTATATCTTCATCCGTGTACAGCCTGTAGGCGTTTTTAATTTCTGCAAGATTTACTTCGTATAACTCATCTTTAACTTCAATATTTTTGTTAAGCAAAATTGCCTCGCACAAAGCCCTGAACGCAATTTCGCCTTCCCCACGAACACAATAATCTGAATATTTGAAAATCTCAGCATCGGGAGGCAGGAACGAAACTTCCGGCCCGCCAAGTACAAGCACAGGCCGTTCTATGCCTGCCTGTTCAGCCCAGACTTTGTGCAGCCCGGTGAGCAATTCCAGTGTCGCAAGGTGATTCCAGACAGAAACAGAAATACCGAGAATTTTTGGGCGGGCAGCCAAAATCGTATTGACCATTCCGTCCAAATTTTGACGCAGGTTAAATTCGAATATTTCGCAGCGATCTTCCAAAATACCAAGATTGGCCTTAAGCAGCCGCAGGGCTAACGATGGATGTATCCATTTTGCGTTAATCGTAACAAGGAGTATATCAGTCATACTGTTAATCGGTATTTTGCCTGCGCAGGGCTTTCTTTATGCTGTTAAGGCGTTTTGCCGCTAGCCTTTTTTCACGGGCAGCAGCCGAAGGTTTTGTCGGCCTGCGGATACGCGGAAGCCTCCCCGCCTCTGTTAAAAGCCGTTCCATGCGAAAATATGCCCTTTCAAGATTAATTCTTTGCGAACGTTCCTCTTCGGCAGTAATAACAATTTCATCTTCGCCGGTAATACGGTTTGCAAGTTGCGTCCTCACCCTTGCCATTTCGGCCTCTGTCAGACCGCATAAATCTTCAAGCCTAATCCGCAGGGTAACCTTGGTATTTACCTTATTGACATTTTGCCCGCCTGGGCCTCCTGAACGGGAAAAAGAAGCTTCGGCGGCGGTTTTAATTGATTGTCTTAAAAGAGTTGTATCCATGGTATTAAGGATAGCATAAAATATGCTCTTGCAAAACTGAACCTTCTCCCAAACAATGAACACCTAAAGAATTTGTTTCAGCACGACCGATGCCGTTTTTGGTTTACACTGCTGACTTGGGCGAACCCTAAAGGGTTCCCCAAGCTCCGCACGATCCGTTATTTCACGGCATCGGTTGTGCAATTACCATGCTTAGGGTGTTCATTGTTTGCAAAAGTTTCAGGCTTGCACAGCTGGTTAGGGGCGCAAGGCGGGGGGGCTGGTAAAAAGGTAGCAGCTACCGATCTGTTTGTCTAAACACCGAGCCTGTTTAGACAAATGGGATGGTGTCAGGCACCACTTCCACTGATCCTGTTTTGTTTGCTATTTCTTTAGGCTTGACAACCGTATCTGTTTTTTATAATCTAAAGAATATTTACATTTAAGGATAATATATGAATAAAATTTATTGTTATTTTGCAATTATTGTTTTAAGTTTTGGTTTTACCGCTTGTAATACAGGAAACAATAATGAGTCCGAACATAATGCTGATTTTTCTTTTGACAGAGCAACAGGAACAATTACCCGCTACAACGGCTCTAGCACCACGGTAGAAATACCTTCAAAAATAAACGGCGTAGCTGTTACATCCATTGGGCAGGTTGCATTTCATGGAAAGCAACTGATCAGTGTTACCATCCCAAACAGCGTTACTTCTATTGGGTTCGGTGCGTTTTCCGTTAACCAGCTTACAAATATAACCATCCCAAACAGCGTTACTTCTATTGGGGACACTGCATTTAGCAGAAATCAAATGACTAGCGTTACCATTCCTAACAGCATTACCTATCTCAGTGGTTTTGGCGGAAACCTACTGACCAATGTTACCATCCCCAACAGTGTTACTTCGATTGGGGAAGGTGCGTTTTCCGATAACCAGCTGACAAATATAACCATCCCAGACAGTGTTACTACCATTGGGGATGGTGCGTTTTCCGATAACCAGCTGACAAATATAACCATCCCAGACAGTGTTACTTCTATTGGGAGTGGTGCGTTTTCCGATAACCAACTTACAAACATTTACATCCCTGAGAGCATTACTTCCATAGGTATCCATGCGTTTTCCGATAACCAGCTGACAAACGTTACTATCCCTAACGGTGTTATTGCAATAGGTGGCAATGCCTTTATGCAGAACATGCTTACCGATGTTACCATCCCAGACAGTGTTACTTCTATTGGGAGTGGTGCGTTTTCCAATAACCAATTGACAAGCGTTTCCATCCCTAACAGCATTATCACCATTGAAAATGGTGTGTTTGCTAACAATAAGTTGGCCAGTGTCAACATACCAAATAGCGTTACAACTATCGATGGATCTGCCTTTGTAATTAATCAATTAACCAGCATAACCATCCCAGACAGTGTTACTTTTATTGGGAGTAATGCTTTTTGGGCCAATCACTTAATCAGCATTACCATAGGGGCAGGTGTAGATTCGTATGCTTTTGGTGACGGGTTTGAAAACGTATATAATAATAATGCAAAACAGGCCGGCACCTATACCCGCTCCGATACCGACACCACAATCTGGAAAAGACCGCCGCATACCCACCAATGGGGCGCATGGGCTGCAACAGAAATTGCAGGTACAGAAGAAAGAGTATGTACATTGAACCCCGCGCACATAGAAGCCCGTCTTACCGGTACTGGAAGGTTCGCTTTTACGGTAATCAGCGGACAGGCCGCCTATAATGTCAGCAAGGGTAGCGCCATCGTTGGCACAGTGCGAATACCCGCTTACTACAGGCCTTCTGAGGAACTGGAATACCAA
>Ga0099364_10010405_pt1 | contig 12789 bp, 11 predicted proteins | sample TergutTh196P3_FD_73070 | JGI IMG/M metagenome (GOLD analysis project Ga0099364, IMG submission 73070) | Microcerotermes parvus P3 segment gut microbial communities from Pointe-Noire, Republic of the Congo - Th196 P3 | ecosystem: Host-associated > Arthropoda: Insects > Digestive system > Gut ... | reverse complement strand
GTTTTAGAGCGGTTCACTTTTGCGCGAGCAAGGGTGAAGCGACACGCCGACAGGCAGGGCGGTTCACACGAAACCCGAAACGGACGGGCAGAAAGGCGGTGCGGTATGGCGGCGGCTTTCCGTTCGGACGATGAGCCGCCAACGGCGGCGATAGCCCCCGGCAGGTCCCCGCGGGAGCGCCCACCGACACTTTGCCGCTTGCGGAAAGTGTCAGAGTGGGGTGTATACTGATAAGGGTGGTTCTTACCACCACATCAAAAACACAGGCGGCACAGGCGTTTGCGGCACACGAACGGATTGAAGCCACCATATCGAAAGGAGCGAAAAACCATGAAAGAACTCAGTTACACCCGCGAAGGAGATTATTTTTTACCCTACATCCGATTATCCGACCCACCCGGTGCGCCGCCGCACGGACGGTACGGTACTCTGCACAAAGAGTACCTGCGCAGAGAAAAACCGATACTATATTCACGGGTACTACTCACCGAGCGTTTGTATCCATTATGCCGTGAAATTGATGAAACGTCAAGAGAGCGGCTTAAAAACGCAGGAAATCATCGCCGGGAAGCCGAGGAAATGATTTTAACGGAACTTGTATATAATTAAACGTAAAAAAGGCTAACGTATAGATTCGATAATTAAATTTCCATATCGCCGAAATTGTTAAGGGGATAATGGGCTTCGCCGTTTGGCAGATGCTCATTATCCCCTTTTTGCACCTTGAAAAACACCGTATTCTTTGGCGGTCATATTAAAATCCGCTTTCAGCCCGGTACACAATCGGTTCTTTTAGAGTTGGAATATAAGTGAGGGGATATTGGGACAAATTCCATTTTTATTCAGCAATTAAATATTAAGAGGATTTATCATATCGGATTTAACGAAAACACCCCCTGAAACACCATAAAAATCAAGCTATGTAGAGAGGGATTCAAAAAACACCCTGTCAAACTGGAGGACTATTGAGAAGAAGTTTTTCAAAAATCTAAAAAATTATCACGAGATTTTTGAAAAACCGTACCCATATTAAGTAGTAGAAGGGTATCGCTCAAAACGTTCTCACCGGATACACCCTTTATGAGGAACTTTCAAAAAATTTGAAAATCTTCAGGGATTTTTGCTCGAGGGTATCCAGTTAATAAATAGAGGGATATTCTCAAAAATCTTCACGGATTTTTGCTTGAGGGTGTCCAGTTAATAAATAAGGGGATATTTCCCGTCCCTCTATCGCACCTTGAAAATTGAATCACGCTGCCGGAAGGATACCGAAGTTAGCAACCTTGCATTAATGCCGTTTCACGGGAACGGCGGCGAGGGCAACATCGGGAACACGCGCCATAGTCAAACAAGGCTCAACGCAGGAACGTACCGGGCAGACAGCGGAAGGGTAATATCGCAACCGTCCTGTGAATGGATGCGATAACCCTGCCTGCCGGAAACGGCAAAAAAGGGAGGACTGTTTTATGCTGTCCGAAAATATAAAAAGGCGTCGCACGGAAAGGAGGATAGAAGCGGCATAAAATCTAAAATCATATAAACCAAAAAAACTATTATTATCAAAAAAGGAGTCAATCATGGACATCACAACCGTCAGAAATGACGCGGCGAAGACCCCCGAACGCGAGGGCGAGCCGGTAAAGTTGCGGCGACGGATTGGCTCGACCACCTACTTGCTGACAATCAAATTCAACGATGCAGCAACGGAATCGGCGGAGGAAAAAATCCTCCGTATGATAGAGCGGGAGGTGGGATGAAGTGCATAACAATATCCAAAGTGCCGCAATCGCTTGTGACTGCCGGAAAGAGGCAGGCATGAGTAAAATTAAATCAGCAAACACCCAAATCACCGCGTTATATTCCCGATTAAGCAGGGATGACGATGACGCGCGGGGCGATAGCAACAGCATTAAGAATCAAAAGGCGATGCTCGAAGATTACGCCGTCAAAAACGGTTTCAAAAATCCGGTGTATTTCAGCGACGACGGTTATTCAGGCGGAACCTTCGACAGACCCGACTGGCTTAGGCTCGTTGATGAAATTGAAGCCGGAAACGTCGCTGTCGTCCTTACGAAAGATTTATCCAGAATCGGGCGTGATTACTTACAAACGGGATTCTATACCGAAGTTTATTTCCGCGAAAAAAATGTCCGTTTCATCGCAATCGCAAACAACATCGACAGTGTCAACCGAGAAAGCGGAGAGTTCGCGCCGTTCCTTAATATTATGAGTGAATGGTATATCCGGGACTGCTCGCGTAAAGTGAAAAATGTGCTGCGAGCAAACGGTATGTCGGGAAAGCGTTTGACCCCGTCTCCGATATACGGTTATCAACTTGACCCGAACGATAAAACCAAATGGATTATCGACCCTGAACCCGCCGAAATCGTCAAGCGGATTTATCGTATGACAATCGAGGGAAAAGGTCCGACGGAGATTGCTAAAACCTTCTGCAAGGAAAAAATAATGTGCCCGATGCACTACCTCGATTCTCACGGTATATCCAAGAACCAACGCGTTCAGCCGGAGCTGACATATTCATGGAGCTGCTCCAGTATAACAGCGATGATTGCCAAACCCGAATACAAAGGCGATATGGTAAATTTCCGCACCAATAAAGAATCGTATAAAGATAAACGCGGACGGAAAACGTCGCCGGAGGAATGGATGATTTTTGAGGATACCCATGAAGCCATTATCGACGACGAGACATGGGAATTGGCGCAAAAATGCAGGGGCGTAAAACGCCGAGTTGACCGTTTGGGAAACCCGAATCCATTGACGGGACTTGTTTACTGCGCCGATTGCGGAGAACGGATGTATAATCACCGCCGCGTTCCGAAAACAGATGTGGACGTAAACTCCGAAGATTATTACAGACGTTCGGATAATTTCTACGCCTGTTCATCTTTCAACAGAACTAAAATGCAGTTTATTGACGGGTGTACGGCTCACAGGGTAAAAACCTCCGCTCTCCGCGATATGACCCTGCTGGCGATACAAATCGCCTGTGCCGATGTAAAGAAAAACGAAGCGGATTTTATCCGGCGGGCGCGTGAGAAATCCGAAATCCAACAGGAAGAAACAGCAAAATCCCATCGGAGGAAAATCATAAAATCTGAACGCCGGATTTCCGAACTCAATAACCTGATAAAAAGGATTTATGAGGATTTGGTTGCCGGGACGCTTACGCAGAAACGATTTGAAGCATTATCGGAGGATTATGAACGCGAGCAAGAAGAATTGGAGCAAATTGTCGCGCTATTAACCACCGAATTAGAAAGTTACAAATCATCCGGCGAAAACGCGGAACGGTTTATCGAAATGGTAAAACGCCATACCGACATTAGCGTGCTGACCCCGACGCTGCTTGCGGAGTTCATCGACAAAATTGTTGTACACGAAGCGGAGAAATCTTCCGGCGAGCGTGAGCAGGAAATTGAAGTTTATTTGAATCTTGTCGGTAGAATCGAAATGTCGATTGAAGAACCAACGCAGGAAAAAATAACCGCCGAAGAAAAAGCGCAAAAGCGCCGCTAGCAAAACCGTGAAAAGACGGCGCGGTATTATGCGAAGAAGAAAGCGGAAAAAGAATCGAAAAAAGCGGAACAGGAAAAGAAAAAAGAACCAAAACCTGCCGCATAACAAATAACTCGCATCAAGCCCGATTACAGAAATGTAGTCGGGCCTATTTTATCCCAAAATCAAAAACATAAAGGAGGACATCACAATGTCAAACAGAAAAACATTAAATGAACAAATCGCCGCCGCGAGAGAGGAAATGGCTCAAAAGGAAGCCCGCGTCAAGGAACTGCTCCAACGGCAAAAAGAAGAAAACCGTAAGGCGCGTACCCACCGCCTGTGCAAGCGCGGCGGTCAAGCCGAAAAACTACTTCCCGGCTTGGCTGAACTCACGGAGGAACAATTTGAAACCTTCGTGCAAAAGACCTTGCTCACAGGGTTCGCTGAAAAAATCCTCAAAGGGTTTGTCTCGGTGGAAACCGCAGACAGCACCGCGGCAAAAACCGCGACTTCCGCGTCTGATGTCAACGCGGACAGCGAAGTCGAAACATCAACATCGGCAAGGGTGGCGGGCTAACCGCCTTCACCCTTGTGAAACAAGGGCGCACTGATATACCACAACGGCTCCGCCTATGTGGTATGTGCGCTCCTGCGGAGGGCGTTTCGCGCCTGTCGGCACGAAATCGGGGCTGACGCGCCCCGAACCCCGCGAAAAACCTACGGCGGCAAGCGGTATCACGATGAGCCGTTTGCCGCCGTTTCTATTATAACGACAAAGGAGGCGTAACCGATGGCAATATTTCATTCACACGCACAAATTATCACACGCGGCATAGGTAAATCAGCGGTTGGTGCCGCCGCGTACCGTGCCGGGGAAAACATCAAAAACGAGTATGACGGAGATATACATGATTACACCCGAAAAAAAGGTGTCGTCTATACCGAAATCATATTACCCGGACACGCGCCTGCCGAATATGCAGACCGCGCTATTTTATGGAACGCGGTAGAGAAAGTTGAAAAATCCTCTAACTCCCAACTGGCGCGGGAAATCGAAATAGCACTCCCCGCCGAACTCACGCGGGAGCAAAACATTTCTCTCGCCCGCAGGTATGTTGAAAACACATTTGTCACTGCCGGAATGTGCGCCGATCTATGCGTCCATGATAAAAATGACGGTAATCCACATATGCACATCATGCTCACCATGCGCCCGATAAATGACGACGGCACATGGGGCAGCAAGCAGAAAAAAGAGTACATTCTTGACCGCGACGGAAACAAACAATATGACCCCGTAAAACGTCAGTATAAATGCCGTTCAATTTCGTCTACCGACTGGAACAAACGCGAAAACGCGGATATATGGCGGCAGACTTGGCAGGATGCGGCGAACGCTTAATTAGAACGGCTCGGTTTCGATTCCCGTATCGACAGGCGTACTTATGAGGAACAAGGAATTGAAAAAGTCCCTACCGTCCACATGGGCGCGGCGGCTTCCGCGATGGAGAAGCGCGACATCCGCACCGAACGCGGCGATATGAACCGTGAAATCGCCGTCACCAACAAAGAAATCCGTCAGCTTCGCGCCCGGATAAATCATCTTGTGAAATGGATTGCTGATGAATCCGCGAACCCAACTCCGCCGACACTCGCAGATGTCATTACGGAAATCCTTAATCGGCAAGGTCAATCGGGATTAACACGTCTGAAAAACGCCGCCGAAGTGTTCGCGTTCTTGCAACGAAATAATATCAGCGATTATGCGGAATTAGAAAAACTCGTTATCGATATGGACGATAAAGTTGATAGCATAAACGCTGACAGGAAAAAGCTCAATCGCCGGATTGACACATTAAATAAGCACATCAAGCACAGCGAAAACTTCAAGAAATATCGTAAGATTGCCGAAAAACGCGACGCGCTTTGGGCGGAATACAAACGGCTCAATGATAAAGGATTCCTTTCAAAAGGTAAGGCGCAAAAAGCACTCGAGGCATCCGAAGCGTATGATTGGAAACACCTCAATGACTTGCAAAATTACGACAATGCGGAAAAGTATTTGCGTGATTTATTACAAAGTCGCTTCAATCCGAAAAAATCGCCGCCGATTACGAAGTGGCAGGAAGAACTCACCGCCAAAACCGCCGAGAGCGCCGCGCTGTATCGGGACTATAAAAAACTCAAAGATGAAACCGCGAAAGTCGAAAAAATCCAACGGAGTATTAAGGATATTCTGCACAGCGATGAACCGGAACGGGCGCCGCAAAAATCACGCGGTGCGGAGAGGTAAATTGCCAAGGTGCGTATAGGGAGAAGAAACTCTCCCTGTACGCTACTTACTCCCGATTTTTATATGCTATACGGGTTTTATCATATTCATTGCCGCCTCCATTATCTATCCAATGCTATTATTTTAACTCATTTGAGCTTGCCTAACTAAATAATGATTGCTTGACGTAGCTTTTTGTGAAACAAAGGTTTTTAGTTTTTCATCAATATCGTTGGCGCGCTTTATACTATGGATAATATCTATTGTGAGTTGCCAATCTGCATTATCCATCATTGAGGATAATTGTTCTGAAATAATCTGCGAATAATCCGTTCTTAATAATTCAAAAAGAGTTCGTGACGAGAGTATTCTTACTTCATAATTGCTATGCCCACAACCTTTCAATGCAAATTGACATATAACAAATAAAGTACGCTCATCTATATTACTCCAATCGCTTTTATGTGAAAACTCAAAGAGTGCTTTATACATTCTGATAAGTGTATAATCATCTGAAATAAACATTGAGGTAGCTGATAATAAGTCAGACATAGAATCGTTGCCAAGCCTTATATGCAAGAGCATTAAATTGAAGCGCAACAAAAATTTGGTGTCTTTTTCAAATAAACCGATGTTGTTTGCGTTTAATATGTTTTTGCTACTTGTTATAATGCTATCCTTAACATCGTCTAAAAACGAACAATCATAATTGTTACAAATCTGCAATAACAATTCAACCGCATAAATTTTTGCTGAGTAGGTCTGTGTATCAGTAAACAAAGTTTCTTTTGCGATTGATACAATATCGGCTATCTTGGCAATCGGAACATTATCGTGGAAATGAATAACCAGATTAGATAATACTTGTAACGGTTCTGAAGCATAACCAGTAAACATTCCGTTTTTGCCTTGTGTTTCATTGCGAGAGCGTGCCGAATTTATAAACCTGCTAATATGGTCGATTTTCTTACCATCTTTATCAGATAAATCACATTCAAGAGCATAATCTGAATAATAATATGCTTCGCTTTGTTTTTTCACAACATCGTCAATTCTATCAGCATACTCTGGGAAAAGTTTGCGCAATGTTGATAAGCCTTGTAAAATTACATTGATTTCAGAGTTTAATCCTTGAGTAGCACTTGCTATATAAGCTGATAGCAACTTTTCTTTATCATCCTTGTCAATTTCTGTGAATCTTGTATATGTCAAAAGTTTTGTAGATTCTCTTACATAGGGAGTGTTAAATTTTGTGAAATGTATTATATACTCAATAATTTTATTCAAGTCAATTCTTTCCATATTTTTCAGTATAGCCTTTGTAATCGAATCAAACAATATGGTGACTGATTTATCGTGTTTTAGAAAGCTGTCAATAATGCCACCTATTTCATCAGAAATCATAATATAATCTTCATCAGAAAAATAATATCCAAAATTTTGAAACAGAGTGATGATGGCACGAGTGCGGTTGCTTTTTATCGGAATTCTAAGCGTTGAGTTTAGCACTTCCTTCATTCCCAAATTAGTGATAGCTGAAATATTTTGCATATAACCGAAAGTTAAAATGTGTTTTTCGGTATCCTTTTCTTTTGCATCAATACACAACAAACGCAACAACTCTAAGAACTGGTTGTGAGCTGTATATACCTGACATAACGCGGAAAGGGACGCTATCAAGCGTTCTCTTATAGAGAGCATCTGTGTAAGAGAAACGTTTGAAACGGCTATTGCAAACGCTTTAACGCAACTTTCAAACATTGGTGATGCCGCATTGCCAAGCCGTGTTGTGTAAGGACTTTCTATCTTATGTTCACGCAAAAATTTATCAATTTCTTTATAATGGTTTTCTACATACCTATCAAGGACAGGATAATAAACCATTTCTTCATTGCTGTTGATAAAGCTTTGCCATTCTCCGCCGAAGCTGATTCTGCCGTCTTCGGCAGCCACAACAGATTCAACATTTCTTAAATCAATTAGTATGTCGAGTAGCAACCAGTTTGGGTAGCCATTTATTTCTTTGGCTGTGGAGTATGCTAATTGGAGATTATCATAGCATTTGTTTATATCCCCAGAAAGATATGCTTTTAGTGCAATAATCCTGTGTGCAAGAACATCTTTGTATTCTACATTATTTTGTCGTAAAATTTCAGCGTCAAGTTTTTCGAGAACCTTTATATCAAAATCTTTTTTATATGTTATAATTGAGAAGAGCGAAGTGCAAAGCAAATCGAAGTCATTAGTTGAATTTACTATATTGTTACCGCCAAGTATTTTGTCTAATTCACTTTTCAAGGCCGGAAAGCTCGTGAAGTCAAACTTTCGCGCCGTGCTATTTACACCAATATCTTCAAATGGTTTAATTGAGTTCGGTGTCTCGATCGCAACAGATGGAATTATAGACTTGGTAACATCTATTATATCACCTGCTTTCGAGCTTTGCGGAATAGGATTGCATTGCCTTTTATAAATATTTATTATATCGTTAATAACGCTTCCATATATTAAGCTCGGTATATCGTCAAAAGTATGAGCGGTAACACAAGTATTGCCTTCAGATGTCATAACTTCTTTAGCTATTATAGTTTTAGCTTTGCTAAACTCATCACAGAAAATATACGCCGAAGGTTTTTTTAGCTCCCTTGCTTTTTGATATTCATTGACAACGCCTTGAGCGTGTTCGTCTTTGTCATCTTCGTTATCAATAATAAAAACACAAATATCCTGTTGGTTTAATGCGGTCAAATAATCTTCTTTTATAGGGGTTGTAGTCGCTTTGTCTTCGCATTCACGAACATATACCTGCGCTATATTAGTCGCTTCAAGCATTTCTTTGATTGCACGGCGCATTATTTTATAACGTTCAAAATGACGTGTTACACCATCATCGCCTAAACGATATTCACGTGAGCTTATGAATACTTTGACTTTATCTTTTACAATTCCGTCTTTCATAGCTACCCCCTAATATTTTCGCATTAACCTCAGCAAGCCCTCAAAGTTTGCTCTAAAACTTCCGCTAATATTTCAGCAAACAGCGGTGGTACAGCGTTCCCGATAATCTTAAAATCCATAGCGGTTCCTGAAGTAAATTCATAATCATCAGGGAATGTTTGCAATCGCGCGGCTTCGCGGACGGTTATAGTCCTTGCCTGTTCGGGGTCGGGGTGAATATGCCGTAGCCCGTCTTTATAAAGATGCGCCGGAATGGTGTTACTCGGTTCATCCCATCGTAAAACATAATACTTGTGGACGTTAGACTGCCGCCCAGTAAGTGAATTATATAACTCAGTCAATTTTTTCACCGATGTATATTCATTTTTACCGTTTGCAATATCTTCTGTCAGCAGTTTAAATGTTTTAATTTCGCGTTCACCGTTATATCGGGCTGTGTGGTTGAGGACTTCGCTGTCAATAGGAAAAGTATGAGCATATCTTTTCCCTCCGATGGTAACAGGTTTATCAAGCGGAAAGAGTTTCGGTAAATCACCGATAGCTTCACGGACAGTGCGTTTTTTGGCGACTTTATGCTTTGGTAACAATTCATAATAAAATGATTTTAACAATTCTTTAGCTTTGTCGCCAAAATATTCACGGTTTAATCCGATAATAATAATACGTTTTCTGTTTTGCGGAACGCCATATTCTGTAAAGTCGATAATGGCTTCACTTAAATCATCAAGAAGAACATATCCGGCATTGTAAAATTGACGGCGGATAACATTAATAATTTTTTCTTTACCATCGCCGGGGGTCGCCGTTAAAATACCGGGAACATTTTCAAATACAAACATTTTTGGTTTATAATGGCTGACGATTTTAACATAACTTTCAAAGAGAAAGTTCCGATAATCTTTGTTCAGATTTTCTTCATCGCGGTTTCTAAGTGCAACGGAATACGCCTGACAAGGCGGGCCGCCGATTATTAGGTCAACGGTTCCGCCATGTTTTGACACAAGCGAATCAAGACCGTGTGAACTACCGTATTCTTCATCGTTCCACCCGTTAATCATTTCGTCCACACGTTGAACATCAAAACGTAGAATCCTGTCCTCAGCGTCTGCATATCCCCATTTTGTTTTGAAACGGTGTAACAGGGCATTATAAGGCAACTTGTCCCATTCCACGCAGGCAATGGTATTGTAGCCTCCGTTTTTTTTGAAACCTTCTGTTAAGCCGCCACAACCTGCAAAAAGGTCAATCGTGTTAATCATCAGCTAATACCTCCGCTTGTTCAATTATTGAACGGAGCTTTAATCCTAAATGGTATCCGAGAAGCGGCGGAACAGCATTCCCCACTTGTCGGTTTTGCTGTGTCTTTGTACCAATGAACATAAAATCGTCAGGGAACGATTGCAACCGGGCGTTTTCGCGTATCGTAGGTACGCGATTATATTTATAATGAAAATGATTTCTATGTCCTGTATCAATCGTTTTTGACGGTTTATTGCTGTGATAACGCGTCCATGCTTCATTAAACCGTCTGCTGTCTCCGACTCCCGCCGGGAGCGACTTGTAATTGCACCCTTCCGGCACTTGGGCGATAATGTCAATTACGAATTGTTTATGTTGAGTGGCAACGTGATTATAAAGTTCTGTGCAAGTTCCTCTCATTTTCCGTTGATAATCGGTTAATGGCTCAGATGTATATTCATCAATTTCAATTCCAAGCCAACATAAATTATTATCGTCAGGTTCACGCGCCGGTAAATCGCTCAACGCTTGATTGCAAGTTACATATTCATCCGAAGTCAATTCAGGCTCAGGGAAATGCGGAACGCCTATATCAGAACGAACACCCATAAACACAAGCCTTTTTCTCATTTGGGGCACACCGTAATCTGCGGCGCAAAGCACGTCCGGTTCAACGAAATATCCAAGGTCAGTCAAACGGCGCACCACTTCTTCTTTTATTTCACCATTATAAAGCGTCGCCATTCCGGGGACATTTTCAATTATAAACGCTTTAGGATTATATCGTTTGACCGCTTCAATTACCGCAAGATATAACTTGTTACGTTTATCATCGAAATTTCTCGGTCCGGTTAAAGAAAATCCCTGACACGGCGGCCCGGCAATAATTATATCTATCGTCCGTCCATTTACAATATTATCAATCAAAACGAAAGTTTCCGACTGTGATAAATCGGCGTTCAAAGCTACGGCTCCGCCGTGGTTGCGATTAAATGTTTTTAATGCTGTGTCATCATTATCCACACCAACAAGAATTTCATATCCGGCATCCATGAATCCTTTTGACAAACCGCCGCATCCAGCGAACAGGTCAATAACAGAGAGTCGCATTACAACCTCCCTGTAGTCAGAAAAAGACCAAAAACTTTGTCGCTATGATATTCAATATTTTGGAATGCCGGACGGAAAAACGGGTCGTCAGGTAAACGTATTTCTTTATTATTAAATGAAAGAAGCCAGTCGCTTGTCGTTTGCGGATGAACACGGACTTTATAATCGTTAGTAAGTGTGAAAAAGCCTTTATCAAAAGCCCAATGTAAGTCCCGACAAAGAGCGATGCCGTTATTAGGCATAAACAAACCGCCGTGGCTTTTAGGCTTAATATGAGCGGCTTCAAGATTCATATATGTTTCGTAGCGGATAACCATACCCGTAACCGCGCACAGTGATTTGTAACCTGCCATAACGAAGTCGCGGAATGAAACGGCATTAAACAAGTCAGCTATTGTTTCTGAATCTTTAATGCGATTTGTTACGGATTCGTCTATCGTTACGGACGTAACCCCCAACTTTCCGCGCAGGGAATCAACCTTATTTTCAAATTCGGAAATAACGCCATCCTCAATTATTCCATATGCACCGCGAATCGGGTAGTTTTCAATTTTTTCGTTAAGTTCTCGGTAAAGGGCGGAATTATGGTCTTGAATAAGGTCGAAGAAAAAAACAGTCTGGGTTTCGCCTTCTTCCGTAATTTCATCACTGCGAATGATGATAATGTCATCAGTTTGAAATAGCTTTACATCGTTTTCAAGTTCCTTGTTTAGATAAATACGATATTCGTTTCGTGGGTGAGCCGCCGTAGAATTGTGAAATTTATCGTTGTGGTACACATACGAACAATAAACCTTTTTACCCGAATACAGCGGGATTATGGGTAAAAGAGCTGAGTCGTTTAATTGAGCCGTAGATAACGGTGGAAAAAAATCAAGTGTACCCATTGAGGTAAGCAAATAACGCCCACGCTTTGCTTTTCCATCCTTTATGCTGCCAAGCTCTTGATTGCCACACCGTTTCAAGTAGTATCTCATTTTCAAACCTCCATGATTTATAATACTTTTAATTTGCAAGTTATTTTCAGCAAGAGGTTTGTTCCCCTGACATCTCAAAAATATCATTCACTTCGCAACTTAAAGCAGTACATATTTTCCCGAGTGTTTCCATTGATACGGGGTCGTTCTTTCCAAGTTTTGCAATGACATTTGAACTTAGCCCTGCAATTTTTCCAAGCTCGGTTCGTTTAATATTTTTATCAATGAGTAATTTCCAAAGCCTGTTGTAGCTAATAGCCATTTCACATACCTCTCGTTTCACGCTTTAAAAATCAGCTTTTTATTATTATAACAAATAAAAAACCAAATGTCAAGATAATATTTTTATATCGTGATATTGTCTTGCCTAATATGCAGATAAAAGCATATAAATATTTCCAATTTGTATGCTAATTATAAAACGACACCGAAAATTTCCGATGCCGTTTCATTATGTTAAAAAATGAGTTCAAAAAATATTTACAAATTTGGTAAGAAAACACCTTGACAGCGGCCAGCTTGGGTCATACGCTTTGAAAAAGCGGATGATACGGATATCTTTGCCGACTATTTGCCGTTATCTTTCTTTGACGATATAAGCGCGATGCAAAGAACGACAGCTATGATACCGGGACTAGCAGCCGTAAACATGGAAATAGCTTCGGGGTTGAGTAATGCGGATACTACGCCAACTATCGTCGAAATAACCGC